>SDBT01008403.1_pt1 | contig 16871 bp, 14 predicted proteins | sample 2277101 | NCBI WGS metagenome assembly SDBT01 (sample SAMN10404973, study PRJNA504765) | marine sediment metagenome | isolation source: marine sediment core GS10_PC15, 103 cmbsf | place: Arctic Ocean: Southern Knipovich Ridge | collected 2010
ATGTCCTTACGGCGGAATTTTTAGAAAAATTTAATATTTATCGGAAAAAGGGATTATAATATTCCGAATGATCTGAGCATCCGTCGGAATTTCAAAATCAAAGATGTAATCGGGAAGCTCCGTGTTTAGTTTAATATTCAAAAAAGTTAAACTGACATTTATACCGCTTTGAGAACTGCCGTTGGATTGAAGAATCAGGCCGGTATCCGATACCCAGATATCCATTTTTTTAAACCCCACCTTTGCTTTTTTTTGATTCAGAGTTAAATGATAAGCCATCGTCTTTTTAAAATATTGTAGTGAACTGGTATCATAAAAGGAAAATGAATATTCATCTATAAGCTTTGCGAGACCGCTTTCAGATGCGGCTGCTAATATCGTTGACTCTGCGTCCTCGTTGAGTGCTTGTTGCGCGACGATTTTCAATTTCGGCAGATAGATATAAAGTGTCGACCCGTTTGAAACAATTACCTGTTCCTCCGGCTCTTCAAAATTGAGAAGAATCTTGCCGGGTTTTTTGTACTGTATTCTCCCGTAATAATTTACATTACCGTTTACCCATTCAAAATCGGCCGAATAATCCTCAATTAATGCAAATTTTTCCGCCATCATTTTTTTGATATCGTTTATGGAAACAATGTTAATCTTTTCATCCGTATCCTGCGCGAACAATATTGTACTAACAAGCAATAGGATCGCAAGTGCAATTAATAGGATTTTACTCAACAAAAACTCTCCCGCTAATGTCAGTAAATAGGTGTGCCACCTAAAAGTAATAAAAAATATGCAAACCGGATATAATTTTATCCCCTAATTATTCAAGACTGAAATATTTTCTATTAAGAATGTTAAAATACTTTTTAGCTTTGCCGATTGTCACTCTCCTCCTTCAAGATAGATTTCTCTGGGTTTACTCCCTCTGGGGGGGCCTATAATTCCTTTGTCCTCCATATGCTCTATTAACCGGGCAGCCCTGTTATAACCTATTTTCAGCCGTCTCTGTAAAAAAGATGCGGATGCGCGTTTGGTTCTCAAAACAGTTTCAACTGCTTCATCAAATATTGGATCGTTGTCATCGATACCGTGGCCTTCGGTTTTTTCAAAAGAAAGAATCTCGTCATTATAATCAGGAGAGCTGTTCTTTTTTATTTCTCCTACCAATCTGAAGACTTCATCTTCATGTATGTACGCTCCCTGGATCCTTTTGACATTCATACTCCCGGCAGGGGCAAATAACATATCACCCCTGCCAAGGAGTTTTTCAGCTCCCATCGAATCCATTATTGTTCTTGAATCTATTTTACTCGCGACCTGGAAGGCGATCCTGTACGGAAAGTTGGCTTTTATCAAACCTGTTATAACATCTACACTTGGGCGCTGCGTTGCCATTATAAGATGTATACCAACAGCCCTCGACATGGCTGCCAACCGAACTACCGTGTCTTCTATTTCTTTTTGTGCAATGGCCATCAAATTCGCGAATTCATCGATGATGACGACTATATAAGGCAGTTCTTCTTTGACCTTTTGATTATAAGTTTTTATATCCCTCACAAACATTTCGTCCAGCAATCTGTACCTGTTTTCCATTTCATATATTACCCACCGCAGGGCTTTTGAAGCTTCCCGCGGATCAGTTATTACCTCGGTAAGCAGGTGTGGTATCCCGTTATAAATTTTAAGTTCTACCATTTTAGGATCGATCATCATGAATCGCACTTGCTCTTTACTTTTCTGGAAAAGGAGGCTCACGATAAGAGAATTAACACACACACTTTTTCCCGATCCCGTGGTGCCTGCTATAAGAAGATGAGGCATCTCTGTCAGGTCAGATACTATAATTTTTCCTGAGATCTCTTTACCAAGTATCAAAGGCAGCTCACCCTCCACGCGGGCTTCCTCAAATATGTCTCCAAGAGTAACGATTTCCCTCACTTTATTGGGAATCTCTATTCCGACTGCTGCTCTTCCCGGGATGGGAGCCTCAATCCTGACACCGCTCGCAGAAAGGCTTAAAGCTATGTTGTCGCTCAAATTCACGATCCTGCTTAATTTTACACCCGGTGCAGGCTGCAGCTCATACCGCGTGATCACTGGACCTCGTACAATACCTGTTACTTTCGCTTCAATTCCAAACTCGCCAAGCGTTCTTTCAAGCTCCTGTGCCGTATTTAAAGTCTCGTTTTCCCTTTCTTTTTTATTAACCGATTTTGATTTTGCCAATAACGAAACGTCCGGATAAGCCTTTTTATTGAGATCTTTGGAATCAGTCCTGTCTTTGCCGGACGGGCTCCGCGGTAATAAATACTGACCGTTCTTTTCCTCAAGAGGTGATTCGGCTCGATCTGAGTCTCCAATATCTGAATCTTCAAGATCGGTATTTGTCAGGATTGAGGCTTCTTCGACTTTGACACGAAGCACTTTCGGGACCTGATCAACAAAAGGGTCATCCTCGTTGTAAAACACCTTCTTTATGAGAGGGGGTTTTTTCCTGTTGATTTTTATTTTTTCACTGTTCTTTGCCGGTTTTTCCGTACCTCCGGAACGAAAAAAATAACTGTCACGTCTACGGTCATTATTTTTCTTGTTCAATATTTTACCGTTTTCTATAAAAGGAACTTCCTTACGGGGAGCGGCCTCCGGCGGTTTTGTCTCCTCGTGACCTCTCACAGGAGATCTGCCTCCCATGATCATGAAAACAATCTTTTTAACAGGAAATATTAAAGTCAAAAGCGTTATTCCTATAAATACTGCAGAAAACAAAATTACAGTCAGGTCCTGTCTTGTTTGTGTACTAAGTCGCTCTACAACAATATTGCCCAGCAATCCCCCACCCTTTTGTAGATCTTCACCATAAAGCCGCGAAAAAAACACCAAAGATGATGCTAAAGCTATTATACACAAAAGTAAATGCCCTGTTTTTTTACCGGGAGTGATCCTTTTTAGAAAAACGAATCCTAAGTATATTAAAAAATAAGTAAAAACAAAAGCACCTCTCCCTGTGTAATAAAATAAAAACGAGGAGATGCCGGTCCCTGGTTTACCAAGAAAATGGTTAACCTCTGTGTTTAACTGTGTACTGAAGTAGAGAGAATCTTCAGGATTGAATCCGATCAATACCGGGATCAAGAAAAAACCTGTAATCATAAAAATGATCCCGATAAATACTGCAAAAGCACCGGGCCTGATATTATTTTCTGATTGCTTATTTTTCATTATCTTATTTTACTTCGTCCGACTCTAATTAAAATATTTTTTATATTCAGCCGGAAAGCATATTAAAATTTTTTATTATAAACCCTGCAATACCTGCTGAAAAACAATACACTGAAAAAAAATACAACTTTCCTTTACCGAGAAACTTTAACAGGATTTTTAAAGCAGCAAAGCCTGTAAGAAAAGATAAAACGAAAGCGAATATATATATACGTGAGCTTGTGAAACCCTGGATCGTGTGCCTTGAAAGGGCAAACTCAAAAAGAGAAGCGCCGAAAACCGATGGTATTGACAGCAAAAAGGAATAGGTCCCGGAAAATTCCCGCGTACCACCCAGAAACAGACCGGCCGCAATTGTTGAGCCTGATCTGGAGATCCCCGGCAGCATAGAAACGGCCTGTGTGAAACCAACAACCGAAGGAAAAAGAATTCGGGTCTGAGATATCCCCTTTTCTCCTTCCGTGACAAATTTCGTAATAAGAAGGACAATGCCCGTAACGATAAAAAAGAAGGGTATAAAATCGGGCTGGTAAAAAAAAGATCTCAATATATCTTTAAATCCGTAAGCAAGGACAGCGGTAATTAATGTAGAGAGAGCGATATGGTATAAAAGTTTAATATTTCCTCGTTGATAAATTGTTTTTCTTTCCTTTTTATCGCTGATTATCACCAGGAACATATCTGCCAGTATGGATCCTATTATTTTTCTGTATAGTATGATTGTAGCTGAAACCGTACCCAGATGCAGTATCAGATCGAAAAGGATAGGAACATCTCTCATGTTCATAATATTCTGTAATAATACCAGATGACCGGAGCTGCTGATCGGCAGAAACTCTGTAACGCCCTGTAAAACTGCAAGGAACATCGCGTTTGTAATTGTCATAAATCATCCTTTGACCCAAAATTACTTTTTATCTTAATAGTACTTTTACCTTAATATTTTAAGTTTTTTATTCAAAATCCGATGATAAAACAAAATACACGACTCGAGATTATATTTTTATTATGTGTAAATCATCTTTAAAAAAATTATTCTTATCCGCGTTATTCATTCTCATTTTCTGTATAAGTATCGGCTATTCTCAAAATAACACAAAACAATTGGATAAATATTCCTCCATTGAAGTGTCTATCCGTTTTTATGACAAACAAATATACTATTTAGGCGATCCCATAATAGTAGAGTTTCAAATCGTGAACAACGGCCGTGACCCTTATCTTTTTATTACTTCTTTTAAAAAAATATTCACTTTTGATTTTGATATTTCTTCAATGACCAAAAAAAAAGTTATGCACTCGAACAGCTACATGATCGAGCGCAGAAAATATGAACCGATATTCAATGATGAAATAATATTAAAACGGAATGAAGTTTACGGTGTGCGGATCAACATCGGAGAGTGGTTCGATTTTAAGGAGAGCGGGGAATTTGTCATTAAAGGTATTTTATATCCTAACCTGATTACAGAATCCGGAAACGTAATTGTAACCGAAAAAGAACTTTATCTTAATTTAAATCCCCCGTATACAGAAATTGTCAGAGAGCAGCAAAGAGAAAAAGAGATCTTGAGATTAAAAACCGAAAAATTTCCGCCATACAAAGTTGTTGAGTTGATGTTAAATGCACTCATGGCAGGAGATTTTGAAAAATATTTTCTTCATATAAACTTCGAAAAATTTATTCACCAATTTAATAATGCAGAAAGAAAATACGTCGGCGCCAAAGATATTGACAAACCGTCAGTGATCGAGGAATTGAAAAATTATATTAAAGCGGAAAACACGCTTGAAAGCGTACCCTATTCAGACACGGTCCCCGTTGATTTTGAGATCGTAAAAACCGTAATTGAAAAAACAGACGCTCAGGTGACTGTTATTGAAACTTTTAAATACATAAATCTTATAGAAAAAAAGAAATATACCTACTACCTGCACCTTTACGCTGATAAATGGCTGTTTGAACAATATGATGTTGTAAATATCGCAAGATAGCTGTCGAATTGAAATTTAAGACCGTATCAAGTCTGATCGCTAACCCCCATTTCTCACAAATATCCATAAATTCATTGAATGCGGGGTTTTGTGGTTTTCTCACTTTTTACTGCATTCTGTGCTTGAAATTGTAATGTATTACTATAGTATTAATAGTCCTTTTTATCATTCAATGAGTGAGAAAACGCACTAATTTCAACCCCATGCAGATCATAATCATCGGCCCTTGTAACTTTTGCCTTGATCAGACTGCCCGGTTTTAAAATCCTTTTAGATTTGACGAGAAAAACACCATCCACTTCAGGAGCAAAATGAAAGCTCCTTCCTAAATACAGGTTTCGGTCAAGGATCTTCTCCTCAATTAGAACATCGCAGCTCTGCCCGATGTTTTTCTTTAATTGTTTTCCCGATATCCCTCTCTGCAGCTCCATTAATTTTTTTTTCCTTTCCTCGATTACAGCGGTCTTCACCCTTCCTTTCAATTCAAAAGCCCGGGTTTCTTTCTGGGGTGAAAAACTGAAAACACCTAAGTGATCGAACCTGATTTTTTTTATAAAATCGAGAAGTATATTGAAATCCTTTTCAGTTTCTCCGGGATATCCTGTTATGATAGATGTTCTCAAAACAGCCTTATGGAAACGGTCTCTAATCGTACTTATTATGTCAGAGTATGATAAAGGGCTGCCGGCTCTGTTCATGCTTTTCAGGATCTTTTCAGATGCGTGCTGTACAGGCACATCGAAATAAGGAAGCACCCGGTCGTTTTCAAAAACATCAAGGTTTTCTTTTAGTTCGGGGTCCGGTCTGAGATAAAGCAGCCTGAAAAACCTGATCCCTGTTTTTTTTAACAGGCTCTCAATTAGAAGCTTTAAACCTCTGTTGATGTTCAGGTCACTTCCATAAGATAAAGTATCCTGGGAAACCAGAACGATCTCTTTGACACCTTTTTTTTCAAGATTCCTTGCTTCCTCAACGATCCTGTCTGGATCCCTGCTTCTCTGCTGCCCTCTTATCAAAGGAATCAGACAGAAAGCGCATTTTCTGCTGCATCCGTCGGCTATTTTTAAATAAGCATACCCGGGCATTGTGAGGAGTTCGTCCCTGGCAGGGTATTCCCTGTATGCGTCACCTATAATCCGGCTTTTGAAGAAATCTTTTTTGTGGTCCGGTGTTTTGACCGCGTCGATCACTGCCTTTAGGTCTCCAATTCCGATCACAGCATCAACTTCGGGCAGCTTTTTTATAATTTCTTTGTGATACATCTGTGAAAAGCAGCCTGTTACAATGATTGAAGCCCCGGCTTTTCTGTACCTGGATAGTTCACAGATAGTTTCGATAGCTTCCTCTTTGGCCTCATCGATAAAGGCGCATGTGTTAATAATTATGTTTGACGCCTCACCCGGATCATCCGTAATTATGTGTCCCCTTTCTTTTAAAAGAGTCAGAATCACTTCCGAGTCAACGGTGTTTTTATTGCATCCAAGTGATCTCATGTATATTAAATTATCGGGTTTATCCATTATACAATCCGGAAAATCATCTGAAAATTAAAGGGGATTAATGAGTTTTTTGATGTCTGTTAAATGATCACGGCCGTAATTTCAGGACGACGAGATCAAGACGATCTGACGCGTCCTCCATTCTATTTGTTATCGAGTTAACTCTTAGTATCAACTCACGAAGCATCATTTTTTCAGAGAATTTTAAACCGTCAATTTTTTTAAAAACAGCTTCAATAGACTTCCATATATACTTGTCAACCTCGCCTTCCAGGTGCTCGATCTCTTTTGTGTCTTCAAATACAGTGCCAGCCTTTTCGAAAAGATTGTAAATTGCGTCTTTTAATTTTTCAGCGCAGAGCCCGGTTATTTTGGACATTTTTCTAATGTTATCTTTTATCAGGTCCGGAATACCCGGCTCGATCAAAGTCAGAAAATCTCCTCCCTTTTCAGCCTCATTCGCCACCTTGTCAATAAAATCAAGGGCAATGAACAGGACTTCCCTGATAGACGGCATAAATGCACCTTCAAACATCTCTTTATTGATTTCCCTTAAATATTGGTCCGCTTCCTTCTCTCGTTTATGCGTGAGTTTTGTATAATGTTTGGTTTTTTCCACGTCCCCATCCATACAACAGTTAAGGGCCAGCAGGAATTCCTTGACCGTTTCCAATACCAGATCGGCGTGTTTTTTTATGTTCTCGACTATATGTTTTTCTTTTTTATGGATGTAAATCCCCATTACAACCCCCTGCCCATCTTTCTTCTGTGTCGGTATATACACATAATAAACTATTTAGAATATAATGACATTATTTATTCACAGAATATTATTCCCGCGGCAGCCTGATTTAAAACTATTTATACACTAATTAGTTCTTGGTGAACAATTCGTTTTTTATTAATATTAGTATATTCAAAATTATTAACTAATTTAACATAAAGAGTTAAATAGAACTAATTAGTCGCGGTGAAACGGCTCAATGAAGTGAGTTGGTGCTACTTCGGGCTTTGCCCGACTTTATTCACCAAGAACTTATCAGTGGCTTTCATAAATAAAATTTATTAATTTTAGGGATAAAATGAACAAAAGTCCCGAAAAAGAACTCATATTATATTTGATAAAGTCAAAAAACATTCTTATTTTTACAGGCGCCGGTGTTTCAACCGGCAGCGGTATAGCCGATTTTCGCGGCCCGCAGGGGATATGGAAAAAAAGAAAACCTGTCTATTACAGGGATTTTATGTCTTCTGAAGATGCGCGTGTAGATTACTGGGAGTACAAATTGGAAAGCTGGGACAGCTTTAAAAACGCTGTCCCAAACGAAGTTCATAAAGCTATCGTTGAGCTTGAAAGGGCCCGGAAATTATTAATGGTTGTTACCCAGAACACGGACGGTCTGCACAGGCTGGCAGGCCTATCAGAAGAACGCCTTGTAGAAGTCCACGGGACCATGAGATATGTTGAATGCCAGAAGTGCCATGAACTAACTGCCCCTGACCCACATTTTATTTATTTTAAAAAAGAAAAAAAAGCTCCGATCTGCACCTGCGGCGGATATTTGAAACCCGCAACGATCAGTTTTGGTCAAAATTTAAGGGAGATTGATCTCAACCGGGCTTTCAGCGCCGCCATGAAAGCAGATCTTGTGATCGCTCTTGGCACGACTTTGTCTGTAACTCCGGCCTCTTCAGTGCCTTTACAGGCTGCTGAACGAGGCGTACCCTATATTATTATCAACAGGGGCAGAACAGATCATGATGGTGTCCAGGCTGTAAGCCTTCGGATCGAAGGTGACGTAGCTGACATTTTCCCACCGGCAGTGGCTGCCTGGATTGATGAAGATATTGAAGAAAAATCGTATTAATTAACAACTTAGATAGTTCTTGGTGAATAAAGTCGGGCAAAGCCCGAAGTAGCACCAACTCACTTCATTGAGCCGTTTCACCGCGACTAATTAGTTCTATTTAACTGTTTATATTTTCACAATTAATAATATTTAGAACACTTTGTTAAATTAAAACACTAAATAGCCAGATAAACACCTGGAATTGTCACCAAGAACTAACTATTCGGGCTGGCCAGACTTGAACTGGCGACCCCATGTCCCCCAGACATGTACGCTACCCAACTGCGCCACAGCCCGCTGACTACACATACTCACACTTTTGCAGGGTGTTCCCCGCATTAAGACATAATTGAATATATAGAATCTTTTTATTAATGTCAAGAGAACAAAAAGAACTAAACAACTACTGTTTTAAATCAAATTTGTCAAAACAGGCTTTATCGAGTCTATCGGTCAATTTTTTCGTAGTCATGTGCCTGATTTTAAATACATCCTCCCAGACAGTTGGATTTTCCATGCACATATAAAGTATGTCCTCTTCCACGAAACATTGTAGATATGACTTGATCCTTTGGTAGACAACGGTTCTGATCGGCCTGAAATATCTTATTTTGTTGTCCAACCCCTTTATAAATTCCCATTCATTATTACCTTTGCTGATTTTTCGCATAACATTTTTCATTTTCGGCAAAAACCTCAACGTCCCCATGCTAATGTAAACTACATTTTCGGTGTGGATTTTCTCGAAGATCAGATCAATAGTTCTCCTGTACCCATCTTCCCAGGATTCATGAATTATTATCGGGTCAAAGTGAAATGCCAGTTTAAATCCGGCTTCCTGCGCTCTGTAAGCCGCTTTTATCCTGTCTTCTATACCGGGGGCTTTTTTTTCATCTCTACGGGCTGTATAATTGCTGTTTAAAGACCATGATACAATCGTGTTATCGTGATCTCTGATCTTTATTAACCCGTTTATGTTTGCTGTCTTTGTTTTTAATTCAAGCACTGCATTTTTACTGCGTGAGAACATGGGTATCAAAGCATTGTAAAACCCAAGGGCCTGCTCCGATAACAGGCTGTCTGTGAATTCACCGGTGCCGAACCTGTTTATTCCCCTCTGTTTACCAAGGTAGGGTCCAAGCTCAGAAAATAATTTATCTGTGTTTTTGTAGATAGTAGGAGGTTCGTTACCGAGATAGCTGCTCAAAATGCAGTAGCTGCACCCTAAATTGCAACCGTGAGCGAAATCGATTATTTTGTATCCGCAGCACAGATACCTTGGTGTTCCCGGGCACGGTTTTATAAATTTTCCCTTATTTTCAGCCTCACGAACGTACATATTTTCTCTTACCAAAAAATAAACTCTTTTAATATCTTGACAGAAATACTATTATAAAATATTTTAATTTAGGCTAATTGCATATGAAAAAATCAGAACCATACCGGATGTACTTCACTGGAATTCGTGAGATCGGCAGCTCCAAACAGACCGTGATTTCGGTAATATCCGGTTTAAAGACACACCTGGATGAAAAAATATATACGGTTACGGGCCCTGAATTATCGATCTCAACGTTTAACGACGTTGTAAACAGAGACGGCGGGCTTTATTTATCCGGCCCTGAAATTAAGGGGAGTTCTCTTTATGAGCTTTATCAGGATTTTCAAGCAAATACATTTTTATCCGGCAGTGTTACAAAGTATTTCCATATTTTCAGAGAATTAATCAAAGCGGAAGAGGTACTCCTAAGCAAAACCGGTTTATATCACCCTTTGATCCTGAACAGTATCCTTTATAATACAGAGAACAATACATTTATCTTTCTTCCTATAAAGCTAATTGACTTTCTCAACAAGTATCGGGATCCTGACCTGCAGAGCATTTTATATTTTTGTTTTGAACACAAACCCGATATGCTGACCTCTGACGAAAGCGTGTTTTCGGAGTCTTTGGCCCGGCTGGTTTATATGCATTTTATTAAAATGCGGAAAGATAAAAAGGGCTCCTTGCGGCCCGAACCGGTATTTTATCTTTCGGACCTGATCGATGATGTCCCCTGTTTTTTCTCGGATGTATTGTGGGAGGTCATGCGTGGAAAAAATACCGGGCTTAACAGGATAGTCAAGCTTATCGACGAAACCCTTGGCGGTAAATATTCTGAGGGACAATCCGGATTTCCTGTATGGAAAAAAATTTTCAGAAACAGTTCATTGATAATTTTTTTCAGTTCATTGAGTGAACTTTTTGAGAGAAGGAAAAAACTCATAATACTGGCTATTATTTTAACAGGCATCGCAGCCTACATGTTTCGCGGTTATCTTTCCGAAAACAGAAAAATCGATTATACCGCAGGCTTAAATGCCGGTCAGGTCGTCGAGCTTTATTATAAAGCAGTTAATGATCTTGATCTGGAAATAGTAGACTATGTTTTTTACAAAAGGGCGGGAAGAAAAATAAAAAATGAGCTGGGCTCACTGTATGTCATTCTAAAAATGAGACAAATTTACGGTCAAGGTCCAGCTGTTGCAGAAGAATTAAATAGTGGGAATGATGAATCTCAAAGTGAAAAAACATACTATCTTAAAGATTTCGAAATCAGCGAATCAGGGGATAATGAAACCTCAATATTTTTTGTAAAGTACACAAAAGTTTTAAATACGGGAGAAGAAATTACCGTATACTCTATTAAAGAAACACTTTATCTTAAAGAATATCTTGATCATTGGTATATTATTGAAATCAATAGAATAATAGATCAATCAAATGCACCTTAAAAAAGCTTGAAAATCATAAATCAAAATATTATACAGATCTAAGAATCTTTCGATCAATTAAATATAATCGGAAAAAAAATGAAAAAATTTTTGCCGGTAATTATCTCCTGCATACTTTTGTTGCTTGCTGCATCTCCAGGACTTTTGGACGCCGGAGGGATAAGAAAGAGAAATATCGAATTAACGTTCTGGCACAGTATGAGTATATACCAGGGCGACACACTGGAAAAGCTCATCGAAGAGTATAATCAGATAAATAAAGATATAAAGGTTAAATTAGTCTTTCAGGGTCTTTATGATGACATGAAAACAAAATTGATTAATTCTGTAAAAACAGGAGATCTACCGGACCTTGCCCAGGTAGCCATCGAGTACCTTGATATTTTTATTGAAGAAAATAAAATAGAACCGATCACCGACGATATTTCAGATGACGACAAAAATGACATTCTAGGTCAATTCTGGAACGGGGTTTCCCGGGAGAGAGAAATATATGCTATTCCCTTTAATCAAAGTGTCCAGGTGCTTTATTACAATAAAGATGCATTTAAAAAGGCGGGCCTTGATCCCGAAAAACCGCCAAAAACCTGGGACGATGTTATCGATTACGGCAAAAAACTTACCAAAGATTTCGACCAGGATGGGACCATCGATCAATGGGGGGTGTTAATCTCCCTTGAGGGGGTGTTCGGGTTTACACCTCTTATAAGACAGGTCGGCGGTGAATTTTTAAATAACAGCCGCACCAGGGCCACGTTCAACAGCCTTGAGGGTGTCAAAGTTATGAAGCTCGTCATGGATATGGCCTACAAGTATAAAATAATGCCGTCCAATTGGACACTTTTTGAAGGCACTAACGCTTTTCTTCAGGGAAAAATCGCTATGGGGCCTATTACGTGCGCCGGGATCAAGTTTGCGGAAGAAAACCTTCCATGGACACTGGGAATTGCTCCTCTACCATACATTGAAAATAAATCTGTTCTCCTTGGCGGTGCCGGTATTGTCACATTTGCAAAATCATCGTCCAAAAGAAAGGCAGCAATGAGTTTTATAAACTGGCTGACAAATAAAGAAAACAGTATCAGGTGGCACAAGGAAACAGGATACCTGCCGATCAGGAGATCCGCAATCGACAGTTTTGAGCTGCAGGGTTTTCACAGGTTAAACCCGAACTACAAAGTCCCCGTGGAACAGCTTTCCTATTCCAGACCTCCGGATTTTACTCCCTATCTTCCCCAGATCGATCAAATCGTGCGCTACGCGATTGAAGATATAATGATAAACAGAAAAGACCCTGAAATGGTCCTTAACAATGCCGCGGAAAAAGTCAATGAGCTGCTTAAAGAAAAGGAATATTGATGAACTGGAAAGCTCATATCATTCTTGTTATAATCTTTTTATTGGCCTTTTCCAGCTTAATTGCTGAAGATGATATCATTTTTCTCAAACAACTGACAATAAAAGGCAATAAAGTTACCCGTGAAACCTATATCCGATCTTTTATTACCCTGGAGGAAGGAAAAACCTATGATCTTGACACAATTATCGAGAAGATAAATGAAAGCAGGTCAAAACTTGAACACACTGAGTTGTTCACAAATATATTTTTTGACGATGAGCTGGATGACGAAAACAATTTAATCCTCACTGTTCAGTTGAGAGAAAAAAACTACCTGCTTTTCGGACCTGAAGGATATTTTATTTACGAGGACAAAGTTTTTTATTTTAACAATTTACTTTATCTGTCTTACATAAATATGTTCGGTATTTCTGATATTATTTCCGTTTATGTGCCGGTTTACGAAAATGCAGGTATTTTATTCAATTATTCGGGTTCCTTTAATAATAAAATATTTTATATGATCGATTTCAAGTATCTCTATTCTTTAAGGGACGGTGAAACCTGGTTTTCTTTGTCCCCAGGTGCGGGATACAGGATCAAAGAGGACCTTAATGCAGGCGCCAGGCTGGCTATCAACCATCACGATTTCAATACTGCCCTTTTTTCCCCATATATCGAGATCGGTACCAGGGATAGACGATCATCAAAAATTAAGACCTGGTACTTTACTTCAATTACGCCCTACTACGGTTATAATTTTAATGGCACATCAATGTACGGCATAGATTCAGGGTTTCATCTGTACAGGGACCTTTTTTTTAAAATAGTATATTCGTTAAATGTTGATGTTAATCTTCAGGGAGGGAATGTCCCTGATAATCTCATCTTGAAATCAAACGTCAGGGGAACCCATTTTGATTTGTACCAGGGGAACAAACGGATATCACTTTCAAATGATCTCAGTGTTCCGCTTCCCTGGAATAATGATTTAATTATAGTACCTTTTGTTGATACAAATGTAATTGGGAAAGATAGTCTTCAGTTTCTCATCGGAGGGGGGATCGGTCTGCATTGGTACACCAGGTTCCTGGACCCCTTTATAATGGAGATTGCATTTGGAAAGGGTATTATGCTGAATTTTCAGAAGAGATTATAATAGATGAAAATACAGCCTTTGACTCATAAATACAGGAACCGGGAAGTTGTAAAATCCCTTCTCTATATTCTTCCTACTTATCTGATCCTGTCCATTTTTATCATAGTGCCTATTTTTTTCGCTTTCTATCTCAGCTTTAACAAATGGAACCTTCTCGGAAACATAAAATTTACCGGTATTACAAATTATAAAAAACTTTTCCAGATGGAAGAGTTCTGGACAGCTCTGACAAATACCTTTTACTATACATTTATCACTGTCCCTATTGGTATTTGTTTGTCCCTGTTTCTTGCACTTTTATTGAATTCAAAGATCAAAGGCATCGCTTTTTACAGGGCCGCATACTTTATGCCCGTGATGACCTCTGTTGTTGCAAGCGCTTTTATCTGGCAGTGGATTTTCCAGTCCCATAACGGCATATTAAACTACATAATGGGATTTTTTGGGTTTGGGCCTCTTTCCTGGCTGAACGAACCAAAAGGAATATTTTCCGTTATATTCGATTATATCGGCGTAAAGCTCCCTGATTTTTTAGGCGGCCCGAGTGTGACCCTTGTGGCCATCAGTATCATGAGTATCTGGAAAAATACAGGATATTACATGATAATTATTCTTGCCGGCCTTCAGAATATTCCAAAAAGCTATTATGAAGCCGCCGAGATAGATGGTGCGGGACCGGTCAAGCGTTTTTTTGCTATTACTTTGCCGATCCTGAGCCCGACAACTTTTTTTGTTCTGATAATGTCGGTTATCGTTTCTTTTCAAGTTTTTGAACAGATCGCTGTTACCACCAAGGGCGGCCCGTTGAACGCTTCTCTTGTCCTTGTATATTTTATATATGAAAGAGCGTTCAGATTTCTTGAGGTTGGTTTTGCTTCGTCTGCCGCGTTTATTCTGTTCGCGATCGTTATTATTCTTACCTATTTTCAGGTGAAGATCCTTGGCGGGAGGATCCATTATTGAAAAAACAGGCTGTCAAGGTATATATAAAACACACTATTCTGCACGTTATCTTGATTACAGGCGCTGTTGTAATGATATTTCCTTTTATATGGGGAATATCCACTTCATTAAAAGATATGCGGGAGGTGCTTTCAGACCCATTTAACCTGGTCCCGAAGCAGATCACCTTTGTAAATTATAAAAACGTGATAAAATCCATACCAATAGTCAGGTTTTTCATAAACAGTCTGATCGTTTCTGTTAGTATTACAGTAAGTCAGTTGATCACCTGCTCCCTTTCCGCTTATGCTTTTTCACGGTTGAAATTTCCTTTCCGGGATGGTCTTTTTTACATCCTGCTTGGCACCATGATGATCCCTCAGCACGTTATAATGATACCGGTATATATCATACTGAATTTTTTCAGATTAATTGATACTTACGCGGCGATGATCGTACCTTTTATTTCAAGCGCATTCGGCACCTTTCTCCTGAGGCAATTTTTTCTTACTATCCCGAAGGAGCTGGAAGAAGCTGCTACACTCGACGGGTGTAACCATTTTAATTTTCTTTTCAGGATCATGATACCGCTTGCGCGCCCCATCCTGGCCACGCTCGCTATTTTTACTTTTATGTGGAGCTGGAACAACTATCTTTGGCCTCTCATCGTTACAAACAGGATTGAAATTCGGACTCTCCAGTACGGTCTCGCCATGTTCAAAGAAGAGGGCGGGCTAAACTGGGGGCAGCTTATGGCAGGGACGACAATCGCAACCATACCGATACTGGTTCTTTTCTTAATTGCTCAAAAACAGTTTATAAGGGGTATTACTTTGACAGGTCTTAAAGAGGGTTGAGACATTTTTTCACAAAAGGGAGACAGAAAACAAGATGAAAAAAATCATAACTCTTATTTTTTTTCTAATTGCCTGTACTGCTGCGTACGCTGGGGAAATTTTTCAATTCAATTACAAACCTGGTCAAAGGTTTTTTATTGAAGGTTTTGTTAATGAAGATCTGTATAGAAATGATATATTCATTAAAAGAATAAGCATCAAAAACACGGGCGACCTGCTTGTGACTGAGGTAAAAGATGACCGCGCTTTTCACGAAGGTGTATACAGGTATTATACCGGAGAAGAGATCTCCGGTGATTACATTCTCGTGGATGAATACCCTTCCAAGTTTTACAGGGATATATACGGGAACTACGAAATATCGGAAATGTATTTCATGCCTGTTGTAAGAGGTGTCCCGACATTTCCGGAAACCGAAGTCGAAATCGGAGACCAGTGGTCTTCGCGTGCGTATGAAGCTCACGATTTTAGACAGCTTTACGGTATACTTAAACCTGTTTTACTTCCGGCGGCTGTATCCTATCAATATATTGGAAATACTGAGATCGGCGGTGAAAAAATTGCAAAAATATCGATCAACTATGTAATAAACTATACTTTGAAATACAGCAATGATCCCGGTTCCGATATTCCAATGCCCTACCGCATAATTGGCTATTTTAACCAGCTTTTTCTTTGGAATTTAGATAAAGGATTACCCCATTCATATAAAGAAAACTTCGATTACGTTTTTATAATGTCTAATGGTGAAACGGTAGAATACACAGGTAAAGCGAACGCAACACTCTCTGTTACCCAAGAGCCTCGTGTATCTTTGAAAAACGCCGAACAGATCATGGACAAACTGCAGGACAAGATCCCATCCGTAGAGGTAACGAAAACCGACCAGGGAATAGTGATAAATATTGGGGAGATAATCTTTAAATTTGACTCAGATGAGCTTGTAGAGGGTGCGACAGAAGATCTGGCTAATATTGTTGAAGTGTTAAAAGAGTTTTCTGATCGAAACATCAGGGTCATAGGACATACTGACAGCAGAGGACCCCAGGATTACAATCGATCTCTGTCATTGAGGAGGGCAAAAAAAACGGTCGTGGAGCTTAAAAAAATACTGCCCGAGCTTTACGGCAGAATCACCTATATGGGAATGGGAGAGAATAAACCCATATCAGACAATGAAACAGAGGAAGGCAGAAAGAAAAACAGGCGGGTCGAGATAATTATTCTGGACCCCTAAAG
>SDBT01008405.1_pt1 | contig 16868 bp, 7 predicted proteins | sample 2277101 | NCBI WGS metagenome assembly SDBT01 (sample SAMN10404973, study PRJNA504765) | marine sediment metagenome | isolation source: marine sediment core GS10_PC15, 103 cmbsf | place: Arctic Ocean: Southern Knipovich Ridge | collected 2010
TACTTTTAGGTCACCCGTGCCGAAAAAGAGGTCACTATCGGAGATTAAATAATCTCCAACATAGGTGGACACGGTGCCATGATATTCTTCTCCGCCCTCCTTTGTAATCACTTCCACCACTCCGGATAAAGATTGACCATATTCTGCGTTGAAACCACCACTAATCACTTGGAACTCTTGAATCCCGCCGATCTCCACCTCAACAGACAATTCGCCTGCGAACGGGTCCGTTACTGAGATACCATCAACCAGATAGTTCACTTCGGAGGCTCTCCCCCCGCGTATATGTATTTTGCCGTCCACGTCTTTGATGACTCCAGCCTGCAGCTCAAGGGCATCGGCAAAATCTTCCACCGGCATCTGACTCATATCTTCGCCCCGTACTATCTGCTTGGAGGCCGTAAGGTCTCTTTGTATGATGGGCGTTTGAGCTGTAACCACCACCTCTTCCCCTGCTAAAATAGTTGAAGACAGCGAAAGATTCACTTCTGTGGTTACGTCCAGTGACACCTGTAGACCTTCAACACTTTGCCGAGTATAGCCTATCATAGAGGCTTTCAACGTGTACGTTCCAGGTGAAATGTTCAGGAGCACATAATACCCATCCTGAGCAGTGAATGTCCCTATAGCAGTCCCTTCAATAAGGATATCAACCCCCTGAAGTGGATCACCGGTTTCTCCATCGATGACCATGCCAGTGATCTTGCCCGTTTGCCCTCCCCAAGCGAGTTCACAGACCGCCAAAGATATGGCTGTAAAAAGGAAAAAGACCTTCAACAAGAAACCTTCAACAGCACATTGCCGAAAACATGAGAAAGCGATGAATTCATTTTTTCAGTCACCTTTGACAAATTAGCATTTGGACCTTTAGAGCCCCCACCGAATTTGGCTGCAACTGTAAGGGGGGGAGAGCCTGACAAAAGGAAGGGGAACCCCTGCATGGTGTGCATGGTGCTCCCCTTCCCACAGATTCAATTGCCCTTACAGGATTATTTAAGGAGAAGCATTTTTCTTGTTTCTTTGAATCCGGCAGATTCAAGAGAATAGAAATACACACCACTCGTCATGCTCTTCCTAGCCTGATCTTTTCCATCCCAGACCGTCTCATGTCTTCCGATGGACTTCTGCCCGCTGAACAGAGTCCTGACTTCTTGACCAAGGATGTTGTAGATCACAAGCCTGACGTCCCCGTCGGCGTGTATATCATAGACAATCCTCGTCTCAGGGTTAAAGGGGTTGGGATAATTCTGATACAAGGCAAAAGATTTGGGGGTCTGGGACCCTCCGGAGGCAATGCCAAATGTCGTCCGATCATTCTCAATAAGGTATATACCGGGCGCGGCCCCGACATTACCATTTCCCGTAACGAACACGATGTCTAGATGACTGGCACCATCTCCGTCGAAATCTCCAACGGCCATCGCTACAAATCCAGTAGTTATATCATCGGTAGTGTCCGCATGGAAGATGTTGAACACCTGGTAGTTATCTATATCGGTAACATCGTCGCCCTGTGCTCCTAGCCATTCAATAGAATAAATAGCTTCATAAGGGTCTCTAGCGGTGACGTAGAAGCTGATTTTACCGTTGTTATCTGCGTCTCCTAAATCTCCGCCTCGCAACTCGACCTTTTCGTTTGGCCTATTTTCCGTTAGTGGAATGTCGGCGATGAGATGGAAGTTGGCTGCAGTAAAAGCCGTGGCAATATCCGTAATACCGGATACCACCCATATATTACCGCCACGGGCCCCGAGATAGACCTCTAAGGTGTTGTCCTCGTTCATATCCGCCATGATCAACTTGGCGGCACTGCCGTGGTAATCCGCATGGTAATCCAAAGAATCAAATACCACTCGTTCATAGGTATCGGCAGCTGTGGCCGTGTAAACTATTATCGGCATGTCGTCGCCATCTACCTGGACGAGCATATCCTGGTTCCCATCGCCGTCAAGATCCCCCACCGTCATGGAGTGCACCTGCCAATCCACCTCGAGGCTGTCGCTCCCGGCCACCGTGCTATCGACATATTCCACCACCCAGTCCGGATTGGCAAAATCCTTGCCGGGCAGGGAGATAATGGACAGGATGAGGCCCTCCTTATCGCGATAGGTCAGAATGAGTTCAATTACACCATCATCGTCCACATCCGTGGCCACACTCATAAACTCCAGGGCAATTCTCTGGCGGCCGTTCCTGGGCGGATCGTAACTAAGGGTCGGTTGAGACGGCAGAAATTCATCGCTGGTGGAATCGGCCTCGTAGATCTCCAGGGCGTTAAACCCACCGGAATAGAGAGTATCCAGAAAAACGATTGTCGTATCCGTACCAACGATTGTCGTATCCGGATTAGAGTATGCCGTATCGATGGAACCAGGAGAATAAGAATCCCAGACATTGATGAGTTCAAGATTACCGTCCTCATCCAGATCGGTGATCATGACGCTCCGTTCGCCACCAAAAAGAGTACTCTCGGCACCCTCGGGGTCTTTGGCCTTGTACCAAGCGACAGTGTATGAATTATCACCATCCGTTTCCCACACGAAAATGCGTCTATTGTCCGCATCATAGGAGATAAACTCATTGTTCCCGTCTTTATCAATATCGATTGGCCCTGAGGGAATGTTTCCAATCATGCCCCAGGCACGAATTAAATTGGGTGGATTTGAGCCGGCGTTTCCGTTACCGCCGTCCCAGGCTAGCGAGAAATTCTTAGCTTGCCCCTGTAATGCTGAAGACCAGACACACAGGTTCAAAGCTACAACCACCAATAATAACCTTTTCATAGGTTAACTCCTTATTTTGAGACTATGGCTCAGGTAATCTTATCACAACCTGATGAAACTACTTAACTGATGGAAATTTCGGCATTAATCCCATGCTTTGTCAATAACTATTCCAGGCAACTCGGATGGGCTTTGAATTAATTAAGATTTCCCACCAAAGCTGGACACGGTGTTATGATGGTGACTTAGTAGCTTGGTGGAAGTGAAAAGGGGGCAGGATGAAGTGCAAGCGATACAGTACAGCGTTCCCCCCCCATAGGCGGGGTTGGGACTGAGCCGGTCGAGTTGGTACTACCACTCCACAGGTGAGAGCTAATTGAACCTTACTCTAATGCGACTGATTGACGAGCAATACATGCAGACCCCTTTTTATGACAGTCCGAAAATGACGGCCTGGCGGCTCTCCAATCCATCGGCTGGTCCGTCAACTGACGGACTGGCGGACTGGACACCCACTTCTGCCTGGAAGCGATTGGAAGCGGCTCTATCCATCAGTCAGCCGGAGAACTTCAATCCTCACCAGGGGATCCAGTTTACCAGCTTAGGGATATTCGCGTCAGCATGGACGGCCGCGGCGTAGCCTACGGCGAGCCGCCTCGGACGAGTCTTTGACAACCATTTTTGTGGAACGACTCTGGCCTCGCCCGTGGCTACGGCCAGGGCGATCGGTGAAGTACAAAGAATCCGCCAACCGGCGGATGAAAGATTACCAGACCCCGGGAGAAGCATATCAGGGGCTGGAAGATTATTTTGAGTTCTACAACACTGAATGCGTCAGGCGTTAGGCTATGAGACGCCTCTAGAGGCTTACTGACCAGTGATCGGAAAGAGATCACCGAGTGGCTGGGAAACAGCCCGTCCTTTGGCCGGGCTGGCCTCTAAGGCTGTTGAAGACTATTTTGTTTCAGGGAAAAATCTGTCCAGGAATTGGGGGAAACTCAGACTGAATATCCATTAGTCCTTGTGCTTTGGAGGATTCCAGGGATAAGATTGAAGCGTGGCGGAGGGACTACAATAAGAGTCGTCCTCACACCTCTTTGGGCTACTTGTCACCCCTTGAATGCTGGAGGTAAGTATAATTTGTACGCTGAGTACTCACATTAAGACTGGACCTGAAATGGGGAAACCTTTACGTCCCCACAGTTCACTGGGAAACCAGAGTCCGTTGGAATTTGCGAGTTCCTCTTGCAAGAATGGCAAGCCCGTTAACACCTTGAATGCATTGGAATTAACAATTTGAAGACTGAGAATCCTCTCATTAAATCTAGTACAGATATGGGGGGCGGGTCAAGCCCAGAAATACTAACTTTGAAAGTAGCCCAAACATCGGGGGCAGGGCATACAATGAGAAGATATTTAAAAATAATATCAATTGGAATAGCGTTGATGATCTTGGATTCCAGTTTTGCTCAAACTGCTCCAACACTCATCCTGGAACAATATTTATCCGATCCGTTACAAACCTCAGTCCTTGATGACGGCTGGTTTGAGAAAAGTACAGATCAGGTAGATGGGCGTTTTTCGCAAGGGGTGGCTACTGATGGGATTTTTTGGTATTTCTCCTCCAAGGGAGGACTCTATAAAACCGATGCAAATTTTAACATGTTAATTGAAAAAGATGGTGCTCAAAATCCTATCCCGCAATTTCTCCGCGATCAAGACTACGATCACATTGGAGACATTGCCTACTTCGAGGGCAACATTTACGCGCCTATTGAAGATGCATACTATGCCAAGCCGATCATCGGTATTTATGATTCAGACAGTCTAAATTTCACCGGAGAATTTGTTCAAGTACCCCAATCTCATATCCCCTGGATCGCAGTGGATACCCGAACGGGCTATTTCTACTCATCAGAGTTTGACGGTGTCAACAAATTATTTGTCTATGACCCGGAACAAAACTTGGCTATTATCGACACGGTTTATCTGGATCTCACCCTCTCTCGGGTTCAGGGTGGTGCTTTCCATGGAGATTCGCTCTATCTTGCTTGTGACAATGGGGATTACGTGTATGAGGTGGGAGTCGCATCTGGAACGATTACAGCTATTATTATAGTTCCAAACGGTCCTGAGATGGAGGGCATCGAAGCGTATGAGCTGGATTCCGGTATCCTTCATTTTGTAGCTGAAACCGGTGGCTCTACAAACATATTTTATCATTACGACAATCTTTTGGCCCACGATGTTCGAGGTAGTTTTAAAACACCCAAGATCTTTAATATTTTTCAGAACTATCCAAATCCCTTTAATCTTAGCACAACCCTCAAGTTTGACCTCCCTTCAACTACGGACATCAAAGTCATCGTGTATGATTTAATGGGTCGGGAGGTGGCCCGGCTGGTGGACAAGCGCCAAGAAGCTGGCTATCATTTGTTGGACTGGGACGGGCGTGATGCCCACGGCTGCGGTCTGCCGTCATGTATATACATCGCTCGCTTATCGACCCCCGAGTACACCAAATCAATCAAACTGGTGCTCCTGAAGTAGGGGGGAAGTAATAGACTGAAGACATACAACAATGTGGTAGTTAGAATAAGGCCAGATATAGACCAAAGAGGATAAAATTTGCCCTGCCCGCATCGCTATCATTAAACATAATCCACCATTAAGGCGCACCTGTTGGCCACGCTCTTTTAGGGAAGAATTGATAATCGAGAAAGTACTGATCTATTACTGCATTGGACCATCGACTCTTTATCACCATTTTCTTCTCTTTTATAAGTTCAGGAAGATCGATGTACTTATCAAATGTTATGAACTCTTCCCAAGTCCCGAAAAATTTCTTAGGCCATCCCTTCGCAAGGGGATGGTCGGGACGCCTTATGCTTTTAGCATCTTTTTGAAATCTACTTCTCATATTGCCAATTATGCCGGGTTCATCTATATGTGCATACTTCACAACAAACTGCCCTGCTGGAATTTTTTGCCATCCAATCGGAAGTGAACCATGCCCCCCCCACTGAACATAGATCAATGCTCGATTGTGGTGGTCCCTAGCATCCTTTATCGACTCCTCGGTGCTCAAAATAGCACGATGAAAATAAGTGTATACTTTCACTACATCACCGGTTTCGGGATCATATTGAATCCAGATCTTCTCATGATCTGTGGGATCATTGTCTCCTGGATAACCAATATCATCGTCCCAAAAAAAACTGTATTCTATGAGGGGTTCTTCCGGATGCAAAATCACTACCACATCCTCAAGGTCGAAGAACTCCTTCGAATTGACATAAAGCCTGGGGGCTAACCGTATAACAAGTTCAAATTCTTCGGGTGTCACCGATTGCGGTGGATCCAGTCTTATCACCTTCTCGTATTGTTCACTGGCTTCCTTTAGTCTTCTTTCCAAATGATATGCATACCCAAGTCGATTAGTGTAATAGACATTAGCGGATTCTAATAACTGTAATCCTTTCTTGTAGTGCTCAACCGCATTTTCAAAATCCTGTCTATTCTTTTTCCCTCCCATTCTATAAAGATCAAGGAATCTATCCCCTAGTTCAAAATTCGTTAACAACTCAGTAGACGAAACTAATGAATCCCCTGCCTCATCATTTTTTATTTTTGTTCCTATCTTTTCACCCAAAAGCATTGTTCCAATATTAATAAAAATGCCAACGCATAATGTTAGGAGGAGTATTTTTCTTTCCATTCTAGATTTCCTTTTCTATAAATCAGTTACTTCTTTTTAAATATGCCCTTGCCAATCGTGAGTCTTGAATGGGGTTAGCCTTTCTTGGGTCTTGTCCCGTTCTAACAGGATTCATGCAGATAGAACCTCGTTCTAATAGTCTTTATCTAGCTTATCTTGAATGTCTTGATACGTCCCATCAAAGGGTCCTTCTTTTTCCAGTTTTAAGGATGTCACTGCAGCAGCAAACTTACAGGAATCCTCAGGAGATGATTTCAATCGTCCGGCCAGATAGGCGGAGATACATGTATCACCCCTTCCGGTACGTCCATCCAGAGATCGAATCACGAAGGGCGTTTTAAACACTTCCCCGTCCGCGTAAACCAATAAGCCCTCCGCATGAGTAATGACTACTTCACTGGGGCCCCAACTGGCGATCACTTGGGCAGCTTTGGCCATGTCTTTTTCACCAGTAATCACCTCGGATTCGACGGAATCCGCTTTGACGGTGTGAATTTTTCTTAACCCGTCTATTTTATCAGGCCAATCTGAAAACTTCAATTCATTGCCTTCCTTGATCCGCAAGAATCCCTGAAGGTCAAGAGAAACTTTAGGGAATCTTCGCGTTATGTGATTAACCAGTCCCAGCGATACTTCCCCCACCCTTAGTGACCCGATATGAAAGACTCTGGTCTCGATATTTGGTATATTTTCTTCCGTAAATCCTCCAGCAAATGCAATGGGCTCACAGATTCTTTTATCAAGGTCGTCAGTAACGTATGTATTCCTGATCTCACTTGTCAATTCAGATTCGTAAGCAAAGACATCAACACCATTACTACTTAAAACGTCTAACTGGTAGTAATCATCTTTATTAAGGAGGGTAATGATTCCCGAGCGAATATTCATCTTTGACAAAGCCAAACCACAATAATAAACCGCGCCACCAGGTGCATCTTTTTCAATGCCATGGATCACAAGTTTATCCTTCGAAAAATGTCCTAATACGATTATGTCATAATTCATATAGTTATCTCCATACTTTATTCAACTCGCAGCCAGTACTAGAAATGATGCCTGTATATCTCAGATTATAAAGAGCATTCTCGATAACCTTGACAATTTGAGAATAAAATGGATTGGTAATATCTTTCTCGTCGTTTATATGATTTTGCTCCTGAGCCGTCACAATAATGGTTTTGACTATAATATCACTTATACTATGCCTTTTATATTGACCGCTCAGAACTCTGGAAACGGTCCATCGCGAGACGCCAATTAAATCAGCAATTATTCGGTAGCATTACTCAAGGAGGCATAATACTACCACAATCGGTTACGGGAAGTTATTCCGTCGCATTCTTATATGTCAAGATTATTTAATGCCATGGGTATTCAGTATTGGATCGGCGGGAGAAGATCAAGCAGAGGGCGCTTCGAATGAGACGCGAATTAAACCTTGGAAATGCAGAATGTCTCTCTTAGTTTTTAGCCCTAAATGTCCTAAATGCTCTGAACCGATACACCGCCGGCCAGACAAAAACTCTTCGGCGTCCGCCCTGGCCGTTCCCTTGGGCTCAAGCCTTATGGCGGGGCCGGAATCCATAAATAAGTAAGGATAAGGTTCCTCCAATGGCTGGCTTCTCCCGCTGATGGCGGTGCTCAGCTGTCGAGGTTGATAGCTGCTACAGCGGTCTCTCCCACTTTCCTAGTACCTTCCAGACCCACCGCCAGCGACCGGACGAGACACCGGAGGCCCCCCGAGGTAGTGAGTTACCTCTCGCTCAAATTATTTCTGTAGGCACCTTTACATCAACTACCAATAAAATATCTCTTATCCCATGCCCTATTAGCGGAGTACTGTGATCTTTCTTCCGAACATTTTGCGGCAGTGTGGGTTCTGAGTTAAATTGACTTGGCAAGCGGACTTAATACGAGGAAGCTTTTCACAGCGGTGTAGATCATTGGCATCATGAAAGAGAACGATGTGAGAGCAAAGGACAGGGAGCTGGTACCCGGTATGGCGCGTGGGCAGACCACCTGCCTCAGGCGGTCTAAATATCATGGTATGGATGAATTACCCGGCAGCCAACGGCTAAGAAATTGAGGAGAACCGCCAGTTGAAACGCTTGGCAGCCGATAATTGCTTGGGCATCCCGAATCTGAAGGCAAGTACCGAACGGGAGCTGGGAAACCCGATCCTGCATACGCGGTTCCAAGCGATCCTTAGCGCCATAGGCCAGGAAATACAAGAGGTCGACGGTGACCAGGTATCACGCCGGGTGAAATAGTGCTCTCCCGGCCGCACCGTAATTCATGACTACCTTTCGATTTATCCTGCCAGTCTTGGCTTTCTCACTAGCCACAGCGCCGCTCGCCCTGGGGCAACCGGCAGCGACCGGGGACCAGGTTCCCGATTCCGGGCTGAATGAAGTAATCATCACCGGCGGCAATAACCAGGCGCAGGTAGTTGACAGACAGTTACCGGCGCCCCTTCAAGTCCGGGTGCCGGCTGTGAGCGGATCTTCGCCGGCGGGGGTGGCGGTGCGGTTCAAGCTCCTGGCTGTGCCCGATGGAGCTCAAGGGTGGAGCCTTGCCGCGCTGGCGGTAACCGATTCAAGTGGAATAGCCCAGACCAATTTTCTGGTGGGGTCTAAACCGGGCCTGTATATCATTGAAGCTGCGGTCTACGACGGCACCCCGGACCGGACTACGGCGGTTTTCAAAATCACGGGGCGCCGCCGGGACTGGCAGATTGCCCTGGCGATGGGACTGGCCGGAGGCTTGGGGCTGTTCCTCTACGGGATCGGAGTGCTCAGTCGCGGTATGAAGAAATTCTCCGGTCCCAAGCTGCGCACCATAATCAGCGCTCTCACTGAAAGCCGGACCAGGGGGATTCTGGTGGGGGCATTTGCCACCATCGTGTTCCAGAGCAGCAGCGCTACCACCGTCATGCTGGTGAGCTTGGTCGATGCCGGAGTGCTGGAGTTTGCCAAATCGCTGGGCGTGATATTGGGGGCCGATATCGGCACCACCGTCACCACCCAACTGATCGCCTTCAAGATCACAGATTACGCCTTGATCGGGATTGCGGTCGGGTTTCTGTTGATCATTGCCGGTAAAGGCGATCTCACCCGGTCGATCGGTGAAGGTATCCTGGGTTTCGGGTTCGTGTTCTTCGGGATTCATTTAATGTCCGGGGCCATGCAGCCGCTACAGACATTCCAGCCGTTGATTCAGTTATTACAGCGGTTGGAAAACCCGCTGCTGGGGCTGCTGATTGGCACGGTATTTACCGCCGTCATCCAGAGCAGTGCCGCTTTCACCGGTATTATTATCGTGCTGGCCTCCCAGGGCATGTTGACGCTGGAAGCCGGTATACCGTTGCTGTTTGGAGCCAACATCGGAACTACGGTCACGGCCGGTCTGGCCAGCTTGAATGCCGGGCGGGAGGCCAAGAAAGTGGCTCTGGCTCACACCCTGTTCAAGATCGCGGGTGTGGGTCTGTTCCTGTTCTGGATCCCCACTTTCGCCGACTTCATCCGTCTGATCTCTCCCTCCCCGGCCGCACTGACCGGCGATTTGGCGGCCCATTATGCGGCGGTCCCCCGGCAGATCGCCAATGCCCACACTATCTTCAACGTCGGTCTGGCAGTTGTTTTTCTCCCCTTCACCGGGTATTTATCGAGATACATCGATAGGATCATTCCCCCGGCGCCCCTGTTGCACGGCATTCAGCCGGTCACGGTTCACCTGGACGATTCCCTGCTCAGCACACCTGACCTGGCGCTCAAACTGGCCCGGGCCGAGATTCGTGAAATCGGGGGAATGACCCTGGAAATGATGAAAAACATCATCGTCCCCTTTATAGAACCTGATAAGACCAAGGATGTGGTGTATCCCCAGATTTCATTGATCCAAGGCTTGAAACTGCGGGAAGAAAAGGTCGATTTTCTTGACGAGGAAGTCTCCGGCTACCTGTATGAGCTCAGCCGGGAGAGCCTCACGGTCGCGCAGGTAAGCGAGATCTACGCCCTGGTGTACATCACCCGCGACTTGGAGGCGATCGGAGATATCATCGATAAGACCCTGGTACCGCTGGCGGTCAAGAAATTATCTCTGGCCCTCGACTTTTCCGCCGAAGGGAAAGAAGAGCTGTCCGCCTACCACTTGAAAGCCATCAAGCAGCTCAGCCGTAGTATGGCCGCGGTCAAATCCCTGGATCGGGAACAGGCCCAGAAAATCCTGCGGAAAGGGGCCAAATACTACGGTCTGGGTGACGAGTTCAAACGGACCCACTTCGACCGGGTGCGCAAAGCGGTCTCCGAGTCGATGGCCACCGACGAAGTGCACGTGGAACTGCTGCTGCAACTGGAGAAGATCAACAGCCACACCGCCAGCATCGCCCGAGCCATAATGGAGCGGGGGACTGCAGTTTCATAGCTCCGCCACCGATGAGACCTTCCTCCGTTTCTCGATGCGTGAGAGTATTCCCCGCAGTCCGCACAGATTGCAGCCATCGGCAGGGCCTTGTGGTGACCCTCCTTTTTTTAAAATTCGAGACGCTTTTTTCTAATAGTTGCTCAGAAATTTAGTAGATTCGCTAGGCGTATATCAGGAATTCAAGGGATAGATTATCGTCCACCAGCACCAAAAAGCAGTGCCTCCTGCCGATAAACTGATAAAATATGAGTGTTGTTAATTGAATCTTCGAATCCTATTTTAAAATGTAGTGCAATAGACATAGGAATGGTGTAGATTGTCGAACCGATTGGTGCTAGTTCGGAACAAATTAAGGAGCGGGATGTCTGTCACTGCAAACAAATATCTCCATCTGAAAAAAGGTACTCTCGCCCGAAGCCATTTTCCCTTACTGATCCATACTCTGTTCGTTTGTCTCTTGATTAGTGTCCCGGGATCGACCCTGAAGAGTGGAACAACCGGTAAAATCACCGGCCATATTCAAGATGCTTCGACAGGGGAGGGCTTGGCGGGTGCCAATATAATTATCGAAGGGACCTACATGGGCGCCGCCACCGATTTAGAGGGATATTACGTGATCCTGAACGTCCCGCCACGGGTCTACGATGTTAAAGTCATGATGATCGGTTACACCTCCGTCCGATCTACTGGTGCCAGGGTTTCAATAGACTTTACCACCAAGCTGGACTTTCAGATGCAGCATGCAGTTTTGGAGTTTGAGGAAGTTTCAGTCATCGCCGAGAGACCGATTGTTCAAAAGGACCTGACTTCCACCCTTTCCATCGTGGGTAGTGCGGAATTAGCAGAAATGCCGGTAGAGGAATTTGGAGATATCCTGGCGCTGCAAACAGGAATCATAACTGGTGCCGGGGGTGAGATTCACATGAGAGGAGGACGCGCCAGTGAAATCTCTTACATGGTGGATGGTCTTTCGGTAACAGATCCCTTCTCCGGTGAGATGGCCATCGAAATTGAAAATAATTCTATTCAAGAATTACAGGTAATCAGCGGGACGTTTAACGCTGAGTACGGGCAAGCGATGTCGGGAATAATAGATATCGTGACTAAAGGAGGGGGTGATAAACTCCAGGGAAATATTTCTTATTACTCAGGGGACTACTTGAGTAAAGATGCTGATACCTATATGAATATTAGTGATTTCACCCCGCGCGATATAACAAATGTGCAAATAAGTTTTTCGGGTCCCGTTCCACTGTTTGGTAAAAGATTAACTTTTTTCCTAACGGGTAGATCGTATAATACGCAGGGCTGGCTTTACGGACGAAGAAGATTCATGCCTTCCGATTCCTCCAGTTTTCAAAATTGGGATTATAGACATGATGATGTAGGCAGGGATGGTATTCCGAACACAGGAGACTTTGGCGAAGCTGATGGCAGTGCTACTCCCGGCGAACCAAACGTTTATGTTGAAGAAACAGGGGATAATGCTTTTATCGCCATGAACCCGCTTACCAAAATTAGTGCGGATGGCAAACTTGCCTATCGTATTTCTCCCTCTATCAAAGTATCCTACAGTTTTTTCTGGGACCAGGTAGATTCCCGTGAATATTCCCACTCATTCAAGCTTAATCCGGATGGGGATTATAAACAGTTCAAACACGGATATGCCCAATCACTCATTTGGAACCATACCTTGAGTTCCAGATCCTTTTATACCTTCAAATTTTCTGATACTTTTTCCGACCATAAGAAATATGTTCTTGAAGATTCCCTCGATACTCGATATGTAGATCCCAAGCGACTGGATGATGCTTCCAATAACGCTTTTAAAACCGGCGGTACCGAGATGTGGCATTACTACCGCCATACAAGATCATTGCAGGGAAAGGTGGATCTAACCAGTCAAATTCATGCCTTGCACCTAGTGAAAGTCGGCGCGGAATTCAGGAAGCACAATCTGTATCTCCATGAATTTGAAATCATACCTGAAAAAAACAGCGCCGGGATTGACATCCAACCGTTTGAACCAGCTCTGGCCATCGCTACCTCGATCGCGAATAATCGCTTTCGGCATAGTCCGGTGGAGGCAGCGGCATATATTCAGGACAAAATTGAATTTGAAGAGATGATTGTAAATATTGGTTTAAGATATGACTATTTTAATGCCAACACAATAGTCCCAATCGATCTTAGAGATCCGGACAACGCCGTATATTTTTTAATTCCTCAACCTAGCGACGGCAACCGGATGGTAAGAAAAAATGAATATATAGCCGCAATGGGTGAAATTATAGATACCGTAAATGTGCGGGGTAATAAATGGGAATATAATTATCGAGATGCAGACCCTGTTCATAATTTCAGTCCTCGAATTGGGATTTCCTATCCTATTACCGATCGGGGTGTCATTCATTTTTCCTATGGCCATTTTTCCCAGATACCAACCTTTAAGCAGCTATACGACAATTCGGAATTTGAAGTCTGGCCAGGATTGAAATCCACCATGGGCAACGGCGAGCTCCAGCCACAGCGGACAGTAATGTATGAAATTGGCCTCCAACAGCAACTTTCCGACAATATCGGTATTGACGTCACCGGTTTTTACAAAGACATGAGACATCTTTTAGGCATGGAGAAACTTATCACCTATACCCAGGATGAATATGCTCACTTCATCAACAGAGATTATGGGAACACAAGAGGCATAACTCTGGCTTTGGAAAAAAGGCGGTCGAACTATTTCTGGGCCACGGTGGACTACACTTATCAAATAACCGAGGGGAACGCTTCGGACCCGATGCAGGTCTTTTATGATGCCAAGAGTAATAAGGAAAGTGAGATCCAGATTAGACCGCTGGACTGGGATCAGACGCACACTCTAAACTTCAATGTAACTCTAAGCAGGCCCGGCAGCGGGGGAATCAGTCTCATTGGAAGGCTTGGTAGTGGACTCCCATACACCCCAAAGATTGTAAACGTAGGAGCGAGTTTTGAAAACAGTGAGAGAAAGTCGATTCAGCACACCTTCGACCTGAAAGCACATCGAGAATTCAAATTTATTGGTGGAAAATATTCTGCCTATATCAAAGTTTATAATATCCTGGATCGCCGGAACGAAATTGATGTTTATTCAGATACCGGGAGATCCGGCTACACTATCGAGCCGCGTAGAAGTGTGAGAGGGGTCAATACCTTGGACGAATTCAGAACCAGGCCAGATTATTACTCGGAACCAAGGCGAGTAATAGTTGGTGCATCGGTTGGCTTTTAAGATCCGGCCGGCCGCAACAGACGAGAACTGGAAAAACCAGGATAAACATCATGCCTCAAGGATTGACCGGGAAAGACACAATCAATTTCAATCAATCATGCCCGGAAATGACCTGACGCGCGTGGGGAACCATCGCTCTATAGCATCCCTCTTTCCCCCTGGGGCCGGCGGGCTGCGTTCACCCGGCGGCAGCAAATCAATTCCGCGTAGATCGATTCGCGTATTAGCCTATCTGCTTCTAACGATTGGGGTCTCATATTCCCAAGAACCTTATGGAGATCCGGCCTGGAAAAAGAAAGGCATTATGGATGGTAACCTGGTCCGGACCATTTTTTTAAATCACGGTGAAGTGGCCCTCTGGCCACAGCAGCCGTCCTGTGAATGGCCCAAGGGCAGTGGTCATTCCTATCTAGATGGCGTCGCCCCGTGGGTGGCTGCGGAAGTGATCGATATTTATGGAACCACAATCCACCCTCTGGAAACCAATTACCGGGAATTCGTTGACATGGATTACGAAACTGGAAAAGTGTGGGGTTGGCAGCCCCTGCCAGGATATGTGAACCTCGATCAGGATTCGCCTGCCATCAGCAATAATCCCGGCACGTGGCCCGCGCGATGGCCGGACCAGCCCGAATGGTATGACAAAGAAACCTTGGCCGCATACTGGAACGGATATTTCGGGATGGGTGTCAAAAACGCCGATCTGGAAACGTACTTCGTGATGGACGATGCGGCCGATAAGGAGTTTGCCTTCTATCCGGATGCCACTGACCCGGCCCGAGGTGGCCTGGGACTGCGGGTGGCCGTCAGGGGCTTTCAATGGTCACATGTGCTGGCCGAAGACGTTATCTTCTGGCACTACGATATCAAAAACGTGGGTACCACTGACCACGAGAAAACGTTATTCGGTATGTACCTCGATTTCGGCATCGGTGGTACCGATGATTCCGACGACGATTTTGGCGAATATGATCCCTTCCGCGATATCACTTTTGCCTGGGACGGCGATGGGGTTGGTGATGGCGGCTGGGGGCCTGTTGGTGTGGCCGGTTATGCCTTTCTCGAGAGTCCGGGAGTTGGCTATGTTTATGATAATAATGGTCTTTTGATTCAAGCCGGCGATGGAATTGACAACGACGACGACGGGCTGATAGATGAAAGCCGGAGCAATGCTGCCGGTATGTGGATTGATTCGGCTCCCGACCACGGAGTAGACGACGTAGACGCTTTTGTCTCGTTCTATGGCCGCCAGCCTCGCGCCCACTGGTCGGGGGACGAAGACCAGGATTGGGATGCCTACGAAGATTTAGACGGAGATGGTGACTGGGATGCCGGGGAACCGCTGAATGATGATCTGGGAGCGGACGGCGTGGGCCCCACCGATGAACAGTATCCCGATCCCGATTTCGGCGAGGGTGATGGCAAGCCCACGGACGGTGAACCGGACTATAACCAGACCGATAAGGATGAGTCGGACCAGATCGGCTTAACCAGCGTCAAAATATTTGATCTCCATGAGTTTGACCTCAAGGACGATGGTCCAGTTTGGAATCTCTTGGCTTTTGGGGCTTTTGATCTCCAGGAGGGGGACGTGAACCTGGGGGCCTTATATGCCTCCGGCCCCTTTACCTTGCAGGCCGGCCAGACGGAACGATTTTCGATGGCATTACTTTTCGGTGAGGATAAGAACGATCTCCTGCGAAATAAGGACATCGTCCAGGGTATCTATAATGCCAGCTATAACTTTTCCAAGCCGCCTGAAAAACCGACAGTGACTGCGGTTCCCGGTGATCAACGGGTCACACTCTATTGGGACCGCAGGGCCGAGGACAGTTACGATCGCTTTCTGGACCTCGATGATTTTGAAGGCTACAAGATCTATCGCGCTACCGATGCAGCGCTGCTGGAGCCAAAAATCATTACTGATGCGTATGGTAATCGAACTTATCGCAAGGCTATCTTCCAGTGCGATCTGATCAATTTTGATCCGGATAATTTATGGTGGGTGAAAGGTACCCACCCGGCAGATATCAACGGTGTGCAGTTCGATATGGGTAGTGAAACCGGTCTGGTTCATACCTGGACCGACACCACCGTGCAAAACGGTCAAACCTATTATTACGCTGTGGTTTCCTATGACCAGGGCTTTCCCCCGGAACAATTGGGGGATAGTAGATATATCCACCGCGGGGAAGGACTACCTCCCACTGAGTGCACCTCCATAATAATGATCGACGAACTGGGCTACGTCACAGCGACCGATATAAATACCGTGGTAGTGACTCCCAATGCACCCGTGGCTGGTTATCAAGCCGCACAATTAAATGACGTATACTCTATTGAAGAGCTAATAGGGACAGGAACAGTATCTGTAGAGATCATCAATCCCGGTCTAATCAAAGACAACACCTATCAAATCGCATTTACCCATAGCGGCGTTTTCGTAACCGAGTCCTACTCAATTCTTGATATGAGTACCTCACCACCAGATACGATTCTCACCAGCAGTGTTTTTGGGAGGGATGAACATGGGTTGCTTGTGGAAGGCAAAATATTTGATGGGCTGCGGGTCTTCGTTGACAATCACGATGCTGTCCAATTGATTGATTCACTAACCGGTTGGACTGCCGGCAATAGTGATTTTTTTGGAAAAGTGGACCTTGGGTCAGGGGTACTCCCTTATCCAGCTGATTATGAAATTACTTTTTCTAGTGAAGTCATAGGGACTGATTCG
>SDBT01008406.1_pt1 | contig 16868 bp, 14 predicted proteins | sample 2277101 | NCBI WGS metagenome assembly SDBT01 (sample SAMN10404973, study PRJNA504765) | marine sediment metagenome | isolation source: marine sediment core GS10_PC15, 103 cmbsf | place: Arctic Ocean: Southern Knipovich Ridge | collected 2010
ATATTCATTAGTTGATGGTGCCAGTGAAAACGATGCAGTTACTGGATGGTCTCTGTCATCATTGAAGTCGACAGCGTTCCAACTATCCCGATTTGAATCCTGCAACGTGGTCGATACCTCAAGGGAGAAACGGTCATTGGGCGTATAAGTCACAGAAACTCGCCCGCCTGTAGTTTCAGAATTATTAGCATCTTCTAAGGTCTTCATATCCACTTCGTTATCAGGGACAGTTATTAGTTTCCCTCTCACCATTTTTGTGTATTTTTTCCATATCATTTGTTCTTCCTGTGTTAATTGTTCATTAAACATTTTATCGAAATATTTACCCTTTGATGAAAGAAGATTAGCAGTTTTATTGATAGTTTCTAGAGTTTTGTCTGAAATATTTCTAGCTACTTTATATCTTTCTCCTGAAAAATACCAATCTTCAAAATTTATATCTCGTGCATATGGATTATCAAATATTTCTCTTAAATCATTATCATCATCCCATATTTTATCTGACGGATAATTATCTAATCTAGTAGCATCATTTTTACCATGTAGTTTCTTAATGTATTCTATTAAAGATTCTATATGCCAACAGGCGCCATTTTTCAAACGAACTAAATCATTTTCATCTATGGTATCAATATTATCAAAATATAAAAAATCCTTTTTATTTACACATGCAGTTTCCATTTTTAAAAGATATATAAAATTATTTCTTGAATTTTATATATTGCTGTTAGAATTAACTAGTTCCAAACCCAAACCCATCTGAAAACCCTAACACCCAAATGGTTCAGAATTGATTGATAATTCATGATTTTGTATTAATCACAACAAACAATATGAATAAATTGTGCTTTGACATTAATACTTCAATTAATATCCAATCTGGATCTGATCTCAAAACACTTGGGTCTGTTCTCCAGAATTTTACAGATAAGTTTTTGTATATTAAAAATGATAAACTATACTCTGTTACTAAGGTGACAGAGCTCAAACCGTGTCATAATCTGATTTGTTATGACAATGGATTCTATTTACTATGTGAAGACATGAGAACAACTATTTATTGCTTTAGAAAGGAGCTGGCAGAACATCTACATTGTCCTGAGAAATTTGTTAGGTATAGAACTGCTATGATGGATCCTGTTCCAATTTACGATGTTCCAATTCAGGATTCAATGGAAGAGAGTGATAGTCAGGGTCCTTTAACAGGAACTGTTGCTGATTATCTAGGACATGTTAAAAGGGTTGATTCTCGTGATGAATATGAGTCACAATTAAAAAATATAATTAGTGATACAGAAATTCTCAATGGTGTCAAACCACCAAGTGTAGATATTGAGGTTGAGATTGGAGTAGATCTTGGTGATAGTAGTTTTAATGCAATGGCCTGTCGTTTTGGAGGAGAACCAACCAAGGTCCCAACCAAAGAACCAACCAAGGTCCCAGCCAACCAACCCCAACCAAACCAACCAACCAAGGAACAATCTTTGTTTGACATTAACAAAATGGGTATGATGTTTGAGTCTAATCTAAAAGAGATCACATTGGGGCAGAAACCTTATCGTTCCTTTGTAAGGAAGATATCCAAACTATCCGAGGTTTCGGATGTTTCTGACATAGCAGCTCAGAGTAGATCTAATGGAACCGCCTCGTTGGTAGCTGCCATTCGAATGAAAAGAGAAAGAGCACCAAGTACGTTTTGTGTTAGAAAACGTACCAAATATAAGTCTTACAATCCCGATACTGATAAAGGTAAAGAAGAATTGGATGAAGATATTTCCAATACCAAAGTATGTTCTGTATGTTCTGTATTTGCAGAGCCTCTATTTAATACCAAAATCCCTGATATCAGGGATAGTTGTCAAAGAATTTTCTCCAAGGGAGTTTGTACCAGGAGAGTTAATACTATTTGTAACGCCCATATAAACACTGTTGATAGTGATGAGTCAATTGATAGTGATACTGATGATTCTATGCCATCTCTGATTAGTGATTCAGTTGATAGTGGTGAGTCAATTGATACCGACACTGATGATTCCATACCATCTCTGATTAGTGATAGTGACACTGATAATTCTATGCCATCTCTGATTAGTTGTGATGAGTCAACTGATGATTCCATGCCATCTCTGGTTGGTGATTCGGTTGATAGTGGTGAGTCAATTGATGAATCTGATAGTGACACTGACGAATCTGAAAATAACTATACATTTTATACAGAATTAGCAAAAACATGTAAAGACTGTGGTATTTCTTTTCTACCATCTATTCATTATCACGAATGTGAGAAATCGGTTGGCGAGAAATCAGTTGGTGAGGTGAACACTAATATTATGGTTTCAGAAGAGGAATCTGATTCCTTTGAGGTTCGAATTCCATCAGTACCACGTCATCTTGTTAATAATGTCAAACTATCATCTCTTCCAGCTGCATTAAGGAAACAAGTCATCAAAACTACAATTGATATGACGGATAATATTCTTCCTGTTGGGTCTATTTATTTTAATGGTGTAACATTTGCTGTTTTGGTTGATGATAATAATCTAGTCAGTGTATATGATTGGGATAATCTAATCAACTCTGATCGTTTGAATCCTGACAGATTTGATGGTGAATATGACAATACCCCTGGATCATTGCCTATAGCTCAGTTCACTGTCCATCAATACATCTATGATATGTATATCGAAGAATCAATTAAGGGCAACAATTATGATAAAAAGATTTTGCCAACTGGTAAGATTAATATAAATATTCTTAATAGTATGTCAGAGATGTTTGGATCAAGTTTGGATGCTAAAGATATTATTATATCTGTAGTTCCTGATATGTTCAAAGATAAAAACTGTGTATATGTAGCTCTCACAGAGATTGACATTTACGGAACACTTATTATAACTGTTCTTAGAGACAGAGATTGTGAATCGGTATCTGAACCATTCTATGTCAATCATATTGACAATGATTATACTATATTATATCGTATTGTAGATAACAAGAACAATATTGAACAACTTGAAAACGATAGTAACAAAGAACAACTTGAACTTGAAGAACTTGAAGAGTTTGATAGTAATCTAGAATGGTTTGAAGATAGTTCCGATAGCTCTGATCTAGTACTTGAAGATGACTCTGATGATGGTTCTGATAATAGATCTAATCTAGTAATTGAAGATAGCTCTGAAGATAGCTCTGATGATAGATCTGATCTAGTAATTGAAGATAGCTCAATTGATAGCTCTGATGATTAAATAATTAAAATTAAATAACAACTATATTTGTTAAAATAAAACAAATATAATCAAACTATAACAAACAAAAGATGAACAACTTTTTAAAATCTTTGATAAATGCCGGATATTTAGTCTGGTTTTTAATCGTTGCTTTGATAATATTTATTCTTTGGATTTTTGTAGGTGGTGGAACATATGAATATGTAGGTTTAGCTCCGTTGAAAATAGGTGTAGATAGTACCAAATATCTGGATGATCATATGTATGAAGTAATAGAAAGAGGAAATTATCACGCCGACAAAGTATCAGGTATTGATATAACCCCTAAAATACCTGCATCGGTTGAACCTCCTGTACCAATTAGAAATGCTAACACTATTTTTGTTCCTCCTGTTGTAAAAGATACCAATGGTTTCAATTTAACTCCTATCAATCCATTTATACCATCAAAACCTTTTGAATCAGATCCATATAAAACGAAATATTCAGAGGAACAGATATCAAAAGCTCTAGGAATTCATAAAGAATTTAAAACTAATAGAATATCAAAGGGAGAAATGAAATGTAAAGAAATAATAGAGGATATATATGGTGTTCCATTTTATTGTGTAAGACCTAATTTTCTTAAAAACCCTGAAACTAAAAGAAATCTTGAACTAGATCTTTATAATGATGAACTCAAAATAGCTATAGAAAGAAATGGTATACAACATTATATTTGGCCTAATTATACAGGACAAAGTAAAGAAAAATTTTTAAAGCAGTTAAGCAGGGATAAATTTAAATATGACCAGTGTAATAACAATGGAATATATTTAATTACTGTTCCGTACACAGTAGAATTAGATGAAATAAGAGATTATATGCAAAATAATCTTCCTAAAATTACGTATATTAATGAAGATAGTTCGGATGGTTCAGATGATATGTTAGAGGGTTATGATGGTTGTGATAGTGATAATGGTTATGATATGTCAGAGGGTTGTGATGATGATAATGATTTATCTGACGAATTATTAACTATATCTTTTGTTAATTAAATAATAATATCTGTTACTAACAGATATTATGTTATTTTTATTGGTAAAACATTATTTAAATGTTATTTTTAACTATTATGGTAGAGATCTAGTTTAGTTTTTATCATATTTAGTTTTCAATAATATCATATTATGGTAGAGATTCTAAGTACTTAACAATCTCAGTGTGACCGTTATGACTTGCAAATCTTACAGCTCTATCAAAATTATTATGAATATTAGCACCCTGTTCTACTAAATACTTGACAACATCTAAATAACCGTGCTGACTTGCTATTTCAAGAGACCTATTATAATCAGTATGAATATTGGCACCCTGTTCTACTAAATACTTGACAATATCTAACTGACCATAGAGACTTGCTGTTTCGAGAGCCCATTCAGCTTTAGCATGAATATCAGCACCGTTTTTTACTAAATATTTAACAACCTCTAAATGACCATACTGGCTTGCCCATCTTAGAGCCCATTCAGCTTTAGCATGAATATCAGCACCGTTTTTTACTAAATATTTAACAACCTCTAAATGACCATACTGGCTTGCCCGTCTTAGAGCCATTTCATATTTAGCATGAATATCAGCACCCAAATTTAATGATATTATCACATAATCAAGTTTTCCTTTTTTGGATCCAATTATCAGGTAATCATTAGCATTGGATTTATTTATTTTTCTAAGATCTTGAATATAATATTCTGACCAGGGTTGGTTCTTCTTATTTTTTCTTAAGATATCTCCTCCAACATATCCAAATCTGTTAAATACTCTATTCATCCAAAATATCTGATCATTACATAGGCTATTGGCTTTCTTATCAACAGCGCAAAACTTTACCAGATCTTTATCTTCCAAATTATTCAGTATTTTTCGATCAACATCTTTATTACCAGTTAGTTTCATTTGAATAATATAAAAACAAAACTATATCTTTTGTTATTTCTATTATCCTAATGATCTAGTTTAGTTTTTCATCATATTTAGTTTTCAATAATATCATATTATTAGTTGAAAAGAATGATGATTTTGGTTTGTTCATTGAAACCAAAGAGACTAACATAGGTTTTTTTTCTGTTATTTTAAATGGAACACCCCAACCAGTAGTAAAATAATCATAATAATTTCTTTGGTCTTTCATTTCCTGTTCCTCCAACTTTTTCTGTTCTTTCTTTTCCTCCTCTATAAAATATTCTTCTATCAATGTAATTAAATCTATAACCTTATTTTTACATAGAGTATAATTATCTAATACATCTCCTTGATCTTTATATGTTAATAGAAGGTTACAAAACCCTTCTAATGAATTGGTAAGTGCTGTATGAAGTTGTTGCATATCCAAGGTAATATCCATTATATCTTCATCAGAATTACAATTTTCTAATTGTTTCAAACACATGCGATAATGATTATCGCAACTGCCCAGCACTTTTTTAACGTGAAAAATACCATATTCACCCTTTTCTCCACTCCAACGTCTTCTAACTGTTGTAAACCACGAATTTATTGAAATAGTTGATTTAGTATTATAATAAGGTTTATGACCTTTAGGTATTGAATATATAAATTCAAGATTAGATATACATTCCTCCCACTTAAATGAAATAGATGAATCTGACATTATACTTAGATCTATTTAGTCTAATGATAAAATCTGTTTTTGTTATTATTTCTTTTCTTCTTCTCTTTTCTTATTTTAATCTATCGATAGATTAAAATAAGAAAATAACCAATATGATCTTTAGCTTCTTAAGTTCTTTTGGTCTTAGATTTACGATTACTCTTAGATCTACATGGGAAACATTGATTCTTGATACGACCAGTTGTATTATCAGAGATCCATTTATTATTAATTAAATTTGGGTTATTGGTTATGTCACATATTATCTTTATAAACTCATCAACCATTCCATTATTTAATAATGTTTCATACTCCTTCAATAATGTATTGCTTATATCACAATCTATCTTCATATCAACAAGTAACTTATTGATAACATCTGAAAACAATGTTTTACATAAAGTTAACTTAGATTCATCTAACCCTAATTTTTCTGTGAGTATAATACACACTATAATTATATTAAAAAGAGTAATATTATGATCTACAAACCAATTTCGTACTATATCATCCATATCCATTTATATATACAAAACAAATAATATATAATATAATATAATATATTATTAACAGATTAATAACAACATAAAATAGAGATGGTATTTAGTAATAACTATCCAAATTGATCATCTCTATTTGATATAAATATTATGAAAATACCATGGAGTCAAAAAATTCAATCGAATACTGCACAAAGTGTCAAGAGGAACATGATGATTATATATTATGTTCCTTGGAAAAACCAGGGCTATGCTATGAATGTGCCATAGATGCCATAGAAATATCAGAACAAACGGAAGATACAAAACCATCAGAACCAAAAACATCAGAACCAGAAATATCATTACCATCAGAAGATACAAAACCATCAGAAGATACAAAACCATCAGAAATATCAGCATTACCTGATGATAAAAATGTATTAAGTTGTTATTTTGCCGAAATATTAAGGAGTAATAAATATGATACTATTAATAACATTTTAACATTACGTATTGGTAATAACACTATAGAAATAACTAATAACACAAAAACTATTATTAGTATATCAGGTCAGTATATGGGTGGTTTAAAAATAATGACATTAAAATGGATCCCCATCAGAGAAGATATTTCATTTGAAATATCTTACTGTTCGGGTTTTGGACATACTTGGGACACTCAAAATAAAAAGATTTTATGGTCAGACTTTTTTGATCCAGTTGCTGATCATATTGATAAATTGTTAATGTAAATATAATTATATATTGAACAATCCTATCTTGATTATTGTCTGTATGCTGAAAACTGATCTGTTAATATTAATTATGTTTATGTCATAACTAATAGGCGATTTCACTTTGTTAAATGATGCAATGTATCCGAAAGGAATACACCCAAAAGGAAACCCAAAAGGAATTCACTAAAGAAGATTTATTCATAAATCCTTCAGACCCTGAATTACCGTATCGCAGGAGAAAGGATGAGGAAAAAACAAGTATACATTGGGGTCAAAGGAAATTATTGTTGGTATTAGTTCAATTTTTAACACTATTTTGGGACCCTGTTAAAGTACCTAAACCTATTGTAATATATGCAGGAGCTGCTCCTGGTACAAACATTGGTATTGTTAGTATGTTATTTCCTGAGATCGAATTTCACTTGTATGATCCAAGTCCTTTTAAAATCAAACCAACTGATAAAATTCATATATATCAAGACTACTTCACTGACGATGTAGCTAAACAGTGGTCTGGGCGAGATGATATCCTTTTTGTATCTGATATTCGAACTGGTGACTATACTTCTGCTAAAAATCTAGATGAAAATGAAGCTCAGATCATGAAGGATATGCAAATGCAAATGGATTGGTTAACTATTATAAATCCAGTTGAAGGACATTTGAAATTTCGTCCACCTTATACAGGAGGTAATAGACCAGACAGTATTAATTACCTGAGTGGTCACGTTCTTAAGCAACCATGGGGTCCTCAAACTACAACTGAATCAAGACTTGTTCCTATTAAAGATTCTGAAACAAAAAAATGGAAAATCACACCATGGTCAACTCAGAAATACCAAGATCAAATGTTTAATCATAATGTGATCATTCGAGAAAAATGTAAATATTTTAATCCGTTCGGTAAAGGTGGTAATGGTACAGATAACAAAGGAACAGGTGATGATGGTAATAGTACTAATCGAACCGATCCTATTGATAGTCCCGAGCTAATGAATGACTGGGATTCTAGAGCAGAAACACAGATATGGATGGATTATCTTAAAAATAGATCAAAAAATCCTGACCAAGAATCTGTATTAGCTCTCAGTAGATTAATAACTAAGAAACTTACTAAAAAATCTAAATATAAAGATACCCTTCACATTCTCAGATCTAATCCTCAATCAATTAAGGTTCGCAATTTCAAAAAAACAAGAGATAATAGGGTCAATAGGACTAAAACAAGAGATAATAGGGTCAATAGGACTAAAACCAGAGATAATAGGGTCAATAGGACTAAAACCAGAGATAATAAGGTCCAGACCAAAACCAGAGATAATAAGGTCCAGACCAAAACCAGAGATAATAAGGTCCAGACCAAAACCAGAGATACCAATACCAGAGATACAGGAGATAATAGGGCCAGAAGTAGAGATACCAGAGATACCAAAGTATGGAGAAGAAACAATAACACTAGGAATACTAAAGATCATAAATTACATTTACCATCTTCCAAACCTTCCAATTCCAAATCATCCAAATCATCTAGTATCCCATTAAAATTATATGATTCAAATATATCAGACAGGACAGATAGAACTGGTACTTTGGTTTCAGACATAGGTCTGTAATAGGTAATAGGTAATAGGTATTATATATAGATAGATTAACAGATTAACAGAATAGATTAACCAACACCAAGATTAACAAAAATGATTTTAAATAACAATTTATATCAAATAATAAACAATGGACGATATAGAATTAAATAACGAAAAGGAAGCGAATAAAGTTGAATTAACTGATGAAACTCTAGAACTATTAAAATCGAGGATATCAGATTTTTTTGCTATAATATTAAAATTTAATATGTATAATATTATTAACAATACAATTAATTTGAAATTTTGTAACGGTGAATATTTTGATGGTGAATATATTGATGACAAATCTGTTACAGTAACTCAATCTAATGAACATACTAATGTTCTAATGTATACTTATAGTTATTATAATGATTTTCATCGTAAAATTCTGAAAGCTGTACATAATGTATCATGGGATACAAAAAAAGATGTAATAAAAATAACCGTTAAAGAATATAGAAAAAAATGGTTTTGGGGTACTGATGAAAAGGTTGGAATTTATTATTTCAAATGGAGTAATTTTTTCACTCCTATAGCAGATCATATTGACACTATATTTAAAAATCAAGATAAATTAAAATTATGTCAAATATGAACACGTTATATTATAAATATTTTAATAACATTACGTTATTAAAATAAACACAAACATCTTCTTTATAAATTCATATGAATTACTTAGATATTTTATCAAATGTAAAGTATTATATTATAAGTATGTAATCAGATTTGTAACCAACCAATGTATATTATGTTTTCCTACAACAAATAATTATCATATAAGTTTCTTTGAATGATCCTTAACTGAGCACTCGAACTGTTCCAATCTATTTTTGATACATAAGCTTCATATTGTTTTTATTTTTAACTTGATGAATTAAATATTCTAAAACTATAAAATTATTTGGGAACCTCTGATTTTTCGCAATGGGCTGCAAAACAAGATAAACGTGGTAGAGCATGGTAATATCATAAATATTTTAATAACGTAATGTTATTAAAATATACACAAGGTTTATTATTATTAAAAGATTTAAACTTAAAATTTATTATTATTTAAACACTATGAATTTGGTTGGGTCAAAATTTGTTCCTTTTTGTCCTGGATATCCCATACAATTGCTAAGGCAAGTAGTTTCATTAATTGTTACTTGTTTCGACACATGTGTATGACCTGATATCCAATATTTAATTGGTAATACCATCATATCTTCACAATTAGTACCATAACACATGCTATATAGATCCGATTTATCCAACATAGAAAATGAAGGAGCGTGATGAGTTAAAACTATTATATTGTCATACTTACGTTTATTATCATTTGGATCAAATTTGTTTATTTGGTTTTGTAACCATTTTAACATACGTATGTGAATCAACGATACATCCGAAGCTTTGAGTCTTCTTCTTCCAGATCTTATAAATTTCTTTTGATTACGGTAATCACTAAATATATATTCGAATCTCTCTTCGGTATCTGGACTATCTATAAATATATGTTTATAGTCATTCATAATACTCTCTGCAATTTCTTCTATTTCTGATACATTTGACCATAAGGTACAACCTATAAATTTAGTTCTACCTATAATTATTCGATTCATATTTAGATATGTAACATTTTCATACTCGTCCACAATTTTTTGTATTTCATCATCAGCGTTCCTCATGGTTCTTTGTTTTTTCCCAGTATAGTATTCATGATTCCCCGATAGTATTAATATATGAGCATATAGGTCTGTATGCATATCTAGGAATTTTTTATATGTAGGCACAAAAGGATTACCTATATCTCCGCATAAAGCTAGATATGTTTGTCCTTCTTTGATGGGTTTAATTACTGGTATAGTTCGGAGTTTTCTTAGTTCTAAATGTAAATCAGATGCGTATTGTAAAATGTATTCAGTATCTATTAGTTCTGATTGGTCCATTAAGTTATTATTATTGTTATTGTTGGGTTTTTAACTTTTATCAAATCAATAAAAAGTTTATCTAATAGTTCAAATATCTATATATTTATCTTTTTGAACCAACCAACCTAAGTACCCACAAATGATAATATCCAACAATACATCACTATTTTTGATAATATATTATCATCGATTATATTATTCTATTTATCTTTTTTGGGATAAATAGATATTCAAACATTAAAAAACTATATTTATCTTTTTTGGGATAAATAGATATTCAAACATTAAAAAACTATTTTAAATAGTTATGTTAATTATGTTTTTAGTTAATTATGTTAATTGTTTTTGTTTTTATTATATTTGAACCAACAAAACTATGTTAACTGGAAACAAAGATATAGACAGGAAAATATTAAACACCCTTGAGGATAAGGATTTGGTAAATATATGTCAGACAAATAAGAAAGCTCAATCTCTATGTAACGACCAGGTCTTTTGGATGAATAGAGTATTTTTAAGATTTGGTTATGTTGGAGGAGATGTTTTGAGATCCAACAAAAGAACTGATAGAACCTGGTCCGAATATTATATTAAAGATCTTCGAAAAATAAATAGTACCAATGCTCAGAAATATCTTATAACTGGATCCGAAAAAGGAAGACTTGATCATATAATTATTTCTCTTAAGGAAGGTGCTGATATTCATGCAAACGATTATGAAGCTCTGATATGGGCAAGTTCTTATGGTCGTTTGGATATAGTTAAATACCTGGTGGGATTAGGCGCTGATATTCATGTACAAGATGATTATGCTCTGAGATGGGCAAGTAATTACGGTTATTTGGATATAGTCAAATACCTAATAAGTGCTGGAGCTAATATTCATGCAGACGACGATGCTGCTCTGAGATGGGCAAGTCAAAATGGTCATTTGGATATAGTTAAATATCTGGTAGAATTGAAACCAGATGGTGCTAATATTCATGCATTAAATAATGGAGCTTTAAAATTGGCAAGTATAAATGGTCATTTGGATATAGTTAAGTATTTGGTAGAATTGAAACCTGACGGTGCTAATATTCATGCAGGGAATAATGGAGCTCTAACAGGGGCAAGTAGAAATGGTCATATTGAGGTAGTTAAATACTTGGTGGATCATGGTGCTAATATCCATGCAAACAATGATGATGCTCTGAGATGGGCAAGATATAATGGTTATATTGAGGTTGTTAAATACCTGATGGGTTTAAAACCTGATGCAGCATCTCGAAAATAGATATATAATAGTATATTTATATAAACAAAACATGGGTGTTAGTTTGATCTAAAAAAGAATATATTTTTATTAACAAGTGAAGAATCAAATCATTAAAAATTTGGTGTTGGTAATGAATGGTTATAAATAAATATGATCTCATATTTATTTATCTATTTGAACCAACCAAAGTAAATCCTAACAAAATTACAACTCTCTTCAGTATTTTTAACTTTCAGAGTTACCTATAAATCAATAGATATCTATTTATCCCAAAAAAAGATAAATAGAATAATATAATCGATGATAATACATTATTAAAAATAGTGATATATTGTTGAATATTATCATTTGTGGGTACTTACCTTCAGTGGTTTTTAGAGATATTTAGTTAATCTTATTCGATCTTATTTAATCTTATTTCTCAATACATTTTGTTTTTATTATATTTGAACTAACAAAACTATGTTAACTGGAAACAAAGATATAGACAGGAAAATATTAAACACCCTTGAGGATAAGGATTTGGTAAATGTATGTCAGACAAATAAGAAAGCTCAATCGCTATGTAACGATCAGGTCTTTTGGATGAATAGGGTGTTTCAAAGATTTGAATATGTTGGAGGAAACATCCTAAGAAAACATAAGAAGGATCGTAGTTGGTCAGAATATTATATTAAAGATCTTCGAAAAATAAATAGTACCAATGCTGATAAATATCTTAAAACTGGATCTAAAGACGGAAGATTAGATCTGGTAATAATAGCTCTGAATTTAGGTGCTAATATTCATGTAGACTATGATTATGCTTTGAGAATGGCAAGTAGATATGGTTATATTGAGGTTGTTAAGTATTTGGTAAGTAACGGTGCTAATATCCATACAAACAATGATGAACCTCTGAGATTAGCAAGTTCTAATGGTCATTTGAATATAGTTAAGTATTTGGTGGGTTTAAAACCAGATGGTGCTAATATCCATACAAGAAATGATTTTGCTTTTAGAGTAGCAAGTTCTAATGGTCATTTGAATATAGTTAAGTATTTGGTAGAATTGAAACCTAATGGGGCTAATATTCATGCATTCGATGATTATGCTCTGATATATGCGAGTGCAAATGGTCATATTGAGGTTGTTAAATACTTGGTAGAATTGAAACCTGATGGTGCTAATATCCATACAAGAAATGATGAACCTTTGATATTAGCAAGATTAAATGGTCATATTGAGATTGTTAAATACCTAATGGGTTTAAAACCTGATGCAGCATCTCATAAATAAATATATCAAAAATATAAACAAAACATAGGTGTACTTAATACAGTACCTAATACAGTACCTAATATTTATTATATAATAAAATTATTATATAATGTTATATCAAAAGAATCCAGCTGGCTGGGATCTTGATAATTCTGTTGTGGTAGTAGTAGATACTAACGGTTGGGATTGTGTAGTAATTGTTTCTCTAGTTGTTACTACAGGTCCTGTTCGTGTCATAGTTTGAACTGATGGTGACGGGGCCATAGGAACATGTTGAGGTTGGTTACACGGCGGATTTGGTATATATTGTCTTTGGTTTGTGATTATTGGAGGTGGACCAACAAGAGGTTGGTATGATCTTACCTGTTTCATTTGAGGCTGGTTACACTTTGGTTGGGGTTGATATGATCTTACTTGTCTCATTTGAGGCTGGTTACACTTTGGTTTGGGTTGGTTACACTTTGGTTTTGGTTGGTTGCACTTTGGTTTTGGTTGGCTGCACTTTGGTTGGCCACACTTTGGTTTTGGTGATGCAGCTATTAATATTTGGTTACCATCAGGTCCGATTACCATTATTGTGTTTGGTCCCTCAGCTGTTATTTTATCATAATCAACAGGTTCTCCTGTTAAATGTGAATGTGTTAGGTGTACTTTATGTTCCAATTCTGTAAAACGATCTGCAACTGCATCTTTTGTCATATTATATCCAACTCTTCCTGACATAACCACAAACAAAGCTAAAAATGCTAAGAGTGATATCCATAAAGCAGCCCAGATAAAGTTATCTGTACCATTTATATCTTCTAATTCCGGATTATACAAATCACTCATAACAGAGTATATATATATGACAGCAATAAGCCATAATACAATAATAATCAAGAAAAATACGGTATGAATCCATTCAGTTGGACACCACCATATCTCATGACCAGAATAAACAATAGAAAGAACCAATGCTATTCCAGCTGCTATAAAAGCTAGTATATATGAAGTTTGTAATTTATTTCTACCATCTTGCAAACTTTTTGATTGACTAAATTCGGGTATTTCCTTTATCTTCTTTTCCGCAGATAAAATAAGAATAGCCATTATAAGAAGGAATATAGCTACAATAAATAATCCTCCTGATGTAATAGCGTTTACACCAATGTTAAGTCCCATTTATCTGGAGATAGATTTTTCAATATCTATCTTCAAATAAAATACAATCTTTAAATAATTTTTCTTAAATAATTTTTAATACTAACAATATTTATAATAATTTTTCTTAATACTATAACATAGTGTTATAAAAATACAACAAGGTATAAAAAATAATATAGGTTAATTTCTTACACCAAACAAAAATTAGATTTTAATGATATTATATCATTAAAATAAATAAGTTAGTATTTTAATGATATTATATCATTAAAATAAATAAGTTAGTATTTTAATTAGAACTTTTACAAGGACTCTAAATATTTTACAACCTTAATATGGTTATTTAGTCTAGCCACTCTTAGAGCCCAATCATTCCTTTCATGGATATCGGCACCTACTGATACCAAGTATTTTACCACCTCTAAATTTCCATATCTACTAGCCAATCTCAGAGCATAATCATCTCCAACATGAATATAGGCACCTTGTGATACTAAATATTTAACAACCTCCAACTGACCCTTTTCACTAGCCAATCTCAGAGCCCAATCATATAATGCATGAATATCGGCACCTTGTGATACTAAATATTTAACAACTTCTAAATGACCCTTTTCACTAGCCAATCTCAGAGCCCAATCAGATACTGCATGTATATCGGCATCATTCTTCAAAGCTATTATTACTTTATCAAGCCTTCCATTCAGAGATCCAACATGTAGATATTCCTGAGCATTAGTACTGTTTATTTTTCTTAGATCTTTAATATAATACTCTGACCAGGTCCGGTCCTTCTTGTTTTGTCTTAATATCTCCCCACCAACATAACCAAACTTCTGAAACACTCTGTTCATCCAAAAGACTTGATCATTACATAGTGAGTTGGCTTTTTTATTTGTCTGACATAAATTTACCAAGTCCTTGTCCTCCAAATTATTAAGGATCTTCCTATCCACATCTTTATTTCCAGTTAACATTGTTTTGTTTGGTTCAATAAAACCAAAACAAAACTAAAACAAAAGATCAAAACTAAAACAAAATAGAAATAATAAAGAATCTAATAGATATTTTGACAATTAATTGTTGTCAAAATACTAATAATTTTTCTTAATACTAACAATACTAATTACCATATTTATACTGTTACTACCATATTTATTATTATTATTTACTATTATCACTGTTCTTATCTTCAAGAATTAAATTTACAAATTCATCTATAGATAATGATTTATTACCATCTGTATCTAATTTATTAAATAGTTCCTCTGATCTGGTTATTCCAAACATATTTAACATTTTACTCATCATTCCAACATTTTCTTCTGTCTTCTGTTCTGTTTTAATCATATCATCACCTAAATCTTGGAGAACACCAGTGGTCTGTAATAACGTTTTCAAAGCTGATTTGGCATCTTCATAAGCATTCTTGGTCTTCTTTAATTCTGAGTTAAGTAGAGCTGTTGTTTTGTTTAGTTCTTTGTTGTTTTTGGCCAGATCTTTATTGTTTCCGGTTAGATTTATTAACTGGGTTTCATATTCTTCTTTGGTAACCCTGATAGATTCTAACTGAATGCTAGCCCTGGTATAATTATCTTTTAACTTCTTGTTCTGCTCTTCATAACTATCTCTGAGTTGTATTAATTCTTCTGCTTGATGTTTGAGATTATCAGTATTTGTTTCTGATTGTTTTAAATTTTCGCCTAATTTTTCACTTGTTTTCTGATATTTTTTAGCCAGAGATTTCATTTCATTCAAATTAATTGTAGCTTCATCCAATAATCCTTCAAGAATATTATTTTGTAATACTAATTGGTTCTTTATTATCATTATTCCATCTTTTTCATCCCTAAGATTTGTCACTTCGGATCCCAGATTTGTCACTTCGGATCCCAGATTTGTAACTTCAGATCCCAGATTTGTCACTTCAGATCCCAGATTTGTCACTTCGGATCCTAACCTTAATTCTGTTTCTTTTAATTCGTCGTTGGTGACTTTTAATTCTTCGGTTTCTGATTTAAATTTTATAACCAAATTTTCCATATCTTTGACAAATTTAATATTTTCCATTAAAACCATTGCCATAGGGATCAATGCTATTCCACCACAAATAGGAATAGCTATTGTATTAATACTAAGAGCTCCTAATATAATAACAACACCACAACCTAGAGCTCCTGTAATTGTTGCTGTATATCTAAAACCTCGACCTAGTCTTGAGAAGAAGTAATCCATTTTAATAGTATAGATTTTATTTACCATATAAATCTTTAATATGTTATTTATTTAATTTGGAATAAATATACCAAGTCAAAACAGATTTATCAAAACAGAAAGTATCAAAACAGAAAGTATCAAAATGAAAAGTATCAAAACAGAAAGAACTGAGATGGGAAATATATCTGAACCATCTGAACCATCTGAACTATATAAACCATCTGATAATATCAAAACTTTTATGTTAATATTTATGGCAATCATATGGAGAAGGGTATGGATTACATCTGCTATTTATTGTGAACATAACAAATTAAATTTATCTAATGATATTGTAT
>SDBT01008407.1_pt1 | contig 16866 bp, 13 predicted proteins | sample 2277101 | NCBI WGS metagenome assembly SDBT01 (sample SAMN10404973, study PRJNA504765) | marine sediment metagenome | isolation source: marine sediment core GS10_PC15, 103 cmbsf | place: Arctic Ocean: Southern Knipovich Ridge | collected 2010
GCCCTGAACCTGCCGTAAGGCTCAGTAGTGAGCGGTACATTTGCCGACGTGACGCCGGTTGCGTTTTCGAGCCTCGATTCAGATTTGATTGTCGACAGCACGCGCGCGCTTGAGGCAGCCGCACGACGAGCCCTTAGCCCCTCGGTGATGCTTCTTCCCACCGATCCGGTGCCGCTGGGAGTACGCAACGGCCAGACGCTCATCGTCAATGATGGTGGCGTCGTAGGCGACAACTTCAACGCAGGACTGGGCAGTACGGTCAATGTGATTGGCGGCCAGGTGGGGAACCATTTCGAGGCAGTCGGTGCCCAGGTCACCATCTCCGGCGGCTTGTCCTCCGTCACCCTGCGGGTCGGGGTCGGCTTCGGAGGGGGGGGTGGCAGCTTGGTGGGAGGCGCAACCGGCGTGGGGGTGGGAGGCGCGGCGATGGGCGTGGGAGGCCCCACCACCGTGAAGCTGCCGCTGCCCACCGGTTCGCCGTCCAGCTGGATCTCCACGACGTAGTCGCCCGGCCGCAGGGAGGTCTCAGGCGCTAAGCGGAAGCCCACGTAGCCCGATCCGCCCTCCTCAGCAGTGTAACTCACCTCGCTGACCGGAGACCCTTGGAGCAGCCACCGGGCCTTCAGCGTGGAGCCCTTTTCCAGATTGGAGACCTGGACCGACACACTGGGCTGGTCGGTGGCCTCGAAGGTGCTGGTCGGATTCACCGGCCTGTAATCGGCGTCCAAGGACTCGCATACCGTGACGTCCTCGACCTTGGGCTCGCTCATGCCGAAGGGGAAATTACAGGCAATGGCGCTCAGTCCCAAAGCAACCAGGATCGCCAGGGTCACCAACCTTCTTGCTCGTCGCCAATCAACAGCCTCTCGTCTGCTCATCGCGCTCCCTCTTTCCGTGTAAGTCCACACTTAGTCATCAGCTTTCTCTCCCCCATTGTACTGTGGATCCATCATCTCGTCAACGGCCGTCAGGACCCCCCGACCCGACGAGCACCCCCTGAAGCCCCCGCTCGGTCCACCCAAGAAGCCGGGCCGGACGAATCGCATTGGTGAGATCCTCATCGCTATCCGCCAGCACGCGGAGGTAATTGTCGGTCAGGCCAGTCCATTCTCCCTGTCCCCTGGATCGCTCCCACAGAACATCCACGGTGCGTCCCAGAAAGCTCGTCCGAAAGGCCAGGGCACTCTCGCCAGCTAGTGCCAACATGGATCGGACCCGCGCTCGCTTCACGGATTCTGGAACCTGGTCGGGCATCCGAGCGGCCAGTGTCCCAGGTCGGGGAGAGTAGGGGAATACATGGATACGAGCGAAAGCCAGACCGGCCGCCAAGTGATAGCTCTCCCTGAACTCCTCGTCCGTCTCACCCGGGAAGCCGACGATGATGTCGGTGGTGACCGCCAGGTCAGGGACGGCGGCCCTCGCCCTCTCCACCCAGTCGGCGAACCGGGTGGGAGAATAGCGGCGGCCCATCCGCTGGAGCACCGCCTCGCTCCCGCTCTGGAGGGGGAGATGAAGGTGGCGACACAAGCGCGGATCCTGCCACAGCTCCAAAAGACTCCCAGAAAGGTCCCATGGCTCGATGGAGGAGAGGCGAAGGCGGGAGACACGGGTCTCATCCAGGATCCGCTCCACCAATGCCCCGAGGTTTCCCCCCCACTCCCGACTATATGCTCCGGTGTGGACTCCCGTGAGCACGACTTCCCTGTAACCAGCGGCCTCCCGGGCCAGGATCTCGGCCACCACCTCCCCTTCAGGACGGCTGCGCTGCTTTCCCCGAGCGATGGCCACCACGCAGTAGGCGCAGCGATTGTCGCAGCCGTCCTGGATCTTCACGAAGGCGCGGGTGCGCCCCAGAAACGGGCCCAGGAAGGCCGGTTCTGCCCGCCTCTCCCGCCGACCGATCAGCTCGGGCAGACGGTCCTTGTCGCGATTGCCCACCACCCACCGGACTCCAGGGAGGCCGGCCACCTCCTCTCCGAAGATCTCGGCGTGGCAACCGGTGACAGCCACGTGAAGGCGCGGATTGGCGCGATGAAGGCGGCGGATCATCTGTCTGGACTTACGGGCCGCTGTGCGGGTCACGGTGCACGTGTTTACCACCCCCACATCGGCCTCTTCCGGAGCCGAGACCACCCGGTGCCCGGCCGACAGGAAACATCGTGCCAGCGACTCGACCTCGCTCTGATTGAGCTTGCAGCCTAGGCTCGTCAGATAGATCCTCACCCGCGAGCCTCCCGGGGCAAGGAGGGTGGCAAGTCAGCCGAAGTCGGGGCGCAAACCAATTGAGTCCCCTACCTGGCTACCGGGAACTGGATCTCGATCCAGAGAGCCTCGTGGTTGCTCGCCCCCTCAGGCCATGGCGCCACCAGGTATATCTCCCGGTTGGGGCCAGCAATCCTGTATCCGCTCCCGAAAATCCACTCGGCGAGCTTCTCATAGCTGGAGTGCATTCGCCGGTGAGGGCCGACGTGGGCCAGCGACCCCACGAGCGACGCGGGCACAGCCTTTAAACCTGATCCCCGCCACATCTCCGAGTCCCCCTCTTCCAGGTGAGCCGATCTATACAGCAGCCCACCGTCTCAGCAGGCGGTCCCTCCCCTCGAAAAAGGCGTCCGCCTGGGATCGCACCACCGCCTCCGCCTCCCTCGAGGTCATCCCCTCCATCTCCTTGATCAGCCCTGCAGTCCGCCCCAGGTAGAGGGGAACCATGGCCTCCATGATCCCAGCGTGAGGCTGGAGACCTCGATGGTAGGCTACAGCGAAATCGAAGGCCACCTCCACCCAAAGGGAGGCAGGGAAGTGGTAGCGCTGGGACGGAAGGCCGACCAGCCCCTCCAGGGCTCGATGGCTCTCTCTGCCCAAGATCTCTCCCCACGCCCGACCATGTGATCGAAAACCTTCCCCAAAGCGCTGAATCATGGCCTCCACATCCACCGCTACGGATTCGGGCTCCTCCGAAGATCCCCCGCTGTTTGCCAGGTCCTCCAGAACCGGCGCAGGGCGCACCTTGGCGATCTCTCTCCACCGGTCCTCGTAGATCCCCATCAGGTCGAAGAGGGTTCCGACCACCTGGGCGAACATAGGCCCCAAGGACTGAGCAGGGTCCTTGGCATCATGAACTTTAAAGCCCAGAGGCGCTTGAGCTACCCCGAACCCCCCAGCGATGGCTGTAGTGGTCATCCATATATCGATGCCGAAGCGGGCCACTTCGCTTTCCCACACGTCCAGCTCCAGATACCGACGCACCAGCGAACCGGATACCCCGAAATCCCCTCCTATAGGCTGGCGAACATCTAGGCCGTAGAGGGCCCGGGTCATCGGATAAGCGATGTTATTGGTTATGGTGCCGTCGTGCTTATGCCGTATGTAGAGGGGAGCTACGTAGTCGAAATGCCCGTTCACTATAGGCCCGGCCAGCTTCCGGACCCACTCCGGGGTGATGCTCCGCAGGTCGCTATCGACCACCACGCAAGCCCTGGCGCCCAGAGCACGAGCCGCCTCGAAGATGGCTCGGAGGGCGCTGCCCTTCCCAGGCAGCCCCCGATAGGTCGTTACCAATCGTCCCGTCCGAGGCGGAAGTGGCGCGGCCAGAGCTGCCTCCCGGGTGCCATCCTCCGATCCGCCGTCCGAGTTTACCACCGCTCCCCGCAATCGTGGGAAGTGCAGCGCCAGCCCGCGCCCCACTATCTCCACCACCCGGCTGATGGTTTCCACATTATGGAAACTGGGAATTCCCACCACGATGTCGGCGAATCCCATGTCACGCAGCTCAACCACCGCCTCCTCAGGTAATGCAGTCCCCTCGTCCATCTCTCCCTCAGCTTTCGATCCTGCTCGGATGAACCCTCAGCTCCTCCCGGGTCGCATTGGCGGGAATGAGCTTCCAGATCTCCCCCAGCGGGATTCCCTGGTAGTGACACTTGATGATGGAGATGGGCAGCTTGTGGCTGACGATGGCCACCCGCTGACCCGGGTGCGAGTTCACCAACTCACGTGCGGAAGCCAGGACCCTCTCCTCGAGCTGGAACAGGTCCTCTCCCCCGGGCGGAGTCGCCGAGGTGGGATCCTCTCGCCATCGGCGGAAGGTTTCAGGATAGCGGCACTCGATCTCCACCACCAACAGCCCCTGCCATTCCCCCTGACGAATCTCACGAAGGCGCGTGTCCACCTGCACATCCAGGCCGGCGGCTTTGGCAACCTCCAGGGCGGTGTCATAGGCGCGCGATAGGTCGCTGGAGTATATGGCGTCCAGTCCCAGTCGGCCCAGCTCCCTGCCTACCCCCCGAGCCTGACGACGACCTCGCTCGTTCAGCGGGGGGTCAGCCTGTCCCTGGTAGCGCCCCTCTACGTTCCAGTCGGTCTCGCCATGGCGCACCAGCACCAGCGTGGTGGGCTTGCCCATCAGGGAGCCTCGATTCCCCGCAGGCGGCGGTACTCGGGGAGGGCGATCATGGGTGGGCGCTCCACATCGGCGATATCTTCCACCTCCAGGTAGAACCTATCAGGGTCGTAACGAATCAGCTTCATGCTCCGATTGATCTCCTCCAGCAACTGGAGCTTATGTCGCTTCTCCAGCCGCTGGATCACCACCTGGATGATAGCAAAGGCCATCTTGCTGAGAGAAACCAGCGGCTTGTTTCGATGGATGCGGGTCTGAAGGTCCACTTGGGCGAGCGACCGCAGCCCAAATTGATCCAATATATCTATGAGCAGCCCGATCTCCACCCCGTAGCCGCTGAAGAACGGGACTCGCTCCAGCGCCTCCCTGCGACCGGCGTACTCGCCGGAGAGGGGTTGGACCAGCCCGGACAACTCCGGGAAGAACAGGTTCATGAGCGGCCTGGCGGCCAGTTCGGTGACGCGGCCTCCACCTTCAGGCCTCAGTTTACCATCCACTCGGACGGGCCGCTCGTAGAAGCCCTTGACGTACTGGATATCCGACCGAAGGAGCAGCGGCCCTATCAGGCCGTAGATGAACCGGGGATGGAAGTTGGAGACGTCGGTATCCACCCAGACCACGATATCGCCCTTCAGCACGTAGAGGCTCTTCCACAGGTTCTCCCCCTTGCCCCGGAAGTTCCCATATTGAGGCAGTATCTGCTGGTCGCAGTAGACGGAGACCCCGGCATCGGCGGCGATCTCCGTGGTTCGGTCCTCGGAGCCGCTGTCGACCACGGCGATCTCATCCACGAGGGGGAACCGCTCCATCAGCTCCTCCTTGACCGTCTTCAGGATCGCCCCTATGGTCCTCTCCTCGTTGAGGGTGGGAAGTCCCAGGCTGATGGTCTGTCCCGCCCGCTCCTTGAGATCCACAAGCGAGGCGAGGTCGGCGAATTCATCGCTGTGGAAAGTGTTCTCGGCGAACCACGTGTCCACCAGGATAGATGTGATTTCCGGCGTCACCTCCCCAGCGGTGGTCACCGGCCTTCGGGCCCCCTCTTCCCTGGTTTGCTCCTGCGCCCTCTTCACCACCAGAAGTGTGCCGGTCGTCCGCCGAGCCACCGCCGCCACAACCTGGCCGAACGGCTCTCCGGGCCCCGACGGTGAGCCGGCGCCGAGGATCAGCGCCTCGTGAGCGGAGGCCTCCTCCAGGATGGTATCCAGGGGGGGATAGGCGGCCGTGATGGAGCGAGTTACCCTCCCGGGGCCGCGGAGGTAAGGGGTGAATGCCTTCAAGAAGGTATCGTGTTCCGACCGAGTCGCGCCGGGTGTCGCGTGGAGGAGGGTCACCTCTCCCTGAAGCTGCTCCGCCATCGCCAGCGCCGCCTCCATCGCCAACGGCGCGTTCTTGCCCCCGCGAATGGGAAGCAGTATCTTCGAGCCAGAGTCCATCCCCCGCCATCGCACCAGAGCGAGGTCGATGGGCATACGAGAGAGGAGCCTCACCCAGCGGGGGTCCATCGACGAGACATCATCGCCGCCCAGAAGATCCCAGGGGAAAAGCAGCAGGTCGCACCCCTGGCGCACCATCTCTCGGACGCTTCGCCACGGATGATAACACACGCGGACGCGGCTGCTGGCCCGCACCAGCCCCTCTCCCGAAGCCGCCGCCAGCGCTCGCAACCCCTCGCGACACTGCCTGGCGGGCACTGCCCCTTCGCTCAACGAAGCGCCCTCGGGCATCTGGATTATCCCCACCAGGACGACCTGTCCCCTCTTGATGGTGGCTAGGGCCTCCGCCAGGGGAAGCAGCTCCGCCGCCTGCTCCGCGCTGGATACCGGCAGTAAAATCGCGCATTTCTCCCTGCTTCTAGATTGCTTCATCCCCCCCCCCCTCGGACGCCAGCCCCAGGACGAGCGGCTCGATGCGGGAGTGGAACATTTCCTCCCAGGTATAGCGCTCCAACACGCGCCTCCTCATGAGGAAGGCGGTGTCGTCTTCCAGTGTCCGGTGAATCATCCCGGCCACCCTCTCAGGCCCATCCTCGAGCGAAAAGTAATGGGCGATTCCCTCCGCGGTCTCCCGGAAAGGGGGAATATCGGCGCAGAACATGGGCAGGCGGCTCAACCCGGCCTCCAAGATGGGGATGCCGAACCCCTCCTGCTTGCTGGTGAAGAGCAGTCCATCAGCGATTCGATAAAGGTCCGCCATCACCGGATCGCTGACCTCCAAGCGACGACCGTTCTCGCCCGCCTGCTCACAGAGGAAGGTCACCTCCTCCTCGACGTCCCGCTCCTTCCGCAACGCCCGAAGCCTGTCCAGATAGGCCGCGTTCGAGGGGTTGTGGGGCCCTGGAGGGCCGCTGATCAGCAAGCGAACGCCGGGGAAATACCGCTTAAGGCATCCCACGATCTCGATGGCCATCTCGATGTTCTTCCTTCGCGTGATCCGGGCAGGCAGCAGCAGCAAGGGAACCGCTTCCCAGAGCCGGAGCCTCCGAGCCAGGGAGCGCGTGGCGGACTGGAGCCCCAGGACCTCGCAGGGGTCCGCCCCCGGATGGATGGTATGAATGGCATCCACCGAAATTCCCATCATCCCCGCCAACTCGACCCTCCGGCCCTCGGACACCGCCACGTAGGTGACCCCTGGCCATGGGCGTCGCAAAAGGTCCCAAGGATATCCTTCATGAACCTCCCCCCGGTAATTGGGACTGGCCCAGGCGAAGTCGTGGCTCCACGAGATCAGCCCGCGGATCCGCCCCTCCCCGAGCAGGTCACGGAGCGCCGCGGTCAGGGGAAGGTTCTTATGTAGGGTGAGCAGATTGTGCGCGATGCACACGTCCGCATCGGAAAGAAGCCTGCCCAATCGCGAGGTCAGCTCCCTCCGAAGCCCCTGAAAGTGGCTCGCCACCTTCCCGGCATCCAGGTCCCCCTTGACCTGCAACACCTCCGGATGACGGGAATCCATCTCGGGCACGATGCGGACGGCGACCCCCGGATGGAAAGGCTTGCCCTTCCCCACCACCACTCGTACGGGATAGCCCGACCCTGCTAGGAGGCGCGCATGATGGGCGATGGTGGATTCTACGCCTCCAACCACAGGAGGGCCCGCGTAGTGCAGGATGGCCAGCCTGGGCCGCGTGCCCCCCTCCAGCCCACTCAAGGTTAATGCGACTCTCCCAGGCGCCCGCTCAGGTAGGCCTGGACCGAGGCTATCGAGCTCGCCGCCCAATAGCCTTTGAGCGCCTCCAGTTGATCCGAGGGTGAGCCCTGGCGTAACACACGAGCGTTCTCGTAGTAGACCACCGCTGGCACCGGCACATCATCGCCGTTCAAGCCGATAAGTTCCTTGGCCCGCTGATCCGCCAGGTCGAGCATATCGGCCAAGGCGCGTTCCCGACCGATGGCTACCACGTTGCCGCTTTCATCCACCTGGGCATCCAGCGAATAGTACTTGGCTATGAGCCCCGCGCTGCGCGCGTACGTCCCCAGGCTGTTTCCCAGGATCATCGGATCAACGCTTCCAGACCCTTCCGCCCCCGAAGTCAGCGCCTGCGTGCCACTCGTAGAGGCGACCGCCAGCAGATAGTCGGTCTCGAAGTTCAGGAACTCCGCTCTGGCGACATCGGGGTGCACTCCCCAGTACTGAGCGTACTCGTCCACCGTGACGCTCTCGAAGTAAGAGAGATTCGACTCGGCAGCGCGACGCAGGGTCTCGGATACAGCGGCGACCCGCGCCGGATCGGCCAGAGCCGCCGACCCGAAGCCATAGCTTATGTCCATCGAGTCGCGCGCCAACTGGGTGTACGACCGCGCCAGCATATAGTAGAGCGCCGCCTCGGTCAGGCCGCCCACGATATCCCCCTCCTCCATCTGGTCGTAGTTGTCGATCACGTTCTGCAGGGTGCCATCGCCGATCAGCAGCAGCCCCTGGCCGATGCTGATGTTAGTGTACGCGTCGAAGAGTGCCATCTGATCGGAGATCGTCTTGGGCTCCTCAGTTTTGAGCAGCTGCACCACGGCGTCCATCTCGGCGCTGGCAGCCGAGGTGGCATTGAGCTGGCTGATGACGGGATCGAGCCCCTCACTCAGATACTTCTCCACGATCTCCCCGCCCAGGACGTATATCTGCATCAGCGTAGCGGCATTCCACGCCCGCTGATATGCGACAGCGGCTAGCCCCTGATCCAAGGCGCTGTCCGCCTTGCCCGCCATATCGTCGGCTTCCCACACGCCGTCGGCGAACAGCTCGCGCACCTCCGTGGACAGCGAATCGTAACGGTTCCGCTGATCGGTATAGCGAGCGTACCACTCCTGAGCCTTGGCTTTCATCCGGTCGAATGCTTTAGGCGGAAGCTGCGGCGTGCCGCTGGAAACTTGGGGCCGCGACAACGGTTCCCCGGTCAACAGCTCGTAGGCCTCGTAAATCGTGGAGACCTCCCTCACCTCCACGCCAGCATTTCGTCCCACCTCGACCACATCCACCGATTGCTGGGCGTTCATGTCATAGTCGTAGCGCTGGCCCGCCGGAATCAGCACCACCTTGAACCCAGCGTCGGCGGCACCCTGCACCTTGTGTGGGATCCCCCCCACCGGGCCGATAGTGCCGTCGGGGTTGATGGTCCCGGTCATGGCCACGTCCTCATCCACTCCATCCCCACGCAGAGCGGCCAGGACCCCCACAGTCATCAAGCCTCCCGCGCTGGGGCCGTCGATCCGCCCCCCCGTGCTGAACGAGAACTCGTAATCGCGCGCATCGATCCCCAGTAACATGGACGCCAAAGTGACCGCCATCCAGCCCGATGAGTGCCACATCTGGCCTATGCCGCTGACCTCCTCCTCGAAAAAGCCCACACGCAGTTGGTCCTGCTCCGCCGCTGGCCTCACGCTGACGGTGGCTTTGCTCGTGCCTCCGACGGTCGTGCCGCTCGCTTCCGTCATAACCCAAAGCGTGTTCAGCGATACCGACCCCTCGGTCGGCCCCACAGTCTCAGCTGCTTCTCCCTCGCTCTCCGGCCCGGCCTCTATCGTGACCGTCTGATCCGGCCCCAGTTTGACCGTTTCGCTCTCTCCTCCCAGGCCGCCGCACGCCAGAACCATCGTCGCCAGCAAGATGAGGCTGATCCAAGAATAGAGTTTCCTAGAGTACATCCGCCTTCCCTCCTAGAGTACGCCTGTCTTTCCCTTTGGCCCAGCCGTCCGCGGACGATGGAATCCCCTCCGCCTGCCCTATCGCGCGCGATAGCTGGTTACCATGAGCTCTCCATTATACCAGACTTTCGCCTCAGCCTCGGATAGCTTGCACTATCAAGATGACGGCCAACGCCGCCAAGAGCAACCAGATAGCAATAATGGCACCGGCAGCCACCCGGTTTATTGGATTGCCCTGGCTCATGACCTCCCGGGCCTCTTCACGGCACTCGGCTAGAACTGGCTGAGGGATCATCCTCACCGCCAGAGCGACGCCCAGAGGAACTAAGACGAGATCATCCAAGTACCCCAGGATGGGAATAAAGTCTGGTACCAAGTCAATCGGGCTGAAGGCGTATCCAACGACGAGAATCGCGAATAACTTGGCGTACCAGGGAACCCTGGGGTCTCTGTAAGCCAAGTATAGTGCATGGGTTTCAATCCTGAGTCGTCCAGCCTGCTGCTTCCAAATGCCAATGACCTTCACCGTCGTTTAGAAGACCCCATCCGCTTGTTCGTCGGCCATAATGGCTCTCAACCACCTCCGAACTCAGGCCTCAACAGCACTGCACAGGCTGGCCAGGACAAGATAGGCACAGCAGCCCGGTGAAGCCGTATATTAAACCTGCTGTCGTCGCGGCCGATACTGGATGGCCTCGGCCAAGTGAGCTGAGGCGATTCGCTCGCACCCTGCCAGATCGGCGATGGTGCGCGCCAGCTTGAGAATGCGATGAAAGGCCCGAGCGCTCATGTGGAGCTGATTCATCGCCGCCCGGATCAGCCCGCTTCCCGCCTCGTCCAGTGCACAGTGCTCCCGTACCTCCGCAGGACCCATGTCGGCGTTACACAGCAGATTCGTCCCCGCGAGTCTCTCCCGCTGGCGCCTCCGAGCGACTGCCACCCGCTCTCGCACCGCGGCCGACGATTCGCCCCGACGATCCTCGATGAGCTTCTCATATTCCACCCTAGGCAGCTCGATGTGGATATCGATGCGGTCCAGCAGAGGTCCCGAGATGCGCTTCTGGTAGCGGCTCACCATCGACAGGGAACAGGTGCATTCCCGCGCTGGATCGCCGAAGTACCCACAAGGACAGGGATTCATCGCCGCCACCAACATAAAATTGGCGGGGAAGGTCAGCGTCCCTTGAGCGCGGCTGATGGTCACCACCTTGTCCTCCAGCGGCTGGCGGATCACCTCCAGCACCCGATGGCCAAACTCCGGCAACTCGTCCAGAAAGAGCACTCCGCGATGAGCCAGGGAGATCTCCCCCGGCCGGGGCCATCTTCCTCCACCCGCCAGTCCCGCGTGGCTGATAGTGTGATGAGGCGCTCTGAAGGGGCGATGCAAGATAAGGGGCACGTCCGCAGGCAGCATATCAGCCACGCTGTAGACCCGCGTCACGTCCAGAGACTCGTCCGAGCTCAGAGGGGGAAGGATGGAGGGCAGTGACCGGGCCAGAAGGGTCTTGCCGGCGCCAGGAGGGCCGCTCATCAGGACATTGTGCCCTCCTGTCGCAGCTACTTCCATCGCCCTCTTGGCATGTTCCTGCCCCCGGATCTCGGCCATATCCGTGCCGTATTCCGGCTCGCCCCCTGCCTCCGGATCGAACTCGGACACATAGGGCACGATCGGCTCAGAGCCGCTCAACTGCCGCATCATGGACGAAAGGCTCTCCACGGGTATGACCTCCAACCCGGGGATCAGGCCCGCCTCCGGCGCATCGGGAGAGGGAACGTAAATGCGTTCGAAGCCGTGATCGCGAGCGAAGGCGGTCATGGGAAGGATACCGCTGGTGTGTCTCAGCGAGCCATCCAAAGAGAGCTCTCCCACCGCCAGGGCGCCATCCAGATCCGCCGCCAGCTGCCCCGAGGCCATGAGGATGCCCAGGGCGATGGGCAGGTCGTATGAGGGGCCCTCCTTACGCAGGTCGGCAGGGGCCAGGTTGATGGTGACGCGCTGATCCGGGAACTTGGCTCCCGAGTTCTTTATGGCCGATCGCACCCGCTCGCGCGACTCCTGCACCGCGGCGTCGGGAAGGCCCACCACGGTGACGTTGGGAAGCCCGGGGAGGACGTCCACCTCCACATCCACCACCGCCCCCTCCAGACCCAGGATGGCGCAGCTGGTCACCTTGGCGAGCACGCCCCCACCTCCATCGGCAGATAGCCTCAGTGTATCACAATACAGAGAGCGGCAGCAAGAGATACCAATGGGACACAGGTGCCCCACTGGTCAGTGGCCATCAGCATGGAGGGCGAGTCGGTCATCCTAATGTCGCAGGCGCAATTCATACCCTAGCTTAACTCTGTCAAGTCGGATCGTTCCGTAGTCGGATCTAACGAACCCCAGCTTGGGGTGCAGCGCCTCCCCTGGGTGTTGACGCTGAAGACAAGGTGTAGTACTCTGGTCAAGAATTGACGAAAAAGGGGACTACACAATGAATACAAAGCACCTACAGTTATTGCGGCGAGCCTCCCCTCTGGTATTGTCACTGGTCCTGGCAGCCGCCCTTCTGGTGGTGGTCCGGAGCGCGCTGGCCGTGCCACGGCTGGGCAGGCTGGCCCGCATCACCTCGGCCTCTGACCCTAACCGAGATAGCGCTTATCCCAGCCTGAGCGAGGACGGGACGGTCGTCGCCTTCCAAAGTGACTCCGACCTCCTGAACGAGGGCATCGCCAATGAGCAGTACGAAATCTGGCTGTACGACACAGCGACGCTGACCTACACCCGCGTCACCTCGGCCTCGGACGCCAACCGAGACAGCTGGGCTCCCAGCCTGAGCGGGAACGGGACGTTCGTCGCCTTCCAAAGTGACTCCGACCTCCTGAACGAGGGCAGACCGGAATACGTGTATGAAATCTGGCTGTACGACACGGCGACGCTGACCTACACCCGCGTCACCTCGGCCTCAGACGCTAGCCGAGACGGCTTTAATCCCAGCCTGAGCGGGGACAGGACGGTCGTCGCCTTCCGCAGTGACTCCGACCTTCTAAACGAGGGCATATCGGATAACGTGTACGAAATCTGGCTATACGACACGGCGACGCTGACCTACACCCGCGTCACCTCTGCCTCGCACGCCAACCGAGACAGCTCTGTTTCCAGCGTGAATGGGGACGGGACGGTCGTCGCCTTCCGCAGTGACTCCGACTTCCTGAACGAGGGCATCGCCGATGAGCAGTGGGAAATCTGGCTGTACGACACGTCGACGCTGACCTACACCCGCGTCACCTCTGCCTCGCACGCCAACCGAGACAGCTATGGACCCAGCCTGAGCGGGGACGGGACGGTCGTCGCCTTCGAAAGTGACTCCGACCTCCTCAACGAGGGCATCGCCGATGAGCAGTACGAAATCTGGCTGTACGACACGGCGACGCTGACCTTCACCCGCGTCACCTCGGCCTCGGACGCCAACCGAGCCAGCTGGGCTCCCAGCCTGAGCGGGGACGGGACGGTCGTCGCCTTCAACAGTGACTCCGACCTCCTGAACGAGGGCAGACTGGAATACGTAACCGAAATCTGGCTGTACGACACAGCGACGCTGACCTTCACCCGCGTCACCTCGGCCTCGGATGCCAACCGAAACAGCCGGTATCCCAGCCTGAGTGGGGACGGGATGGTCGTCGCCTTCGAAAGCGACTCCGACTTCTTCAATGAGGGCATCGCTGATGCACAGTGGGAAATCTGGCTGTGGAAAGGGTTCGACGAATACATATACCTACCACTGGCGTTGAGAGAATATCCGTAGGAGAAAGCGCCGTAATAGCGGATAACCGCTCACTGCTGTGATGGTGCGGTCTGCGTAGCAAGGAGACTACAAAATGAATGCAAAGCACCAGAAGTTGTTGCGGCGAGCCTCCCCTCTGGTTCTGTCACTGGTCCTGGCAGCCACCCTTCTGGTGGTGGCCCGGAGCGCGCTGGCCGTGCCAAGGCTGGGCAGTCTCACCCCCGTCACCTCGGCCTCTGACCCTAACCGAGACAGCCTGTATCCCAGCCTGAGCGGGGACGGGACGGCCGTCGCCTTCTCTAGTGACTCCGACCTCCTGAACGAGGGCAGACCGGATAACGTGGAAGAAATCTGGCTGTACGACACGGCGACGCTGACCTTCACCCGCGTCACCTCGGCCTCGCACGCCAACCGAGACAGCTATTATCCCAGCCTGAGCGGGGACGGGACGGCCGTCGCCTTCAACAGTGACTCCGACCTCCTGAACGATGGTATCGCCGATGAGCAGTGGGAAATCTGGCTGTACGACACGGCGACGCTGACCTTCACTCGCGTCACCTCGGCCTCGCACGCTAACCGATGGAGCGAGGATCCCAGCCTTAGCGGGGACGGGACGGTCGTCGCCTTCTACGGTGACTCCGACCTCCTTAACGAGGGCAGACCGGATAACGTGACCGAAATCTGGCTGTACGACACGGCGACGTTGACCTTCACCCGCGTCACCTCGGCCTCGCACTCCAACCGAGACAGCTTTCGTCCCAGCCCGAACGGGGACGGGACGGTCGTCGCCTTCAACAGTGACTCCGACCTCCTGAACGAGGGCATCGCCGATGAGCAGTGGGAAATCTGGCTGTACGACACGGCGACGCTGACCTTCACCCGCGTCACCACGGCCTCCCACGCCGGCCGAGACAGCCGGTATCCCAGCCTGGACGGGGACGGGACGGTCGTCGCCTTCGAAAGTGACTCCGACCTCCTGAACGAGGGCAGACCGGATAACGTGGAAGAAATCTGGCTGTACGACACGGCGACGCTGACCTTCACCCGCGTCACCTCGGCCTCTGACCCTGCTAACCGAGACAGCCGGTATCCCAGCCTGAGCGGGGAGGGGATGGTGGTCGCCTTCTACAGTGACTCCGACCTCCTGAACGAGGGCATCGCCGATGAGCAGTGGGAAATCTGGCTGTGGGAAGAGTCTGAAGGCACATTCCTGCCACTGGTGTTGAGACAATATCCGTAGGAGAAAGCCCTGTAATGGCGGATAGCCCCTCGCTGCTATGATGGCGTGGGCTGCGTAGCGTCGGCGGTATATATGTGATGCTGATGTTGTGGACAGGTTGGTCTTGCACGGCCAGGCCCGGCGCTTGAGCTACGCCGGTAGGCGGCTAGGGTAAGCATGGCATCCTTATGTCGTAGGCGTAATTCCTACCCCGTTCTCGTACTATCTAGGCGGATCGTTCTCCAAAAGTGAGGCCGGTTCACGCAGTCGAAGCAAAATATAGATGACAGATATCCACACTGGCACATGCAGCTGGTCCGACCATAAGGGGTTCTATCGTGCTGGCCTACCCAAGAACAAGCAGGTAAAATACTACGCACAGCATTTCCCCATCGTGGAGCTTGACAGCACCTTCTATCGCTTGATGCCAGTGAGCAACTTCCACCTTTGGGCAGCTTGTAAGCAAGGAAGGTTTCTGTAGAAGTACAGGATAGGCTGTCGCAGAAATGGAATGCTCCCAAATAAAGGAGAAAAGAATGGCACAGGCAAAACGTGGTGATACTGTTAAGATTCACTACACTGGTAAGTTAGAGGATGCCACGACGTTTGAGACCTCGGCGGAGCACGATCCTCTGCAGTTTACACTAGGCGAGGACAAGATGATTCCCGGCTTTGAGCAAGCAGTAATTGGCATGAAACCGGGCGAATCAAAAACCGTCGAAGTTCCAGCGGATAAAGCATATGGTCCATACCGTAAGGAATTGACAATAGAAGTAGATCGGGACAAAATTCCGCCTAATTTGAAAGCGAAGGTCGGTCACCCGTTACGAATTCGCCTGGCGGATGGCAAAACAGCGATGGTCAAGGTGATTGAGCTCTCTGAATCGACTATAACGTTAGATGGCAATCATCCTTTGGCTGGGCAGGACTTGACTTTTGATATCCAGCTCCTAGAGATTAGTTAGGTGGATGTTTATCCCAGAGCCGCCGTGGAGACGATGCGCAGGCCACTAGGCCAGAATGCCGGAGCGATTCTCTCTCGACTGCCGCTGCGGTTGCTGCTTCCAACGGGGACTAGTGAAGTCGGTAGCAGCCAATGCCTGTTTGCTCGCTAGCCTCTTGTCAGACTGGGGGGAGTCTTCTAGAAGACATCGTTAGTATTCGAAGCTGTTACATCCCTCAGCGGTTCGTGCTTGACCAGGACCGAAGCAGAGATGTATCTGGTGATGTAGTCGCCGGAGGGCAGGCCGGGCATCCTTATACCGTAGGCGCAATTCATACCCTTGATTCACTCTGTCACGGCGGATAGTTCTTTAGAACACTGGTCATAGCACTATATTGGAATAGCGTATGGAACGAACTGAACAGCATCAAGGGTCGAATACTCTTAGGGTGGGTGACCCCCTGTGGTGCCTACTGGTCGAGAGATGGAATCTAAACCCCGCAACTATTATGGTCGGTGTAATAACCGTAGGGCTGATAGCGACCTTTGGCTGACTTGCCCCCAATGATTGCGCCCCTTGCACTGTTAGTCCCCAGGAATTGCGCTTCAGAACCTCGTGTCTCCTAGTAGCCTTGGTAAGATAGCGGGAAACGGAGAATCTGCCCTTCAACGATGTCAATCTCGAACGTGCCGGAGTGAGTCCCTGTGTGAACTGCCACAGTATGGCGCCCAGGATCCAACTCGGCGCACAGACAGCCTGCGATGCCATTCTCTTTAGGTGGAACCATATAGTGAGTCGGTCCCACGTCAACCTCAACGATCTCACCTATGTGGTTCTCAAACCACAGAAGGCCCTTGCCTGCTTGAGGGGCTACACAACAGGGAGTTGTTGATGGCGTCTGACTGGCGTCAACGGATTCAGCGTCTGCTAGCGCATCAGCGGTGGATTGGTATTCGGCTTCCGCAGTAGCCCGTGCCTTGGCGTCGGCAGTGCCTTGGTAGTTGGCATCTTCGATTGCCTCGGCCTCTGCCTGTGCTTCAGCTGTCTCAATGGCTTGAGCCGTAGCAGCACCGTGAGCTTCTGTTGTCTCAGCGGCTGCTATTGCATCGGCGGTGGCCTGAGATTGTCCTGCTCCCCCTTCCATCTCGGCCACCGATGTCAATGTAGGTTTAGCAATCTTCGTTGCAGTCGGCTTTTTCGTTGGTGTTGGCGTTGGCATCCGAGGCACCGGGGTCCTGGTAGCGGTAGGCTTCTGCTGCTCAGCCTCCATAGTGGCTTTCACTTCTATCCGTATGGCCTCTTCAGTGGCTTCTAGGTCAGGCGTCGGCTTGGCAACCTCTTGGTCCGATGACTGCCCCCCACAACCCGCGTATGCAAGTATCACACAGACGGTAAGGATACAAGC
>SDBT01008408.1_pt1 | contig 16865 bp, 40 predicted proteins | sample 2277101 | NCBI WGS metagenome assembly SDBT01 (sample SAMN10404973, study PRJNA504765) | marine sediment metagenome | isolation source: marine sediment core GS10_PC15, 103 cmbsf | place: Arctic Ocean: Southern Knipovich Ridge | collected 2010
ATCGAGTATAGTATGGGCATGTCGAACGAATGTTCGTTTGACAACAGAAACAATGTCCTAGATAGGAGCAAGAACTGAATGGCGAAGAACAACAAGGCGAAGGCGAAACAGACAGCCTATGTCCCTACTGCTTTCAATGCAGAGGGCGAGGGACCGACTCGGCGCTGTCATGTCCTGGATGTCCGAAAGTTGGTCACTGATCCCGATGATAATGTTCTCCGCATTGGCGGACGCGATTTCGTCGTCGGGACCGATGACCAGACCGCGGCGGTCCTCATCAATGGCAGCAGGCCCACCGAGTTGTGTAGCAACCGTGGCGCGATTTGCTCGGCGACCAAAGAGTTGTCGCTCAAGTCGGTATCGGGACTCGGCAATCTCGTCTGGCGTATCAATTCCCACGCAACTGCTGGCTTCGGTCCCAATCAGACGACCGATGTTGGTCGTCTCATGCGATCCGGCAAGGTGATGACGCCCGCACAGATTCGGGCGGCTGTCGAGGCTGAAAAGCTCGATGGCATTTCCTTTGAGAAGCTGGAGACGCCTATTGTCGGTGCTGTCTTTTCCGAGGCCGCACATCTTGCCTCGATCAAACGGCAGATGAGCCGTCATTCGTCAAAGAAGGTCGATCAAAGCACGACTGCCTTTGATCGTTTCGCCAAGAACCAGGAAGATTTCGTGACTCGGACGCAACGCAACTTCACGACTTCGATGCGCGTCAACATGACACGGGATGCCACGCCGCAGGGTTTGACGAATGCGCAGACCAGTTTCGTGACGGTCCCCTTCTACGGCAACTGCCAGACGCCTGCCGATTTCAAGAACAAGGCTGAGTTTGTCTTGATTGTTGGTGCCCGCGTCTTGAATGGCATTGCCAGCGTCGAAACCAAGGCGCAGGCTCGCGAGCGAGTCAATGCCGTTGTCGAAGCCGCCAAGCCGCCCAAGGCTGCGAAGGCTGCGAAGCCTGCGAGCAAGCCCAAGGCTGCTGCCAAGCCCAAGGCCAAGGCCGCTGCCAAGCCCAAGGCCGCTGCCAAGCCCAAGGCCGCTGCCAAGCCCAAGGCCGCTGCCAAGCCCGCTGCTGCTGCTGCATCGAAGCCCGCCGATACGAAACCGACGACCACGCCGACGCTTCGGGTCGCAACGCCGACGCAACAGGAAAGTGAGGCTGCTCCGGTGACGACTCCGGCTCCGGCGACGACCAAGACGGAGGCCGCGTTTGCTCCGTCCGCCGCCGATGCCTCCGATGCGGAAAATGGAAACGACTAAACTTCTCCTGAAAGGAGACTGCGATGCTAGTCAAGATGTTCGAAGGGGTCCATGAAATCCTGCTTTTCCGCACTAATGATGCTGGCGAGGGCATCGGCGAGAAGCCTTTTTTCAAAGACCGGGACCGTGATGATTACAATGTTTCTTTGGTTGAGTTCCCAATTGTGATTCAGGCTGCGCTCAAGTCTGAAGCAGAACGAGAACACAGCTGAGCAATGAGTCGGTGCAAGGGAGCGGTGGCCCATACTACGGGTCACCGCTCTTTTTTTCGCCTTGACATTTCGTCTGAAAGGTGGTATATTTAGGTCATGCAAAACGTGAGAATCGATTTTTGTTTCCAGGGATGGGTCCGAGGGGCCGACATTGAGTCAGTCATTGATTCAGAGACAGACAGCGCATTGGATGTCTCCTGGATCCTGTCTGCAAATCCTGAACGTCGCGGAAAAATATATGAACTTGACTCCGATGTTGTAGTAGAGGAGAATGTGACTCCTGAAATGCTCATCGAGCGACTCGAATCCGGCCGGTGGCTTGCTTCTTTGAGTGAGCTGCTTCGAGCCGATTACTGCACAGATAATCGAGAGATTCACGACTTTGCTTTGTATGAGGGTTGACGGTATGCTTTCAGACGCTGACAAGAAAACCTACATCGAGAGTCGCGGCTCAAGATGCCCTTATCCTGATTGTCTGAGTCCGGACATATATGTCCGGGGGACGAAGGGGTCCGATTCCAACTGGATGTCCAATCGTATCCGATGTAACAAGTGCGGGAAACAGTGGGATGACATACATACGTTGGACGATGTTGTAGAGATTGACGCTTGACATTTCGTCGGGCTTGTGGTATAGTGGTGTTATAGGAGATTGTAAATGACTGAGCAAGAACGACAACGCATTCGCGATCATTTCGAGACTGACATTTTTTCGCAATTCGGTTTTGCAGCGGGAGAGGTTGTTGCCTTTGACTCGCATCATGCAGAAGGATATGTAGGTCGTCCGATGCGGGCTGCGGTCATCGCATTCTTGAAGGACCATTTCCGCTACTACACAATGCACTCCAACAACGGGTTGCATTCGTATGCGGCCTGTATCAAAATACAGGGCATCCCATTCCCCAATCGTCTGTTTGACAACAAGTACGCAATGTTGGGCGTGGATGAGTGGCAACAGCGACTCACTGACATGATTTCTAAGTGGCAAATGGATGATGCCAATAAGGGATTTGAGATTGGCACGAATGGTCGTTCGAGCGGGTACATGGTCCTATACGCAAAGGGCACAAGTCGTGGTGTTGACCAGGATGCAGACTTTGACGAGTGCTACCAAGGCGAGCCTACTTGGGATGATGAAGATTTGAGAGGTCGCGTGGCATTGGTACAGAGGTTTGATACGTTTGTCGCTGATGTGGCGATTGAGTTTGCGGAATACTGCGATACGTTTGTCATTGAGGATCGCGTCGTGCAGGTTCCGCATACGATTCAAGTTCTTGTTCCAAAAACAGAGGTAAATACCTCTTGACATTTGGAGTGGATTGTGGTACAGTGTGTCTTGAAAGGAGAGTTCAAAAATGACGGTTGTAACTGACGAGCGGACAGAGACGGATCAAAGGCCGCCCCCGTTCATGCCGAGATTTCTTATCAAGGTAGTCAATATTCAAGATGATACCGTGCAGGTTGCGGTTCGTCGAGACATTTTGGCTACGTTGTCTGTCTGGCTGAAAGTCGTCAAGCCGCCCTTGGATCGTTTCGTTGGTAACAACAATCCTCAAGTGGCGGTTTGTGCCATTGGCGAGCGGTTGGCGTTGCTTACGAAGATGCAGTACGGGGAGCTTGAGCTGGACCCGACGCTGGCTCTGCGAGTGGTCAATGACGACGGTGAAGTTCTCACGGATGACGAGTCTGTGGAGTCGCGGTATTGGGAGATCGACGAGATCGACACGCTGCGTGATTTTGTCAGTTTCACGCTCCGTCGTGACATTGTGAGGCGATTTATCCACCACTTGCATCGGCATGAGATACGGGATGCTAAGCAGCCCAACCAGACTCATCCGAGTGTTGCGGTTCGGACGTTGGCTGATCGTCTGGAGGTTGTTTGTATGATGCTGTATGGAGAGGCGAAGCCCCGTGACAACTTGAATCAGGCAGATACGGTCATTGACGTTGACGGCTCGTACCTGAAGCAAGACGGTGATTTGCTCGAATAGCACAGATTTCGCCTTGACATTCGGGCTGGTTTGAGGTATAGTATAAGCATGGACAACGAGCAACAGTCTGATACGGAGCGTGACGCGGACCTTCGCGATACCGCTGCAACAGTCGTCGATGACTTGGAAAGCTTTGCTGATGATGGCATTTCCGATGCGAATGCGACGATGTGCGAAACTGCGGTCAAGGTGATTCGGGAGTATTCAGCGTTGCTGGAGGAATCAGACGCTTTGTTATCTCGATGTATCACTTACGTTGAGCGAAGCGTTCCTCACAAGACAAGTCCTTTGCTTGATAAGGTTCGCGACCATCGGCAAGCGATCAAGCTGTCTGTGATATGATGTGGGCAATCGCATGGGTTGTGGTGTTAGTATTCATTTGTCTTTGTATGAGGGTTTGTAACCGATGACAGTTCTTGTTGATCCCAGTCGTTCTCTTTGTGAGCATATTCGGGCTGCCAAGACTGCCAAGGCGGTTGCGGACTATTTGGAAGTGGGCAAGACCTATCTGTATGCCCACAACGGGACTCGCAATCGTTGGACGACGGTAGCCGACAAGCGGTTGGCGGAGTTGAAGGCTCCGAAGCCCAAGCGGTCGAAGCCGGTAGATGACATTGTGGACAGGGCGAAGGCTGTGAAGGTCGGGCGGAAGGTACAGAATTAGATGGATGGCTCTCTCAATCTCGTATCGGCCGCCGAGGCTCCTGAGTTGGTATTGCAGTATCCTGGTGCCGAATGGTTTATTCAGGTGGACGGGGAGTTGACTCGTGGTTTGCTGTTGGCTCTTGACGAGATACGTCAAACGATGCGTGGCGACGGCATTTCCTTCATTCAGGCGAATGACGACAGACAGGTGTATGTAGGTCGTCGTCGTCTCAATGGTGCTAACACGGAATAGTTTTCGCGGGAAATTATTTCTTCCGCGAATTTCCTTGACATTTGACACTAGACATGGTATAGTAGAAACATGAACCCAACACTGAAAATTGAACTCATAGTCTGCCTGACAGATCATACATGGACAACGGCTGATATCGAGACTACGCTCCCTGAGATCGAGTTGGCAGAGGAAGGTGTGTTGCTTGGTCTGCTTCTCAAAAGTGGCTGGTGGAAGGGTGAGTCTGATCCTGAGTCCACTGTTGAGATTGCCTTTGTGGGCATCTACCACATCGAATCCGATGATGAGCTTGGTGAAGGCGAGCCCGAGTCTGAGCGGGATCCATTCCTGGATGGCATTATGAAGAAACTTCCAGATTCGCCTTGACACTTGGTTCAATTTGTGGTAGGATATGAGCATGGTGAAAACAATTCATATCAAGCGATTCAAGAGTGGGACTAACGGTGAAGTCGTCGCTGTCGAGACAATCCGTCGAGTTGTCCGCACCAGTTGCGTCCCTTTCCCTGATTCCAGCGGTTTTTGGCCGATTCAGCGACGGTCCTACAATTGGGTGAGGTATCGAGGTAATCGGTTTGTGGTCCGGGAGATCATAGCGGTCGCAGGCCCACCAGTCGGTGACTATGAGCTTTGCATGGCTGAAAGCGCCATGGACTGTATCAAAGTATGACGGTTGGCTAATTTCCTTCCGCGAAAAGGCATTTTACCTGACATCAGCAATCCAACACCGAATTATTTTCCGCGACAATTGTTCTTGACATTCATTCGAGATATGGTATAATAGAGGCATGTTGAGGAATGAATACTTGTCGCCATTTCACGGCCAGAGCCATGAGGCAGTTGGTACGACAGTCTGTCCGCAATGTTGGGTATGCCAGGCAAGAAATGTCCGGAATGTTTTGAGCAGAACAAGGCAGCAAAAGGAGACGTAATGACTCGACCGCAAGCGAAGGCTTTATTCTCGTTCCTCAAAGATCATAGTGGAACATTGGAAGTCCAACATTATCCTGATGATGATGGACTGAAAGACATTCTCGTTTTGAATGAGGGTGGCGAGTCAGTTCTGTCAGTGGATCGCAACGGGAATCTTGATGTACGAGTTGTCGTCGGAGAGGTCGAAGTCAGCGACGTACAATTTTCTGCTTGACATTCACCCTGCGATATGGTATATTGTAGGTTGAGTCGGAAACGATATAACATTGGCAAAGGGAGAAAACAGAATGAGCATCCGAGCAAAACGCAAGTCGAAAGATGGCACCGAGCATCGTTGCAAGATCAACGTGCTTGACCAGACCGGCGATTCTATCGTCACAACCTTTGATCCGGACGTTGCGGAAACGTGCGAAGTGCCACAGAAGGCCCTGGAAGATTTTTGGGACAAGTGCGTCCGCGAGCACCAGCCCGCCAACATTTTCGGTCGCGTCGGGACCGAGTGGAAACCGTTTATTCCGACGACCGACAAGTTGGTGAATGTCGAGGAAATCATCCGGTTTGATCCGCTTCGCGGCGGATAAGCGGCAAGCGTCAACAATGGCGGCGGGTTACTGTGCCCGTCGCCATTGGGGAACATAGATGATGCGCAAACGCAAGACAAAAGACGTAACCTGTAGGAAATGTGGATTGCATATTCGCGTTGAAACAGACATGCCGTTGAGTCGTCTGTGGTGCGGTCGTTTTGTTACGCGAGTCAAGCGTCGTGGTTCCGCGATTTCGTCTGCTTGCATGGGTAGGTTTCGATTGCGATAGATTTTTCGCTTGACATTTCCCCCAGCATGTGCTATACTTATCGTAGTTGGTCACGGGAGTATAACGAATGCAAACCTCACATAGCATCATATCGCCCGGTCCTGAAATTGCGATGGCCTCTGCCAGTACGTTTCTGCCATTGTACGGACGTTGGACGCGGCTATCATTCACGGTCAATACTGTGCGTCGTCACGGTTTCCCTGCTACGACAATCAATTTCGGTCTCCGAGCGGCAAATGACGCCGACAATTTTCGCGGTCGTCTATCGCGAGCCAGCAATGATGGCAAATTGTCTATCTATTACGGTGACGGTGGCCACAAGCGACAAGTAGAGCAAGTTGTCGATATTCCGAATCTCTCCGGTACAATCATGGAGTTTTCGTATCTGCATGATGGTGGCGAGGCGGCGGGTCGGATTATCGCTCAAGCGTTTCTCCGTCAGATGGAATCAATACTGGAGTCTATTAGACGCAGTATCCGCCAGCAACTCGCTCCGTCTATATGCGACAGTTTCATTGTCAAGATCGACTCTGAGTATGGCGAGCATACCCGCGATGCACTGGACAATTTCCTCAAGGGTATAAATTGGAAGATGCTGTTGATGCGGTCTGGTTGCGACGAACGTTGTGGTAATGTCGCGGATTTCAGTCTGTTGCATAACGAGTTTCGTCATCATCCGTTGTCGGTTGTCGATACGGAAATCAAGCCGTTTGACTATTTCGCTCCCGCGATGCGATTTGAGAATCCGAATATCGAAGATCAAATCCGCGAGGCCCATGAACGTGAGATGATCGAGGCCGACCGGCAGCGTCGCGAGCGAGCGGAAAAGCAACACAAAGAGATGTTACATGCCAACGCGACGGCAGTAGAATTGCTCGCATCGGTTTGTGGTCAAGCGAACGCTGATATTTTCGCGAAAAGCGGACATGTACCTTTGGAGCATGATGGGTACAATTTCAAGTTGCGGGCAGGTCATTTCCACCGCTGTACCGATCCGAATGGCAAGACGGCGGATTTGTGCATACATACTCGGTCGTTTAGTTGCAATCAGATAGATGAAATCGTGATTGCATACTTGACGATCAAAAATGATTTCCGTCGATATATGAGAATGGCGGTTGCTCATGGGGCGGCTCGTGGATTCATTCAAGACCCGGCAAAGGTGAAAAAATCTCGTGCTTAGGGGTTGACATTTTCTGTGGTTTGTGGTAGTATATCTATGATGAACGTGACAATGAAACAGGCAAGAGATAAGTTTCAGTCGGTCATTGCTCCGCAATTATCGCCTGCACAAATCGTGATTGCCAATACAGCGAAGTGGGTGATGCTAGGTGGCATTCCACATCACATTGCCACGTTGTATGGATGGAATGGTCTTTCCCAGCCCCATGTTGTCCATTTTGTCCGAGATTCTAGGGGTAATATACAAGAAAGGACTGGATATGTCCACTGAGAACCAAGTCCGAACAGATGCCGAGGGAAGTCTGGAAGACATTTTTGCTGTTGGCTCCTTGTACGCCTTGACCGCTGAGCAGAGGGCGATTGCTGAACCTCTCCTTTGCGGCCTCACCGATCAAGTTGTCCAAATGCTAAATGCCAAATCGCCGGCGATTCAGGAGATGGATAAGCGACCACGAGAGGTTTGGAGTGAGGCGCAGCCGGATGTCTATTTCCGGTATGTGAATCAGTATCTCCTTGAAAAGCTCATTGAGCGGTTGCAGGCATTGGTATGACTCCAGAGGACAGACTATCAAAAATCCGTGCCTTAGAAGCTGAGGCGCATGAATTGGAGCGTACTTGTCCTCACGAGCTGAAACCAATGCGCGATCCATCGCGGTTCAAAACAGACCAATGGTATAGTGAGGGAGCAACCTGTAGAGGATGTGGCAATGATTTCGGTTGGCGGTGCGATAAGAGTCCAGACGAGGTTTGTCATTATTACAGCGATGCCAATAATGAAGGCGTGAATTGTGACGATGCTAAGGACCGTCATGTCCTGAGCATCCGTGACGAGCGTATGCCGATACCTAATCACGACTGGAATCACTGCCATGAAACTCCAGACTGTTGTATCTTTTGCGGTCATCCAGAGGAGCGAAAATGAGGATACAGTTGGTTGTCACATTGTATGTCGAGGATTCGGAAACCCCGCCGCTGTCTGCTGCACAGGTGACGGCATACGCAAAGGATTGCGTTATCGTCGCTATGAAGGCCGCCGGCCATGATGGTTTCGAGATCAATGATAAATTGGACTGGCGACTAGATATCAATGAGCATTTGTCGGTAGAGCCTCTAGTTTCTGCTTGACATTTCGTTCGATTTGAGGTATAGTATGAGTATGAGCAAAGACAAAGACATTGTGGTCCCCGGGGAAGTTGAAATCCTTGTCACCTTGCAAATCGATAGACTTGACGGTGCCCGAGAGATCAATCGAGCGATTGAGGAAGTGGCAGCCTTATCGGCTGTCTCGGATGCCTGCAAGTTTTTCAATGAGCAGGGTTTTGCTCATCCGTTTGCGGATCGTGTTTGCGTCGGTCTGCGTGATGTAGAGGTTCATAATCGGCCGCGTGAGGTTGATCGGGGTGCGTGGGAGATTAGTGATTCGATGCTCAATTTTTTCCGCGCGGAAATTACCAATGCCAACCGTGCTGATGAGCCGATAGAGGCGACCTTGGATGAGGCCCATAACAGCCTCCGACAGATGCCGAGTGATATCCTCTTCCGAGCAACCAAGGGAGAGGTTGACGAGATCGAGTTTGAGACTGAGCTTGTCCATTTGATTGGGCGATTCGGTCGTAGTGCGAGGCTTGAATCGTTGGTCGGATGGGATAGCCTTATTGGAGATGCTGGGGGTTGACATTTTCGCGGAAAAATGATATAATACAACCATGAGTGAACAACCAACACCAACAATGCAGATTCGGATTGTAGTCCAAGTTGACTATAATGTGACCGATGGCTACTTACTAGAGCAAGCCGAGCATTGGGCCGGAAGATGCGCGGACGCAAAGCAGCTCAAAGGACCAATAATGAGCGTGCAGTGGTGGTTCCAGCCCAGGCAAGCCGTGGAAGCCAGAAAAGCCAAAGATGAGCTGGAGTACCGCGATTTTCGGGTCTCTGTTTTCAATGCCAAGATCCCAACTCCTGAGATCAACGAGATCATGCCCAAGACAGAGAGATGGAAACAATTGGGTTGACTTTCTCCTTGCGTCCTGGTACAATTTGGTATGCCCTGAGCAGGGTTTCTTCTCGTGCCACATATCCGGTGCTCCTGAAGTGACCAACTCCCTGCTTAGGGCATTTTTTGTTCTTGACATTCATCCCTGATTGTGGTATAGTATCAGTATGAATGACATGATTACGATTGACGATGCAATTCGGACGTTACAAAGCATCCGGGAACGCAGTCGGTTGGGTGGAGGGACTGTTCTGGTCCTATCTCTCTCTGGCTCTGGACTGGAAGTTACCCCTGTCAACTCCCTATTCTTGGAGCAACCAGATGACGGCGCAGTAGTGGAAGTGCGGGTATCGCATCCTGCCCTTATCTGAACGATGACCCATTAGAGTTTCTACCGGAGCAAGAGACATGACTAATGCTTGGCTGATCGCTGAACTTGCTCGTCGTCTTGTCAATACTGACGGGACATATACGCTCAAAGACGGGATTATTCTCGGTCGGTTGACTGAGCGGTTGAGTGTTTCTGAGCCGCTTGATGTGACCCTATACCGTCATAGCCTGATACTGATTCGGAATGGGGTTCCAGCAGATAAGAAGATTGCCACAATCAAGCTCGTTCGGGAAGTTTGCAATCTTGGCTTGAAGGAAGCGAAGGATACGGTTGATGCTGTATCTGGGTGGATGTACGACGCCGACGGTCGCGGTTATGCTGATCCTGACAGGGCATTGGATTCTGTTTTGCTCCGGTGGATGTCATCTGAAGATGCCCAGGAATGGGCGCGGCGTTTTGAGGCTATCGGGGTATTGTGTCGAGTCACAACGACAGGGGACTCCGCCCCGGCGTCGTCGCTTCCGGCCCTGCGGCCCGACTGGCGATCCAGCAAGACTTGAATCCCGCTTGACATTCATCCCTGATTGTGGTATGGTGTAGATATGACAAGAATCGTGATTGAGGTTAGCGGTGGTTGCGTTGGGAATGTCTATTCGGATGATCCCAATCTCGAAGTCAATGTTCTTGACCATGATGACATAGATGGTGGCGGTTCGTATGTCCCGCAGGATTGGAAGGGCGGCGACTTCGACGGAGATGAGTATCAGGAGACGATTGCTGCGGCACATGAGAAATCGGAGCGGAACAAAGAATAAATCGGCGTCGAACGAAAGCGCTGGCATGGTTGGCAGAGCCATGAATTAGCATTTTACCTGACATCAGCAGCCCAACACCGAATTATTTTTCCGCGAATTTTCCGCTTGACATTTCCAGAATATTGTGCTATACTATGGGCGAAAGTGAAGGTGCACAATGCTTATTGACCGGAAACGATATCGACGATTCCAGACAGTCAGGCTGCGCGGAAGTTCAGCGTATGAGCTTCGCTTATACGCTCGTGGGGTCTGGGATATCCCTCTGCAATATGGCGGGCGACTGGCGATGACGGCCCGAAGCCGGAACCAGACCTATGAGGTCAGTTTTGCACGACTGCCTGCCGATGTGCAGGATCAGGTCCGTAAGGCGGTGGCCCACATCGAAGCCAATGGGACGCCGATGGACAATGACGAGCACGTTTTCGGTCCTGACTATGGCAATGCCTGAAAATCGCGGCAAATAATTCGCCTTGACATTTCACACCAGATTAGGTACAATACCATCATGGTAATGGCAGTCACAATCCGAGTCAACGTAGAGACGATTGATCCAGAGGTCTCCAACCCGCCGCTGCGTGGACCGGATGGGATGGTGAAGAGCGTACAAAACGCAATCGAACATGCTGTTCGGAATGGGCAAAGTGAGGGTTTCTGTCACGGACTTGAAAACTCCATTTCCATCATGGTCGATGACGTGGCTATTCCGGTTGTTTTACGGGAGAATCCATGACAGTCTATGTCCTAATCATCACCCACAAGTACGGCGAAAATGTATCGACTCATTCCACCAGCAAATTGGCACAATCAGAGTTGTACGAGTTCGTCGAAGAGTGGTGGGGAGACTGTGGCGACATGCACGACCTGCCTGAGACACCACCAAAGGACCACAAGCAGGCCATTGACGCCTATTTCAAGCACCAGATGGAACATACGTCATCGCCCGAATCGTATGCCATCGAGGAGACGAGTTTGGACGCCGCCTGAAAAACTTTATAATTTCCCTTGACAGACCATGCAGAGTGTGGTATGTTATAGGTATGGTCATTTAGGAGTGCAAAACAATGTACGATCACAAGACTCGGTTGAACAACAGACAGAAACTCTTTACCAAACTCCAGTATGAGCAATTGATCGCCAATGGTCGCAAGCGTGACCAAAATCATCCGCCTGTGGTCAAGCTGTTTGGCGGGGCCTGTTTCACCTGGCTCTTGTCGGAAATCGACCCAGACCAGCCGGAAATCGCCTTCGGCCTTTGCGACCTTGGACAAGGTACGCCGGAATTGGGGTCTGTGAGTCTGGCCGAGATTCTCGCTCTCCGATTCCCTCCCTTCCGCCTCCCTGCCGAGCGAGACCTGCATTTCAAAGCGAAGGGGCGACGAATGAGTGAGTTCACTGACAAGACGAGTCTTGTCGGAGTAGCGTGAAAAATCTGATTTTCCTGTTGACAGACTGCCTTTCATGTGCTATACTTAGGTAGTTGGTTAGCAAGTTTGGTCACTTGAACAGGAGCAAATCATGGCAGCAGAAAAGTATAACTGCCCCACATCTGACGCGAGTTCGAAAACAATCAGCGTCAAAGTCAATGCCGAAGTCCAATCGGCATTTGATCGTACCGGATTGTTGACACCCGCTATCGAACAGGATATTCTGCCGGATCGTTTCGCAGAGAATCCCGATTTGGCCGATGGACAGATTGAGGCCGTCCTGCCATGTTATGTTTCAGACATGGCTGGTGAGGATGTCGGATACGAGACGGGGGATTATGGTCCGGTTGACGTTGACGAGTTGTATGGTGACATTTTGACACCTGACGAAATTGCGGAAATGAAACATATCAATGCCGAGATTGAAGAAATGGGAGAGTTGTTCGACTGGTAAGATTTTCAGCTTGACAACACGATGCGGTTGTGGTACACTTGTGGCGGTTGACGGAGACGGACAATGGCGGGTAAGCCCGATGATCATAGCGGAGTTTCTACAGAAGTAGAGATAATCGCAGAGCATACGTTTGTCTGCAAACGATGTCCTGGTTGCGGCGATCCGCATTACATCGATGGATGCTTAGATTGTGGACATGGTATAGATGGAATCGCCCGGAGTGACGACAAGTATTTAGCGTGATTTTTCCCTTGACATTCTCCCTGATTTGTGCTATACTTATCGTAGGTCACTAAGGGAGATTGATTGATGGTCGCAACATCCCCCACAATTCACAACGGAACATTCACAATCGAATCTCCCCGTGGTGGTCATCGGACATTCCGAATCCGTACCCAAAAAAAGGACGCGACGTTTGCTCCTGGCAAGCGAGTTGTCGCCCTAATGGATGGCCCCGACAATGAGTCGAGTTATCGTCCATTCGGTTTCGTGAATGATACGGGCATTGTGGTTTGGGCGAAGTTTCGCGGAATGATGAAACTATCCGCCTTCGATCACTACGCTTGTATGGTTTGGGAAATGGGAACCAATGACAACAGTAGATACCACCAGTGGGGATACGAGCTGTTGTTGGAAGGTCGCTGCATTATCTGCAATCGAAAACTGACAACGCCCGGATCAATCAGAAGTGGTGTCGGGCCTATTTGCGCAGGGAGATAGACAATGAGTCGAGCACACGAAGTCACGATTAGCGTCGAAAAGTCCGACAATGCCAAGAATCCGCTAAAGGTCGAGGCCATCTGCAATGCCTTGAAAGACCTTGAATATGAAGCGGACCCGAATTGGAAAGAGCAGGATTGCGAAGTTACCGCTTTGCATTTCGACTCGGAGACGATCAACGTCCGAGCCGTCTACACTGACAATGATATTGTTGCAGAGATTCAAGAGGCAATCTGGGAAGCAAACGGGGAGTTCTGCATCGTGACAGTTGGCGTGAGAGACCTTGACGCCGGTCCGCAATACTCGGGCAGCAAAACCGCCTACGCAGATTGGAAAGCCGGAAAAGATTAGCCCTTGACATTCACGTTCATTTGTGGTACAATACCAGCATGACAAACGACATGCCATCATTTCCACATGATCTGCATGAAGAAATTGATACTCGGCTTGAAGCCTTTGCAGAGAACCCAGATTGGGATGAAACGTCTCTGTTTCTCAATACCTACCAAGCGACACGCGATATCGAAGATGCCGACGAATGCCCGCAAAGTTGGGTCACGCAAATGCGTCGATGGTGGATTCAACTGGGTTGCTATCTAGAAATGACTGAGGAAGATTTAGCGAATACTGTCGTAACACGCGGAAAGAAATACGAGTTCCAAATACGCGGCCGCAAGTATCAGTTCGACCGTCATCCTACAGGATTTCAGACATGAACGATCCTTGGCTACACCAAATTACCTGACATCAGCAGCCCAACACCGAATTATTTTTCCGCGAATTTCCCCTTGACATTTCGTGCGACTTGTGGTATAGTATCTATAGGTTACAAGGGAGACTGATATGCAAGTCAAACAAGGTATGCAAATCCGAATCGGTACTCGATTCCACTACAATTACGCCGACGGCAATCCTGAATGGGAAGTTGTCGAGAAAGTCGGTAGCGATTGTTGGCAGTGCCTCATCATTGGCGATCCTGAAACGACGGACTACGCCAATGCGAGACAACCGTTTGACCGCGAGCAGATTACCAATGCGGTGCGGTCTGCCGAATCACTGGACGATGACCACCGAGCGATGGATCATTGGTATGAGTCGCAAGCTGTCGGCTCGATTGTCCACTATCACAACGGTTTCGGTCAATTCGTCCGATGCGAAATCGTCGATGCAGAGGGGAAACACCAGTTGAAGCCGATTGCGTTGGTCGGAAATTGGCCACCCCACGAGTTGCCACACCGGGAAGATGACGGCAGGATTCACCTCCCGTATCATGCCGCTGGTGTCAAAGGCGACAAAGCCTGGCGAGCCCATTGGTCGAATATCTACGAATCGCCGGCATGGGGAACGACTCGCGAAGCAGACCCCCGCACGATGGATACTATCAACCTGACTGTCCCACCGATGAATGACACGGAAAGCGCAATGGCCCGACTACATGGACTTTGCGATTCATTGGAGCGTGAAGCCGAATTGATGCGAGACCCGGAGGCGTGTGGTTCTACCGTGGATGATACCATTCGCCATGTCGAGGCGATGCTGGCAATGGAGACAAGTTGATGCGTGATATAGAATTGGTAGAAGACCGGCCTGTGGAAGTGACACGAGCGTTCCTACAACAGTTACCCAAGGGTCGCCTGTTTGAGTTGTATACCAGATGCCTGAATGACGAAATGTCACCGATCATGTGGCGAGGTTTCACGAAAAAAGACATTCTGCAAATGTTTCTCGCAGGCGCCGATTCTGTCACTTTGACGCCGTTCATATCAGACGCGGAATATGCGAAGTATGCGACATAGGAGATCATCATGGAATGGCCGCTTGCTATTTTCTTGAGCGTTGTTGTCATCGTAGTTGCGATGTTCGCCGCGGGCTACTTCATTTGGCGAGAGTTTATGAAGGATAAGTAACACCGATTTTTCGCTTGACATTTGGCTCGGTTTGGAGTATAGTATCAGTATGAATGACAATGACATTACCGCAATCGTGGCCGCAATCAAAGCATTACAGCCCTTGCGGCTCAATGATGTCGCACAGATCATCCTGGCCCTTACCGATGACCAGGCGGCCATCGAAACGGACAATAGTGGTCAAATTGTCGCATACTTGGGTGTGCAGGTAAGCGACGACGACAAACTCGTACCCCTGGAGATATAATGACTGACCCGCAAATTGACGCCCTGTTTCGATTCGCTGTCGGCGTCCTAGATGACGATGACGACGGTATCAGCAATGCGAATTACAATCTGCTGTTAGACATGATGGATGGGCTCCCCGAACCTGAGCGAGAGGGGCGATGGAAGGACTTGCGTATGCGGGTCAATGCGACCGATGACCGTTTCTACCTGAGAAACAATCACGGATTGCTGCAAGATTCCGCTTGACATTCTCCCGAAGATGTGCACGTTAGCATTCGAGGGTCGATGGTTCAGAGACGCAACACGTGATGGCACAAGAATCCCGTTGCAATTCGCTTGACATTTGGCCCGGTTTGAGGTATAGTATCAGTATGAGCGAATCAAAATCAAAAGACACGTCCTACGATTTGGGTTGGCTCTCAATCCTTACACTGCTCTTTATCGCCCTGAAATTGGGCGTTTCCAGCCCTAATCCCGTCGAGTCCTGGAGCTGGTGGTGGGTCTTATCCCCAAGTTGGGGACCGGCAATCGGGCTGTTTGGTTTCTTCGGGCTGTGGTACATGGCGATGGTAGTTCGTGATTGGCTATACAATCGCAAGCGTGATCGTGACTGCAAGCGTCGTAAACTCATTGCAGACACTTTGTCTTTATCTGCGGAAATCAAGTCCGCGATTGGTTGGTGTCCTGAATGTGGTCGGGCTACTCGGGATGGCAAGTATTGTCACAAATGCGGGAAAATGTTCTTGACAAAAGCGGCAACATAGGGTACAGTATAAGCATGAGTGAACCAGTTGCGATTCTTTGTCGATGTAGTTACTGCCTGTCGCATTTGCAAGACGCGCAGCAAATCCAGAGGGAGACGCCGGGCGACATGCCGGGTGAGAACGTGGCTCGGCAAACGATTAGCGAACTTGTGGCGGATGTGAAGGCCGCAGTTGCCGACGCTCGAAGGTCTGATGATACCCCGTTCTGATAAGTTGAGCACGCCGCCTTGCATGAGTGTCGATCCGCAGGGCGGCGTCGCTCATTTCTGGACCTATCTTACCTGACATCAGTTATTCCAGCTTTTTCCAGGTTATTCCAGCTTTTTCCAGGTTCGCGGACAGAAAATAATCAATCGAACAATTTTCTACTTGACATTCCTTCCGACTTGTGGTATAGTATGGGTATGAAAACCAACCGCATTACTCTACTGTATGTTTGTCCTAATTGTGGAAAAACGTCGTCCCAACCGCTGACAGACCTTGTGCAGAATGGGACGCATGGTTGTGAGGATTGTAGTGTGGACATGATCCTGCAAGATGAAGTCCACGTTGAGGCTTACCCATGATACGACCACTGAAACAGCCATTCGTGATTGCCGCCCAAGCAAATCCACGATTCGGTAGGCCGTCAATGTCGGAAGTCATTCGTGCTGAATCGAACCCTGTGTATCATGGATACAACCGTGTCATTGGTGGGGATCGTGGCGACTTGCTATTCGATGGCTACATGGTCTTTCGTGGCGACACAATGCTTACTGATCCTGCTGTGTGGACTGAGGAACAGTTGACCGATGATGAAGTGACAGACTTGGCGAGACAGATTTTCAATGAGTCATTTGCGAGTATCGGCATCGAAACCGTCGAGCATTCCTGAACAAGTTTTCGCTTGACATTCCTTCCGATTCATGGTATAGTATGAACATGACAGAGACAGAGA
>SDBT01008409.1_pt1 | contig 16864 bp, 21 predicted proteins | sample 2277101 | NCBI WGS metagenome assembly SDBT01 (sample SAMN10404973, study PRJNA504765) | marine sediment metagenome | isolation source: marine sediment core GS10_PC15, 103 cmbsf | place: Arctic Ocean: Southern Knipovich Ridge | collected 2010
GGTTTAGAATCATTCTTTTGGAAATCACGAACAACTCCCTGAAGATCCTTGTTCACAACCTTCCCATTGGTACCAGTTCCTTTCTTTGGAACTTTTAACTTATGCTTCTTGATAAAAGCATCCAACTCGTTTCGGTTCCATTTGCTTACAACCTTTTCCTTTTTTTCAGGAAGAGGCTTTTTAGTAGGAACCTTGGACTTTGGAGTCGTCTTGGACTTTGTCTTTGGAGACGTTTTAGGGGATGGGGATGTCTTGCTAAGATGAGCCTTGACAAGAGTCGTATAATCCGACTTTATAGAATTCCCTGTACTTCCGCTAGCTTCCAACTTTTTGTCCAATTTATGACCAACCACAAATCTCTTTAAATCTACCATTGCCCATTTTGTCACAGAAGTCTTTGGAAAAGGGGTAGGCTTAGAAGCCTTGGTAGTTTTAGTGATTTTGGTTTTAGTGATTTTCTTGTTTACTGATTTTGCTCTGACCATGATACTTGATAACGATTGATAACTTTTGATACGATTGATAACTTTGATAACTTTTGATTTGATATAACTTCTTACTTTGTAAGTTGCTGATAAACCAAGGAACTCCTAAACCCAAATCTCAGTTTTCCGTGGTTTTGAGGATGTCCGTCTGTCCCGTCTTATGGGGCGACCTCCGGGGTGCGGGATGTCTGTCTGTCCCGTCTTACAAACGACTCCCACCCGAGACTCCCTTTGGTGGAGATGCCTGCGACGCGGACAGACATCACCAGAGACGTCTGCCCCGACGACAGTTCACCAGACAGTCGATGACGTAACTTACCCCACTCACTATCTGATCAATGCCAGATAACAAGTGGGGTAAGTAGTAGAATGGATCAAGACGAAGGACGCACGGAAGGCTTTTACTCAAGAACTCGTCCGGGACTTATACTCGCTTCAGATCGAAGCGAGCTTGGCAAACTCCCATCACCTCGCGGTGACACTAGAGGATGCTCCGCCTGTAGCGGATGTGTGTAATTCCAGCGGATATCATCCACTGGCCAACCTCATTGTGCATCATTCTGAATAAACTATTCAATTCCTCATCATTTGAAATGGCGAGTTGAATGTATCTTACAGTTATTCTAACTCTTTTATCATCTTTTGCTTCATTACCAGATAATTCAAGAACTTCGGCCAATAGATATTCGACCACGGCGGCCAAATATACAAAGGCTTTAGGACTAATATGTCTTTTACCAAGGAGTTGTCTAAATATTTTCGCCACTTGACTCGGAGAAACCTGCAATCCTGATCTTGCAGATAGAGAAGTTCTCACTCCCCCCTTCCCTGCTTCAAGTGTAACTTCATATTTGGATAAAGCCTTATCCCCCTCGATGATTGCATGTTTTGCCAACTCTCCTGGAAGATTCTCTCTTACCACTGTTTGGATATCTCTGGAACCTATAGTCTTATTAGTTATAGCAGTCTTTAAGATTAAATATTCGCATACCACATTTACGAAAGCATTTAATTCATCCTTTGCAGTCTCTGTAGATCCAGTGTCGGGATGAACCTGATTTAGAACTCGACCAATATATGTTTTAAAGTTGATATGATTACCCGATTCGTTAAAGGCCTTAATCGATGAGTATCTCTTTCTTCCATTTTCTATTACTTCCTCCTCATCATCTACTTCATCCTCGTCACTATTTTCTACTTCCTCATCCTCTGCCGCACTCGATTCGTCTTCCCCCTCATCCTCGGTTTCCACATTGTAATCTTCCTCCTCTTTTGCTTTTAAAAGAATAGGAATTTGAATATTGAGATAATCATCGATTAAGGCCTTTAACGAATCGGGTAATTCCGTAAGATTCTCAAATGGATTTGAAGTCTTTTTAGAAGTCTTGGAAGTCTTGGGGGAAGTCTTTGCTTTTCTAGGGGAAGTTTTAGAATCATTCTTTTGGAAATCACGAACAACTCCCTGGAGATCCTTGTTCACAACCTTCCCATTGGTGCCGGTTCCTTTCTTTGGAACTTTTAACCCATGCTTCTTGATAAAAGCGTCCAACTCGTTTCGGTTCCATTTGCTTACAACCTTTTCCTTTTTTTCAGGAAGAGGCTTTTTAGTAGGAACCTTGGACTTTGTCTTTTGAGACGTTTTAGGGGATGCCTTGCTATGAGCCGCATTTCTCCAAAAGTATTTAGAAGCGTTGACAAGAGTCGCATAATCCGACTTTATAGAATTCCCTGTACTTCCGCTAGCTCCTAATTTTTTGTCCAATTTATAGAACTCCACAAATCTCTTTAAATCTACCATTGCCCATTTTGCCGCAGGCTTCTTTGGAAAAGGGGTAGGCTTAGAAGCCTTGGTAGTTTTAGTGGGTTTGGTGGTTTTGATGACTTTTTTGTTTACTGATTTTGCTCTGACCATGATACTTGATAACGATTGATAACTTTGATAACTTTTGATATAACTTCTTACTTTGTAAGTTGCTGATAAACCAAGGAACCCCTAAACCCAAATCTCAGTTTTCCTTGGTTTCGAGGATGTCTGAGAGACTCCCTCTGGTGGGGATGTCTGCGACGTCTGTCCCGGACGTCACCAGAGATGTCTGCCTCGACGACAGTTCATCAGACAGTCGATGACGAAACTTACCCCACTCACTATCCGATCAATGTCAGATAGCAAGTGGGGTAAGTATAATTCACTTAGAGCCTCCAGACTCAGATAGTCTCTCCTTCCTCGTCCTCAGGATTCCCTACCTCCCATCCCACTTTGTCGTTATCTCCAACCGGATCTTCTTCTTCCTCATCGTCAATGTTAAATTCCCCATTCACAACTTTCATTGCGAAATTCACCGTTTCTGGATACTTTTGAAGAAATGCGTCTATAGTCGCAATTACGGGACTACACTCTTCCTCAAGAACTTTAGAGCCAAGTGTTAAAAGGCATTTATTATTGTTCCAAAACTTGGTAATAGTCCCTCCATCTATTCTGCCGTAATATCCATAACATGCCGCCAAGAGCTTTAGAAACAATATTTCTTGAATTGAGATTGTTCCATACTCTGTCTCGTGGGTTAATTCGCCGTACATTGTTAACTTCTTATACTTTTGTTGCATTGTATATTGCCTATTCTTGGGGAGAGCCAATCTTTAATCTCGGTTTTCCCCGCCCCGGGGATGTCTGTCTGTCCCGTCCTAAAGCGGGGAGATGTCTGTCCCGGCTCACGGTTGACGGTCGATAACGTAAGTTTGTCGACAAAGTCGACAATGAAACTCGCCCCACTCACTATGCCGGATAGCACTGCTACCAAAAAGAAGGGTACTAAATATGTTTACGGACTCTATACTGTTAGAGGCCGGGATCAGAGAGGAGAAGGACATGTAGTAAATGCTGTGATAAGATTTCATAAAAAACGTCCAAACGAAGATGAATCGGAGCAACATTGGTTCGAGAATAATTTCAGTTATAGTGTAAATGAAAATCTTTATAGACTCTCCGGATTAAAAAAGAAACATCCTGACGCAAATATTACAGATTATAAAAGAATTAGAAATTTAAAGACTGTTCCAAAATCTTTTATCGATTTTAGTAAATTGTAATTCTTTCATTTGTATTGAATACAAATGAAATATATAAATATCAAAAGGTTTATCGACAGAGTCGATGAAACTTACCCCACTCACTATCCGACAGATAGCAAGTGGGGTAAGTATAATTCACTTATTCAAACTGAGTTTCTCAATCTTTAATAATCTTCGTCGCTATCATTCAAATAACCCATACACTCTAAATATCCAATGGGAAATTGGCTATTTGGCTGAAATTGCCTACGATTCCATATTTTCATGGCAATTTCAGCCAAATATTGCCTGTCATTTCCAACCGGAAGGGAAATCTTGTTGCGTTTAAAGAAAAGGTCAAGTTGATTAAATGTCCAACAACATGGAGAATTTTGTTTTTCATCCTCATCTTTCACCACCAAGAGGTCTGCAATCATATCCGAATACTTTTCAAGAAGTGCGTCTATAGACGCAATTACTACCCTCAATACAGGTTTACAAAGGCCCGTATGAGTTATCACATCATCCTCCTTCTTCTTCCATAATAAGGCAATGCGCTCTCCGTCTGCCATATGATAGTTTTTGAGGCATAACTTTAAGAGCTCTACAAAGGCAGACTCCTTGATTTTAAGTTCGAATTCTCCGTCGTTTGTCTTTTGCGAATAGTTTATATACTTTTCTTTTTGCATTGTTTGTTGCCTATTCTTTGGAATAGGCAATCTTTAATCTCGGTTTTCCTTGGTTTATCATCGACAAGTTGATGACAAATCTCATTCTCAAATATTTCAAAATAATGAAAGAAAATCCTTCATTGTTTCCCCTTTCTCTTTGCTTGTATAATCAACTTCCTCTTTGTCGCTACCTTCCATATACTTTTTTAAAAACCCTATAGGAAGTATAGAATTGGGGTAGAGACATCGTCCACGACAATTCCATATTTCCACGACGACCCCCATCACATTGGGTCTACCCAAACTAGGTGGAAGGGGAATATTGTTGAGTTGAAGGAACTTTACAAGTTGAGTAAATGTCCATGTTGTTGGAGATGGGGAATTTTGATTTTCATAAGAATGGCTTGTATTTTTGTCTTGTTGCATCGTTTGTTGCCTATTCTTGGGGAGAGCCAATCTTTAATCTCGGTTTTCCTTGGTTTATCGACTTGTCGATGACGAATCTTACCCCACTCACTATCTACTGATAGATAGCGAGTGGGGTAAGATTTAATTAAAACTCCGACGTCTTTAATTAAAATTCTTTTTAATCAGTTTAATCATTTCATCAAAACTTTTCTTAACATCGTTTGTGACAGTAATATCTACCTCCATCGATTCCCATGTAAAGTAATATGCGAATGAAATCTTTCCACGATCATAGCATAATTCCATTTTTCCACAATCACAAGATGATTTTTTATCATTCTTAACATTCTCTATAAATTCAATGATAGATTCTTTATTCTGATAATCAATATTAATTGCTGTTGTAAATTTCATATACCCAGTATGCATAGTTAAAGCAATGCCCATAGAATCTTGATCACTCCCCTTAACAACTCTAATTTCCAGTGTATTATAATTTGTAGTCATGTTTATATGTAGGTTGCCTATTCTTGGGAATAGGCAAACTTTAATCTCAGTTTTCCTTAGTTTTTCGATTAGAATGGAAATTTCAATATTTTATTAAGCGTGCATTTTTACCTTTGCCCGACTCTATCATGTTTTTAATCTTTTTAGATTCAGATAATGTGATACTAGGACGTCCCCAATAATATACTGTATTTATAAATGTTGTAAAAGAGGGATCCTTATCCTTTTTTAGCATCTCTTTTATCATATTTTGTACTTTTCTTTTTGTTCCTCTGGAAGCAGTTTTGTTTTTATATTCTATTAGAAATACTAATTTGTCTCCGCTCTCGTTACAAGTCCTTATATATTCATTACCTGTAGGCCGAGATTTTAAAGTTATACCTACATGATAAACTTCATAGTACTTTTCTTGTTGCATTGTTTGTGCCTATTATTTGGAATAGGCAACTCCAAATCTCGGTTTTCCTTGGTCCTTGAATCTAAACGCAACAAAGCCAACTGCAAATGTATTGTTACATTCACAGTTGGCTGTTTGAATAAAAATTCTTTTGCGATAGGCAAAGGCAATTGACCATAATCATTGTCTTTTATAGACCTCTTTAACAATTTCCAAAATACTATTCTTTGGAATGCGTTTCATTTCAATCTCTTTGGCCAACAAATCACGCTCTTCGGGCCAATCATGACACGAAATACACCATTCATTAATAGAACATTTACGACAGTGTTCTCCGTGGCATTCAACAGTATTGTAATCGGATGGCTTACACGTTTTCCATATTTTTTCTAAATAACCCTTATCGTCGCATGATTCAATGAGTAAACGCCATATTACAATGGTATCGTCATCCACGATGAGTGGATAAGATTCATATCCAAACTCATCTTCTTCGCGCCAAAATTTCTGGAGATTGGTAGATTTAAAGATATGTTTATTGTCACAATCAATTTCAAGACGTTTTAATTTAACTATATTCATTAGTTCTGCATACTGTTCATCAGTAATTTTACTATCCATGTTTGCCTATTCCCAAGAATAGGCAAACTTTAATCTCAGTTTTCCTTGGTAGCCAAAAAAGGTTTATCCCCTCTGTTGATGACGCAACTCACCCCACTTGCTATCTACCGGATAGCAAGTGGGGTGAGCAAGATTTAAAGATTGGCTAGAGAAAGGAGATTTGAGTAAAAGAGGAAACTAGTTTGAATTTAAGCGAAAGGTTAAATTTATACGATAATCTCTAACGCGCACTCGTGGTGGAATGCAGTGTTTAAATTCTTTCTGAAATTTTCTCTCCATTGTTAAGAGATCGCCCGGTTCTAACAATATATTCATTATAGGTCCGGATTTTCCCCCTTTTTTCCAAGGACGGACTTGGAAATCTCTAGAGGCACCTAGACTAACTGAAGCTATCATACTATTATCTTCAATATCGCGTTCGTCGTCTCGGTGCCATCCTAATTTACTTTTTCCGTTCGGGTAAAAATTCAAGAGGCAAAAGTTATATTTCTGACCTGTAACTCTCTCTACCTCCTTTTTAATTTTTTCTACTGTCGGAGACCAGGTTTCCGCTTCTCTACGTATACCCGAGTATCTATAAAATACTCCTTTATCCCCCTGATACGAAGTCAGGCGCGATGGAGTGTACTCTCTCCCGAATACAATAACCTTTTCTTCTCCCCAATTTACATCTTTTTTAATAATTTCCGCCTTTATATTAGAGAAAAGCCCCTTCCAAATTCTACATGTGCTAGAAGATTCTGAGATTAAAATTTTACTATTATCTTTTGACATTCTCTACCTTTTCTAGGGAGGGATGATTTCAAATCTCGGTTTTCCTCATTTTTGAAATGAGGAAAAGGTTTAATACTCGTCATCAGAGTCAGACGAATCATCTGATGAAGAGTCCGAATAGTCATCGTCTGATGACTCGTCGGATGAATCTATTGGTATATATTCTCCATCAACTTCTGGCCAAATGTTATCCCTAACTATAAAGTCCAGATCTTCCTGAGTAAGTTCGTCGTCCACCCAATACTCATCATCCTCGTCATCATCATCTTCGTCGATATACACAGTTAGCCGCCTAACCTTTCTAATCTTCCTTCGAATCAATTTGGGCTTGTGATATTGATAGTAAAACCTACCGAGTAAAGTTCCTACAACTAGTCCAATAATCATCGAGAATGCAAATATTACTTTTGCTATCACGGCTATAGTAAGAATTAAACTGTGAAGAAACATTGCTAGAGGAATCAATAAGGCGAAAGGAGTCAGGCACAGATAAAAGACTTCATCGGATCGTTTTATCGGCTGTCTCGATCTATAGATCTTTCGAGGGCGAGTAATCTTATAATAATAAAGACCATAGGTATGTTTAGACATTAGTGATGCAATGACATCATCCACATCCTCTGTACTCATTCTGAACCACGGAGTGTTATTCTCGCCTCTGCGCTTTAAATACCTCGATCTTTGAGAGCAGAGGCGGTAGAGTTCTCCCCAAGTCGGATGATGGTAGTCCATGGGGTCACCTATGGGAATTGATCTGTAGATGGTCAGTCCTCGTCTCGCTTCTCTATTTCTTATCTCATTCCTGCGTCTCTCTGGATTGTTAGTCTTTGTTACTCTAAAGTAGTAGTCGCTGTCTCTTATAAAGCATAGATATTTCATTGTCTGTTCTTGTCTGTTGCTGTCTTTGGAAGTGAAACCCAGGTTTCAATCTCAGTTTTCCCGGGCACGGCTTGAGTCCGTCCGTCACGTCGGAGTCTTGTCTGTCCTGGATTGTCTGTCGATGATGAAACTTACCCCACCCCCTACTCTTGTCTATAGACACTGAGCAAGGGGTGGGGTAAGGGCTTGAGGGCTTGAGGGCTTGTGTCTGACACAGACTGTCTGCGACTATGTGAGTCGTCGCTTCTTGCCGTCAATCTCTACGTGCCGCTGTCTCGTAAAGACCGTTGGCTTCTTGTTAATATCTACGCCCCGTGACCTCTCAAGGTTTAGCTTCATAAAGAGTTGTATCAATGTGTTTATGTCATTGTTAGTTACGCTTTTGTTAGTGTTCTTGACCATGATAGACTATGTCTGCCAAAACCATGGAATGCAAAGTCCAAATCTCAGTTTTCCGTGGTTTTGACTTACGGTATAACTTACACACACCCGCTGCAGGCAGAGCATCCTCTGGTGTCACCGTGAGGTGATGGGAGTTTGCCGAGCTCGCTTCGATCGGAAGCGAGTATAAGTCCGGGGCGAGTTCTTGAGTAAAAACCTTCTGTGCGTTCTTCGTCCTGATCCATTCGTGAATAACCCTCTCTATATCCATATGGTGACGAATAAGGCATTCTATAGTAGAATCGGGATGGTCCTCTATAGTTTAAATGTTGTCTTCTTACCATTGCAATTTCAGGATGAATTTCATTTACAGGGGGGTAATCCTCCAAGGGTAGAGAGTAGTTTATCCATCCTTTACAATCGTAGATTGGTCGGGAAATTCCATTTGTGCACATATACTTGTTTGTATCCTTTTGAGCCCATGAATATTGATCTACTATACCTATATTTCTTTTACAAGGTGGAATAAATTTTTTGTGGAGTTGTCTATCCATTCTTATTATTTATTGCCTAGATTAAATTAAACAAAAATACTGTTGACGCGACACGCAAAAAATACTGTTGATGTCAAAAGTATTTTTGATGTGACCGTCTATGGAATATTTTCTACGCCATTTTCCCACCATTCATACCTTATAACTGTTGGAGCCATTTTCCCAATACTCTTCAAATCGTACAGTTCCATCATCATTTTTATGTAATATGGCAGGCCCGTCTTTTGAAGGGCGATGTCTTTTTCCATGGTTATACCACTCCTCCTCCTTAATTTTACCATTCTCCATATATTCAATATATGCTGGTTTTCCAATGCGATGTAACGGCCCACCTAAAAACCATCTCTTGATGTGTGCGGGGGATGTATACCAATGCTCTCTCATCTTTGTTCCACTATCTCGATAGTATTCTATAATTGCGGGCCCGTCTTTCCTATAAGGGCTTCTAAACCCAGTTGGATTATTTAATGTATACCATTCCTCTTTATTTATTGTTCCATCTTCATTTCGTTTAATGAGGGCGGGCCCATCCTTTCTATAAAAATTATCATGAATATACCATTCCTCGATCTCTTTTATTCCCGTACCTTGATAATAATATATCCACGCAGGGCCACCCAAACGGTGAGATTTTCCTAGAGATTTTGGATCTATAGATGTTGTCCACGCCTCTAAACGCACCGATCCATCTATATGTTTCAATATTCGTGAAGGACCATCCTCCCTGTAAAGACTTCCATCTGGTAATCTGTAACATTCTTCTCTAAACGTTTTGGTTACAATGGTAAATTTCTTCCTCATTCTCCTTTGAACCGACGGCTTTAGAGAGTATCTTCCAATATCGGGTATAGAGTTTGTCATTATTCTCCATGCCCATGGCTCTAGTTCCGCAATTTTTAGCAATATATCTATAGGTAATTTTGAATCCATCTTTTCAAATTAGACATGCTTTATTTTTAAATATCGTTTTTATTAGAAATTCTTTTAAATGAATACAAATCCATATATAAATGAATAATGAAGAATACTTTATAATGGTTGCAAGAAATTTTAATTATATGGGTGTTATGGCATATATGACATATGGGACAAGGATGGATTTTATTAATGATATTCTCGAGCAATGTCTAAAGGACGGAATAATATCCAAAGAGGCAAGTACGGATAAGTTTTGGTCGGAGAATAATATTCCCATTGAGGAATGCGAAAAGCTAGAGTATAAAAATAAACACGATTTTTATAGAAAGATTCACACAGGATTTGAATCATCTCCGGAACACGAGATACCTAACCATGTATGGAATATTGATTTAAAAAAGGTTATTTTACCAGACGGATGGTACATGAAAAGGGATTGCGATAAATCTGAAAAGTCGTTCTTTTCAATCTATAATAGAAATGGAGAATTACTAAAAACTCTCGAATACTTTTCAAAATATCATTGGTATCTTGATTATCCCCCAAAACACATGTCCATAAAAGAATGTTGATTTCTGTGAATTCTTTTTATGATATAAAAAGAATTAATCCGTACGCCCATTTGGAGGAACCTTCCACATAAAAGGACTGTGACCTGTTGTATAGGAGACTTGGAATGGATTTGGAATAGGGGCATCCGCTCCAAACACCTTTTTGGCAGCCGCCAACTGACAGCCGCCGGGGTTCATTGTATCGTAGCTACATTTTCTGACCTGTTCGCGGACGGCGGGAGTTACGCTAGGAGAAAAGAATGTTATATTTCCTCTATAAGGGAGGTGGTTATTATGACCGCGCTTCATATAGGTGTACATATATTCATTGGACCATAGTGGCAAAGGTTCCTGTCCACCTGGAGAACCTTGGACCCAACTCTTATAATGACCGCCATTTGGTTTGCCTAATCCGTAAAAGTACATTTTTCTATAATAAGGATTTCTTAAATAATCAAGCATAGATGTCATGATGTTAATAATATTGTTCTTATTACAGTATAACAAAAATGAAGGATCAAATAAAAATGATTTATATAAATCATTTAATATTGGATTTCCAAATGGCAAACAAGATTTCCGATATTAAAAAATATATTCCCCGTTTGTTGAAGGATCCATATAATTATGCTCAAAAAGTGAGTATATCTCATCTTGTGGAGATACTTCAGAAGCTATCGTATTACTATTACAATACGGACGAAAGTCTCGTACCGGATGAAATTTACGATATGTTAAGGGAGGTGTTAAAGGAAAGAGATCCCGATAATCCTTATTTGAAGGAAGTGGGTGCCCCTATTAGTAAGGATAAGGTGAAACTTCCTCATTATATGCCGAGCTTAGATAAGATAAAGCCCGATACCGATGCATTGGAAGTTTGGAAGAAGACGTATAAAGGGCCCTATGTTTTAAGCGACAAGTTGGATGGAGTATCTGGTCTTTTGATTAAAAGAAAGAATGGATTTAAACTCTATACAAGAGGTGATGGAATAAAGGGACAGAACATTTCATTTCTCGTTCCATATGTCGTACCTAAAAAAGTGGATATTAACGATATTCCCATTAATACCGCTATTCGAGGTGAACTTGTAATAAGCAAGAGGAATTGGGAAAAGATAGAGGACAAGTTTAAGACTATTAGAAATGCCGTTGGAGGGTTGGTAAACTCTAAAGACTATTCTGTAGAGGTTGCAAAAATTACAGACTTTGTGGCATTTTCGGTTGTCCATCCCAGACATAATCAAGAGGAACAGATGCTCATGCTAAAGGAATGGGGATTTGACATTGTTGTTTGGAAGACCTGCAAGACTCTAACAAACGATATGTTAAGCAAATATTTAAAAACTCGTCGTGAAAAGGGAAAATATGAGATTGACGGCATCGTGGTAGTAGATGGCAGTAAATCTTATCCTCCTCCCAAAAAGCTCCCTCTCCATGCATTTGCATTTAAAGCCATTCTAACAGATCAGATTGCCGAAGCTACTGTTCTAGACGTCGAGTGGAACTGCTCCAAACACGGTTATCTTAAACCAACTGTGTTAATATCTCCGGTAGTCATTAAAAGGGTTAAGATAGAGAGAGCCACAGCATTTAACGCCAGATTTGTTGTTGAAAATCTATTGGGACCCGGGGCTGTAATCAAACTGATTAGAAGTGGTGATGTTATTCCTCATATAATGGAGGTGTTAAAACCCGCCGCATCTGGAAGGCCAAAATCTCCAGATGTAAATTACAGATGGAACAAAACATGCACCGACATAATTGTGGAGGAGGGAGAATGTGAAGATATTATCACTGTTAAACAAATAACGAGTTTCTTTAGTAAACTGGAGGTAAAGTATATAAGTGATAAGTTTGTTGGAAAGCTTGTGGAAAACGGGTATACTACGATTTTCGAAGTATTGGAGGCCGACGCAGACGATCTTATAGAGATTGATGGCATTGGCATACGTCTCGTTACAAAGATTTACACCAATATCGATAACGCAATTAAGAATGCAAATCTTCAAACTATTATGGCCGCTAGCGGAATATTTCGAAGAGGACTTGGGGTGAGAAAGCTTAAATTGGTTGTCGAAGCCTATCCCAATATTTTAAAATATACTGGAGGTAAGGCAAAATTGGAGGAAATGTTGATTAATGTTGAGGGATTTGGCGAGGTAATGGCTCCGCAGTTTGCGGAAAATTTCAACGACTTTAAGAAATTTTACAAAAGACTTTCTAAAATGTATGGAATTTCTGTCAAGCCCACGCTCAAGTCCAAGCCTCAAACCAAGTCCAAGCCCGAGACATTTGAGGATAAAAAAATTGTATTCTCTGGCTTTAGGGATAAAAAGATGGAGGCGTATATTGAGGACAATGGTGGTAAAGTTACAAGTAGTGTCTCTAAAAATACAAATCTTGTTGTCTATTATCAGGCGGAGGGAAAACCTCTAACCGCAAAGTTAAAGAAGGCAAAGGAGTTGGATATAGAAATTATGACAAGGGATTTATTTTCTGATAGATACATGTAGGATTTCTTCATATTATGTTAAAAGATATTGACATATATATCAAATGGTATTTCCATTTGATATTTTATTACGGATAGCAGAGACATCTCCATGGGCGTGGAGCATAATGACAAGCTCTATACTAGAGATTGGAGTATATTCGATACGTCTAAAGGTTCAGAAAAGGTTAAAGAATAAATTTACAGTTAGAAAAGAGACAAAGAATTCCGATGGAGTTATTATTGGTATAACATATCTTTTACCAGACCGGTCTGTTCATCGTGATAGCAGAAAAGGCCCTGCATTTGCAATCTATTACGATGATGGAAATCCAAAAAACGAATTTTGGGTTGAGAATTATGTGTTGTATAGGGAAGATGGTCCTTCATATATCGAATATTATGATAATGGACAAATTATGGAGGAGATATGGCATACAGGTGAGAGTCGACGAATTTTGATTATTTTAAAAGAATATGTAAGAGAAGTTTCATCACCTGGTCATTTTATCGACCAGATATATCGAGAGACATGGTATAATAAAAGGGGAAAAATATTTAGAAAGGATAAGCCTGCAAACATTTTATATAAACTTTTAGGAGAATCTGTTAGCTCCTCAGAGTCAAAGGTTGGGGAAAAACAAAAATTGTGGGAAGAGTGGTATACACGTGAGGACGAGTTGCATAGGGAGGATAGACCTGCAAGAATCGAATATAATGAGGATGGATCGATAGGAAAGGAGGAATGGTATAATTGTGGAGTTTTAGTCCCCAAATAGGAAAACTGATATTTTTGGATAGGATAATCTGAAAATGCAAAATGTCTACGGATATCCTTAATTTACAAAAAGCATATAATAATATAATCAGAGAGTTTCCAAAGACGGAAAAGAAGATACACTGTCTATATAAAACCGTTTTAGAAATTATAGATAATACGACTTGTTTTATTCTGAATAGTCAAAAGTTCAAGAAATACCATAAACTTATTAAAAATGCTAGTTCCAGTTCATTTGAAACAGCAATTTTAAAAATAGCAAAAGAGATAAGTTCTAAATCGGCATGGATTTTTACATATTCGGATAAACTTGTAGAATATGTTCATGCTATTTGGGTGGGAAAAACACGGATGAAATATAAGGGCCTGTGTCAGCATATCTATAAACAGGTCATTTCAAATGAACCAGAACTGGCCTCTTTTTCAGATTGTGAATTTTTCTCTAGGAAAGGAATAACTACAAAAAAATTGGCTGGGCGTTGTAATTTCGAAACTAATATGTGGGGATATGATACAGGTTTGTTTGACAACTGTAACGATGCCATAATTCGGTGTTTGTTAAATAAAAACACCAATAATTGTTCTCTGAGTACTCAAATTCAATGTAGCTACGATGAATTGGATGAGGAATTGAGCCAGAACATATTTGAATTTTCCGAGGTGGTCATGAAATTTCTATGTTATTGTTGGGGCTCAATCAAATCCCATCGAAAGCAATATATCCTTCTCGAGTCGTTTAATAGATCTGCGACATGGAAATTACCGCACTGGAATTACAAGTTTTAATTGCTAGAGAAAAATGATATTTTCAGATAGAAATATCTGAAAATAAAAAATGTCTATGGATATCCCAGCATTGAAAAAATCGTATGAATGGTTTTTTGGCCCATACAATACTTCCTATAAGATGGGAGACAATGGCAGTTATCTATGCAAACTCATTTTAAAGTATATCCACGCAGTATTAAAAATTATCCTAAATAATAAAGATTTAGAAAAGTATCATAGCTATGTTAAAAATGGCGACTACAGAAATTCATTCGTTAAGATCGCAGAAGAGATAACTAGCCAATCGGACTGGATCCTTAAACATTCCGAGAATCTTTTAGAATATGTTCATCCTATTTGGGCTGGAGAAAAATTAATGCTCTATGAAGGAACATGCAAACATATCTATAAAGAGGTCATAACGAATAAGCCATCATTTGTCTCCTTTTCCGATAGAAAAGAACTCTCTTCCGATGAAATTATTAGAAGAGGGCTCTCTTCTAATGAAATAGAAAGGTTTGTGGAATGCTATGAATACGACATTAAGATGTGGGGGCTTGATAGTGGTTCATTTGGGGAATGTGAGGATTTTGTAAAATTGGGTTTCATGACGGATTATTCCAATGCACTCAATTTAAGCGACGAGGAATATAGAGAATCGAGCGACTATCTTGATTTTTATACTCCCGATATCGAATTTGAATTTGGAGAGATGTTCATGAAATATTTATGTTATTGTTGGAATTTTGTAGATTCCCAAGAAAAGGTAGATATTCTTCGTAAACGTTTTAATGATCTTTTTGAAACGGATATAGAAGAATAGCCGTTTATATATAAACGATTATTCCTCGTTTATAAATGGCAAGGATTGAATCTCCTAGGCGTAGACGATATAATCTTATTAGTCGTAATACATATTACGATGTCAGGGATGACAAATGTATTGCGATATTTATGCTTGTGTGGGTAGTAGGTATATGTGCAAACCTACTTGTTAATTCTCCGGCTTTGAATAAATAATTCCAAGCTGGAATAAATAATTCCAAGCTGGAATAAATAATTCCAAGCTGGAATAAATAATTTCATCTGATCTTTCAGATGAAATTTTAATGATATGCATAGGGATAAAACTGTAAAGGAGAATTTGGAGTAGAGTCTCTTACAATTGGATGTCTTGTCCATGCCTTGAAATCCATATACGGTAAAATATAGTCCGCATATACTCTTTGCTCCCTTACATTTCTATCCGTAAGGGGATAAATCTTGTATTGATAGCCAATTCGCTTCCCTCTGCCAACTCCCGTCTTATGATATAGACTATAATCCGTCCCGTATAATGTATCTACAGGTCTATTAATTCTTCTAATAGGATAATAGTTTGGAATACCTGTATATAGATGCTTTATAGAAGATGGTCCTACAGCCGTTCTCTCCCATGGCTGGTCTGGATGTATTGTTCTATAAATCTCGTTTATCCCGCAACTCCGAGGGTCGGTCTGGGGTTGAATAGGATATGACGGATTGTATTGATTTACCTGTATCTTGTTTGACATTCTTACAAGAGGAATATATAAAATATGTATTTTATATATTTTGAACCATGTCGAGATTTTAATTTTTTGGTTATGCCGAATAATTCTTTTAGCGTAACAGAATGTTGATCCGCTATGCCAAAGAATTCTTTTAGCTACGCTAAAAGAATGTTGATTATTCGGCGTAGCCGAATAATCAATACCCAGAGTATGGGGAAACCGCATCGCATATATCCATACAATCGTCGAGTCGTTCGCTACATTTGGATTTATCATCCTCCTTGCAATTATATCGATATCTGCTAAGACAGCCGAGTTTACATGAAAGGTTTTTACGCTTTCCATATACTGAATCTCCATACCCTCCGTAACCTCCATAGCCTCCGTAACGTCCATAACCCCCATAACTTCCGTAACGTCCATGGCCTCCATATCCTCCGTAACGTCCATAGCCTCCATATCCTCCGTAAAGTCCATAAGGATATCTATAATACATATAGTTTCCGGAATATGGATACATCATACTATAAGGGTAATACCCGTCTTCCTCAGAATTTCTATTGTTGCACATTACGGCAATAATAACCACTGTCACAAATATAATGCCTATAAAAAGAATTGTATTCATTATATTTTACAATGGTAAAATATAAAATCTCTTCTTTTCGACAAAGCCGAATGTCGGAACTATATAAAATCGATTGATGGGGGAGGAGGAGATGTGTAATACATATAGTCGCTAAAGTATGGAAGATAGTCGTATCCTCCGTAATAAGTGTTGTATAGATCCTCGGGATAGTATGGTTCGTCAACATCCCAAAGATTTGCGTATGAAAAATCATCGGATTTTTCCATGGAATAAAGTCCAAAAACTAATACTATAAAGAAAATAACTACCAAGACAATGGCAAAATATCTCATATAATCCATTTATATATTACTCCTTAAAAATATAAAAACATATATATTAAAATAATGAATAATAGTTTTCGTAACGTATTAAGAACACAACCCGTTATTCAGGTCTATCATTCGGATTCTCCTACGTGTATGTCGTCTTGGAGGAGGGATGATACACACTTTCATTGTATAGGTTTTAGC
>SDBT01008410.1_pt1 | contig 16864 bp, 15 predicted proteins | sample 2277101 | NCBI WGS metagenome assembly SDBT01 (sample SAMN10404973, study PRJNA504765) | marine sediment metagenome | isolation source: marine sediment core GS10_PC15, 103 cmbsf | place: Arctic Ocean: Southern Knipovich Ridge | collected 2010
CCTTCGGGAAAGTCGATGATACAGCATCTGCTGCGTTGTCAAGGCTTCGGCGTAAACGACTACAGCCTCAACCTTGACGTCTTGCATCTGCAGCACCCTCGGCTTTTGCAACGTTAGGGTCAACCTCCAAAGCGGGCTATTTATTGCCCTATAATGGCTTTTTCGGGGGTAAAAAGAGCAACATAGGATTCCAAATGGCAAGAGCGCAAAGGCATTACATTCAAGGTACTTGAGTGTGGAAGAAACTTTCAGCTTCGAGAACCCCCAAAAACGGCTGTTTCTGGCAAACTAATTCTGAATGTTCAATGAGATAGCATGGTCCGACCCCAATGACACATCGATCACCAATGATATTCCATTGAGTGCCATGAGAGCCAGTATCCAGTGGAAAGATGTTGGGTCGGCTTTGATGGTGTCCATTCTCGAATAGATCCACAGCAACATCGGCAGCCAATGAAAATGAGCAAGTCCAAGCAGACGGACAAAGCCCTTGCCAACGTAGATGAGGGTTTGAGCTATTGCACCGAACATCAGGGCACCCAGAACGACCCAAGACTCCACATGATCGAGGAAGAAGACACTCCCAAGGTTGGGGAGCAATAGAGCCGCGACCTACATTATCGAAGGCAAAGGCATCTTGCCGATGTGTTTCATGAAATCGAGCATAGCCTTCATGTCTTGCCGTTCCCTCAAAATGCCTGACAGTCGAGACACCCTGCATGAGAACAGCGGAGCTGTGAGCATGTCAGGTCGGGCGACTTGATAAGGGTAGGGTGACAGCTCACCCTCAAGCCTATCCGAACTTCTTTGCCGCTTTCTCGATACTTGATCCCGCTTTCATGAGGTCTTCCGGCAGCATTACCGGCTCGAACTCCACAGTGGCATTTACGGCGAGAAACCAGGGTTCAGCTACTGCGGGTATCTGCGATGCATCCTCGATATTGACGAACAGAATCGCAGATCTTCTACCGCTCTCTGCAGGAAAGTATGCCGCTTCAGGTTTAAGATCTTCAAGGATTGATTGAACTGTTGTTCCCAGAGTCCCTTTTCTGGCGAGTTCGTTTCCTTTCTCTGTGTCCCAAAGGACTTTAACCATAAATCTCATCTTACTACCTCCTTTCGAATAGGTATGGAGTGGAAAATCAATATGGACAACCGTTCATCAAATGTCATTTTGAGTGACATTTCAGCTATCCATTTCGGAGAAGACAGAACATTGTGGAGACGATGAGATACACTATGTATTTACCCCATCTACAAACCAGTATCTGCAGTATCCGAAAAATCACAATTTCAGATACAGGTCTAGTGTCAACCCCATCCAGGGTTCTGGAGGATACTATTCAGTCCGCACGGCAAACCGTGCGCAACCAGACATCGCCCCTGCAGCGTCAATCTGCAAGGGTACTCCCAGGAGGCTGTCTTTACCGCCCCGATGGCCCGCTAGGCGGGGGGCGATCTCTCCTTGAACTCTTTACGGATCTGCTGACGAAACTCGGATGTATCCTCGTATCCGTGGACCTTGACTCCGTGGTGAACAACAGCCTCAAGCAGCTCTTCCTCGGTGTCTGCCGATAGCGCCACAGTACACGTGCTATCGGGAAAAGCCCGGCAGTCTATGTATTTTCGTCCCATGATGTCCTCCTTTCTGCTCAATGATGAGCATTGCCTCTTTTGCCCCTTGTAAGAAATCGACCTACTTTGCCCGAGTGACCAAGCTAACACCTGCCAAGACCCAATTGGCTTTCCATCTCGATATAGGCTTGGCTTTGCCTGGGTGATGTTCGGGAGTAGATAAAACATCCCGGATCATCTCGGTAACAATAGTGCAACGATGGTGCGTAAAGTAAATAGGGTGAATCGTGTATTTTGGTGAGGGAAAGACCGTATTCTCAGGTTGGCTTGCCTGTAGGACCCGGCGGTCGACATCTCGGCCCACTGCTGAATGACCTATCAAGGGCCTCTAGTGCTGGCTGAAGATCTTTTGGATATTGTGGTTCCGTAGCCCCGTGGGCCCTCCCTTTTCGAAGTGTTTTTCATTGACCGACAGACCATTTGAATCTACATTGAGCTACTCAAACCGATAACTGTTTGTTGGTTATCGATCGACTTATCGAGTCAGGGCCGTTCCCGATAGATATACGCGGGGACTTACTTTTTTCGAAAGGGTATCATGCCATTAGAGCGGCATACATGACATTGGGGCAGGTCCAACGCAATCATGGCCATTCTGAGCCGGCGCGGACGGATGCGTGGAAGATGTTTAACAGGGTGGCGCCGCGGTATGATCTGCTAAACCGCCTCCTTTCTTTGGGTATAGACTGCTCATGGCGCAGAAAAATGGCGTTTTTTCTGCCTCCTGGCAGGGACCTTCGTGTGTTGGACCTCGCTACGGGTACGGCAGACCAGCTCCTTTTCCTCTTTGAGAAAAGCAACAAGGTGGGATCGGGCATCGGCATGGACTTGGCGGATAAGATGCTTGAAATTGGGCGAAACAAGGTGGCCAGGCGTGGGCTCTCAGAGGCTATTTCGCTGAAAGCTGGAGACGCTATGGACATTCCAGCAGGTGACAGCGAGTTCGATGCTGTGACGATCTCCTTTGGAATTCGCAATATGACGAACGTAGAAAAGGCGCTCCAAGAGATGCACCGCGTGCTCAAACCTGGCGGGCGAGTACTCATTCTGGAGTTTTCGTTGCCGGGAAACAGTCTTATTCGCGCGGGGTATGTGTTGTATCTTCGACATATCCTTCCTCGGGTGGGGGCGACTGTTTCTGGAGACCCGCACGCTTACAGGTACTTGAACGAGACAATCGAGACATTTCCATACGGCGAAGCCTTTTGCCACCTGTTGAGAGATGCAGGCTTCACGGCCGCTGCAGCCCATCCGGTGACCTTCGGCATTGCCACAATCTATCGTGGAGACAAGGCAGGGGAGAAATCGACGAGAAGTTAGAGAGAATGAGAAGACTTCGTATGTCCGCGACCATTGAACAGATTGACGTGAACGAAACAGAGCGTGTCAAAGAAGCGATCATGGCCCAGCTGAGCCTGGATCTCAAAGAAACCGAATCGCAGCGCGAGCAGCCTATCATCATACGCGCTGAAGTTCAGGTGGAGGGCTTGAATGTGGTACGATGGCTTTGCGCACAAAATCCATCATCCAGGGGATACTGGTCGAATCGGGAGGATAACTTCGAGCTGGCCGGCGTGGGCCGGGCAGACGTCATTACTGGAGATTCAGGTTTAGACTATCGCCAACTCATGAAAGTGATGCACGAGCGTATCGATGCCGCACGGGGAAATGCGCGGTACTTTGGCGGGATGCGCTTTTATGTGGGCGGTTTAAAGGAAGACGCGTGGAATGAATTCAAGGCCTACCGGTTCATTTTACCTCGCTTTGAGGTGGTGACCCGCAACGGCACCACCATTTTTGCTTGCAATATGCTCACGAACGAGGATTTGGAAACTGTCAAGTCAGCCTTTGCGCTTGTTGTGTTTCCTGAAACAGACCCGGAGTTGCAAGTGCCCCTACCTGTGGCAAGGCATGACCGTCCAGACAAAGAACGGTGGCATGCCAACATTGAGGCTGCATTAAATTCCTTTGAACGGGGTGAATATGAAAAGGTAGTCATGGCACGAAGGGCAACCTTCGAGTTCGAGGAACCCTTGGATGCAGCAGTTTTGTTGAATCTCCTAAAAAGGAATACATCTCAAAGCTTCCATTTCCTGTTCCAACCGAATCCCAGTACGGCTTTTCTGGGAGCATCCCCAGAGAGGCTCTATCGGCGCGACGGAGTTCTGATCCGAACAGAGGCCATTGCGGGGAGTCGAGGTCGAGGGACATCGCCAGAGGAAGATGAGGCGCTTTCGAGTGAATTGCTGGCCAGTGAAAAGGATCGCCGAGAACAGCAGTATGTTGTCAAAGGTATTCAGCAAAGCCTTACCCATCTATGCAGTCTGCTTACAACAGACGAAGCGCCTGTCCTACTAAAACTGACGAGATCCCAGCACCTGATTACTAAGTTCAGGGGAAGGCTGAGAAAGGGCGTAAAGGATTCGGATCTGCTGGAGAGTCTCCATCCAACTCCTGCTGTGGGCGGCTATCCTTCAAAAAAGGCCCTTCAGGAGATTGCTCGTCTTGAGCCTTTTGATCGTGGTTGGTACGCAGGGCCATTGGGTTGGATTGCCAAAGATGCAGCCCAGTTCGTGGTGGGGATTCGTTCAGGCCTCACAGAGGGCCGGCAGCTACACCTGTTCTCTGGCGCGGGCATTGTAGACGGATCCGGCCCGGAAGACGAATGGGATGAGATAGAAACGAAGATCAGCGACTTTGTGGCTCTTTTTACCCTCTCATGAAACTACGGCCGGCAAATCTTAACAGTCTTTGGGCCTCATTAGCTGTTGAAGAACTCGTTCGGAACGGCGTGGACTATTTTTGCCTCGCCCCTGGATCCCGTTGCACGCCTCTCACCGTTGCTGTTGTTGAAAACGCCCAAGCCAAGGCATCGAGTCACTACGACGAACGTGGTGTGGCCTTTCATGCTTTGGGTTATGGACGGGCAACAGGAAGGCCTGCGGCCGTGATTTGCACGTCTGGCACTGCCGTTGTTAATCTCATGCCGGCTGTGGTGGAGGCAGCGATGGAACGGATTCCCTTGCTTGTGCTCACGGCCGACCGACCGCCTGAATTGCGCGATACCTGCGCAAATCAAACGATTGACCAGGTTAAGGTCTTTGGAAACTACGTTCGATGGTTCGTCGATCTTCCCTGTCCTGAAACAAGCCTGCCGCCGGAGATGGTATTAACGACCATCGATCAGGCCACGTATCGGTGCTGCTGGCCCGTAGGCGGGCCAGTTCACATCAACTGTATGTATCGCGAACCCCTGGCGCCGGAACCTCAGGATGAAAAGTTGGACGTCTACATGGCCGATGAGGGCCTCTGGTCCGTGAGCAACGGGCCATTTACGGAACGTGCCATACCGAAGCGCACTGCCAGCCCGGATGCACTTGAAAGGCTGTCGGCACTTTTGGGACGAACGGAGCGAGGTTTGGTTGTGATTGGAGGGCTCCGGGCTCAGAAGAATCGTGCAGCCGTTTCCGATCTTCTGAACGCGCTCAAGTGGCCGGTCTGCGCTGATGTCACGTCAGGCTTGCGGATGGGAGACGGTACGAACACTGTAGTGGGCCACCACGACGTACTGCTCAGAAACAAAACTTTTGCAAGCGCCCACCGTCCAGAGGTGGTTCTTCATATCGGAGGGCGCTTGGTTTCCAAACACCTTGCCAGTTTCCTTTCCCAAAGCGCTCCAGGGAACTATCTTCTGATCACCGATCATCCCGAACGACAGGATCCAGGACACGAAGTGACCCTGCACATTGAGGCCGATCTTTCCACCTTTTGTGCTGAGCTTGTCGAAAGACTCGTTCCACGGAAATCTTCTTCATGGCTGTCTGACTGGCAAGGCAGAGCAAAGGCTGTCCATCAGGTCCTTCAGCGGTTTTCCGATAACCGTGGCGACCTCAGCGAACCGATTGTGGCGTTTCTCATCTCTCAACTCATACCCAAGAACCATGCCCTGTTTCTGGCAAGCAGTATGCCGATTCGGGACATGGATATGTTTGCCGACTCCCTAGGTAGCGGTGTCTGCGTGGGAGCCAATCGTGGGGCAAGCGGTGTGGATGGGACGATTGCTTCCGCCTCAGGCTTTGCTGCGGGGTTGAAGCGTCCTGTCACATTGCTCATCGGGGACCTTGCTTTCCTACACGACCTCAATTCATTGAACTACTTGCGCGACGCTGACTATCCCGTCGTTGCTGTTGTGCTGAACAACAACGGTGGAGGGATCTTTTCTTTTTTGCCAATAGCGGCCTTTAAGCAGTTCTTTGAACCGTATTTTGTCACTCCCCACGGCCTGACGTTCGAACAGGCCGCTGGTATGTATGGTCTTGCCTACGATCAACCCAGCAGTCGCCAGGATTTTGTGAACTGCTACCAAAAGGCGTTGAAAAGTGGGACTTCTGCTATCGTGGAGGTCCAGTTAGATCGGGAGCAAAACGTTGTCATTCATAATGGACTTCTCGCCGACATGCAAAAAGTCCTTGGACATTGAATCCCATGTGCGCCAGTCCGCTTCTTCACCATGAGCTGCTCGGAGACCCTGAAATGCCTCCGGTCATTTTCCTTCACGGATTCATGGGAAATCTTGAAGACTGGAGAGGAATCACTGACGGCTTGAAAGACAGTTTTTGCTGCCTTCTCGTAGATTTGCCGGGGCATGGCAAGAGTCTCCACGTGAGCGACGATACCTACACGTTTCCCGGGGCAGCTCGTTCGATCGCCAAGACCGTGGAAGTGGCAGGGGTGGGGCCGGCAGCAATTGTCGGATATTCCATGGGTGGGCGTGTCGCATTATACCTGGCTATTCACTTCAGACGCCTTTGCTCGGCACTCATTTGCGAATCGGCATCACCAGGCATTGTCGAAGAAAAGCAGCGCGAGAACAGAAAGGTGCTGGATGCAACATGTGCCTACACGTTGGAGGAGGGGGAGTTTGAAGACTTTCTTCGAACATGGTATTCTCAGCCGGTTTTTGCGTCACTGACCAGAATGCCGGAAACGCTTGAAAAGATAATCAGGCGACGGCGCTTGAACGATCCCGCGAAGCTGGCCAAGGCGCTGCTCGGTTTCAGCGTGGGAGTCCAGGCTCCTCTTTGGGAACATTTGTCGAGACTGGATGTCCCTGTACTCCTTTTGGCTGGAGAACAGGACAGCAAATACATCGCTATTATAAAACAGATGGATAGTTTACTCCGCGGTGCCGATGTCCAGATCGTTCCCGAGGTGGGCCACAACATCCATGAGGAAAATCCTTCAGGGTTTCTGGAACGCATTAGAGTTTTTTTGTTAAAGGAGTAAGAGAAACCATGACGACGACAGAATGGGTTACGGCGAAAGAGTTCTCTGATGTCAGGTATGAAAAGGCCGAAGGCATTGCCAAGATCACTATCAACAGGCCCGAGTCGAGAAACGCCTTTCGGCCCTTGACAGTGATGGAGATGTCCAAGGCATTAAACGATGCCCGGGATGACAAAGAGATCGGAGTCATCATCCTGACAGGCGAAGGAGAAAAGGCCTTTTGCTCCGGTGGTGATCAGCGGATACGGGCTGACGCTGGCTACACTGATGACCGTGGCATTGAACGTCTGAATGTATTGGATTTTCAGCGTCAGATGCGTACGTGTCCCAAACCGATCATTGCCATGGTAGCAGGCTATGCCATTGGCGGAGGCCAAGTTCTCCACTTGATGTGCGATCTTACGATAGCTGCCGACAATGCTGTTTTCGGGCAGACAGGACCTAAAGTGGGATCCTTTGATGGCGGTTATGGGTCAGCGTATCTGGCCCGCATCGTAGGCCAGAAGAAAGCCCGTGAGATTTGGTTCCTTTGTCGCCAATATTCGGCTCAACAGGCCCTGGAGATGGGGCTGATCAATACGGTCGTTCCTCTGGAGAGGCTGGAGGAAGAAACAATCCAGTGGTGTCGCGAGATCTTGCAGCACTCCCCGTTGGCCCTCCGTTGCCTGAAAGCAGCCATGAATGCAGACTGCGACGGCCAGGCCGGTCTTCAGGAGTTGGCAGGCAACGCGACACTCCTGTTTTATATGACGGATGAAGCGAAGGAAGGACGGGACGCCTTTGTTGAAAAGCGAACGCCCGACTTTTCTAGATTCCCGCGTCGACCGTGAACTGCCACGACGATAATTTCAAGGCGCGCAAATCCTGAGGAATGCGGCGTACTTACTGCACGCCACAGTGACGAAGGATGCAGCGCAACACAGAAGTTGGACTTTTTGCGAAGCCGTCAGCATTGGATAGGTTTTCTGCAATCAACGCTCCTGAAAAACCCTCCAGAGTAGCTGTATGGATACTGGGCGCGCGGCCCAAAACACTGTGGGCAGCCGTGGCGCCAGTCTTGATTGGCACTGCTATGGCCTACGACAGCGGCGGTGGTGCATGGCTTTTTGCCCTTGTGGCGCTCTTTGGTGCGATCATGATTCAGATTGGCACCAATCTCGCCAATGACTATTTTGATTGCAAAAAGGGGGCGGACGCCCAGGATCGGCTTGGCCCGATGCGGGTGACAACGGCTGGGCTGGTGACGCCGGAAAGCATGAAACTGGCCGTTGCCATCGCTTTTTCGTTAGCGGGCGCTGCTGGGATCTATCTGACGTGGCACGCCGGATGGCCCATTGCAGTCATTGGCGTATTGTCCATCCTTTCTGGTATTTTTTATACAGCCGGACCCTATCCCTTGGGCTACATTGGCTTGGGGGATATCTTCGTGTTGATTTTTTTTGGACCCGTGGCAGTTGGTGGTACCTATTTCGTCCAGGCATTAGACATTACGTGGACGGTTGTCCTGGCTGGTTTGGCTCCCGGTCTCTTTTCTGTGGCCATCCTTACGGTCAACAACCTTCGCGACGTGGAAGCGGACACAAAGGCTGGAAAGAGGACGTTGGCCGTGAGGTTTGGCAAGGCTTTTGCCAGGCTGGAGTACCTCCTTTCGATTCTCGTCGCATCTTCAATACCTGTCATCTTCTACGTCCAAACCGCAGAGAACTTTTTTGCCCTCTGCACTATGGCAGTTCCCTTGATAGCAATTCCCTCTATTCGCAAAGTCTTTACCTACCAACATGGCGCGGTACTCAACGATGTCTTGGCCGCCACGGGAAAACTTCTGCTTCTGTATAGTGTTTTGTTTTCCATTGGGTGGCTGATGTGAACATCACGGAATTCGAAGCCTATCAGTTCCAGCTGCTGCTACGAGAACCTCTGGTTATTGGGAAACATCGCTTGACAGACAGAATGGGGTTCATCGTAGGGCTGCGCGATGAGAACAATCATGTTGCTATAGGCGAGGTTTCCCCATTGCCGGGCTTGAGCCCGGAAGATACGAATGAAGTCAAGACCCAATTAGCGAAATTGCGCTCCATGGTAAAAGGGCGCCGTGTGCCCAATGACCTGGCCAGGCTGTCAGGCGGCTTTGACGGCTGGCTGGGTGACTCTAACCTAGCTCCGTCTGTGAGATTCGGGTTTGAAGCGGCTGTTCTGGGGCTTTTGGCAAGAGCCAAAGGCATTCACTTGTCAAAACTCCTGTGTGATGAGCCGTCCGACATCGTCAGGGTAAATGCACTCTTGTCGGGTTCCCGTGAGACGATCATGGAAAAAACAGACACACTTTTGAACAAGGGTTATAGGGCATTCAAACTAAAGGTTGGGAGACAACCCCTGCAAGAAGACATCGAATTGGTCCGAGAGGTAAAGGTCCTCATTGGAGATGAATGTATCCTTCGCATAGATGCCAACCGTGCCTGGGAGATCGAACAAGCACTTGTTTTCGCCGAAGGCCTAGCTGGGGTGAAGATTGACTACGTGGAAGAGCCCGTAAAGACGCTCACTCTGTTCAGGCAACTCACGAGCGAGCCTGGCATGTCCCTGCCCCTGGCCATTGACGAGAGTCTCATGCAGCTGACGCCGCGGGATCTTTCCTCCCTGGCTTCGATAAAGGCCGTTGTCCTAAAGCCCACGTTGTTTGGAATTGAGAAAACAATGCAGTTTGCCCGGTCAGCCTCGAACATGGGGGCGATTCCCGTGATCAGTTCGGCCTTTGAGTCTGGGGTAGGCTTAGGAATCCTTGCCCAGATAGCTTCGTCGTTGAGCAGGGGAGATGTGCCCGCAGGACTGGATACGCTCGACTGGTTTGTCGAAGATCTACTGGTTCACCCCCTTGCAGTCGAAAAGGGTGCATTGGAAGTCTCAGCATTGCCTGATTCTGTCAAAAAGATTAAACAGCATTTCCTTCAAAATGTCCGCCATGGGTAAGATACCCTGTCCTCTTAATGCAGCTGCCAGAGCATTTGATACGCTGCCTGCCATCATTGCCGGAACCAAGGTGATTTCGTACAGGGAGTACGAGAACATGGCTGCCACTGCAGCTGTTGGATTGAGGGAACAGGGTGTAAGGACCAAACAGCGCATCGCCATAATTGCCAACAACTGTTGGGAGTTTGTAGTACTGGTACAGGCTTTGTTGAGATTGGGTGCTGTGGCTTGCCCAGTGAGTCCCAGGTTTCCGCAAGAAAGCATCCTGGCAATACTTGAGAAGATCAATTGCTCTGTAGTCATCGATATGCTCAACAAGCTGTCTCCTACCTCGTCATTAACCATCCAAAGGATTGGTCTGGACGATATCCTCCCGTTTGACAATATTGAAGGTCAGGAGCACGATGGAGGAGCTGAGGTGGATGTGGATTCTGACAATGATGCCACGATCATTCTAACGTCGGGAAGCGCTGCTCTACCGAAGGCAGCGTTGCATTCTTTTGGCAATCACTATTATAGCGCTCTTGGTTCGAATAGGAATATTGCTATTGAACCTGGCGACCGGTGGCTCCTATCGCTTCCTCTCTACCATGTCGGAGGGTTGGGCATCATCTTCCGGATGTTGTTAGGCGGAGGAACAGTGGTCATACCAGAGGGGAAAGAAGAGATCGGAGTGTCCATGGACACATTTGACATTACTCACCTATCCCTTGTTCCCACGCAGCTTTGTCGATTATTGACTCAGCGAGTGAACGCCGGGGCCAGAAAACGGCTTAAGGCAGTGCTGGTTGGGGGCGGGCCTGTGCCCTTGTCCCTGGTTGGCAAGGCTTGCGAAGCCGGACTTCCCCTTTTTACCACGTACGGGCTGACAGAGATGGCCTCTCAGGTCACAACTACGGGTTCTGTCGAGCCTAACGACCGCCTTTTCACTTCCGGCAGAGTGCTTGAGTATAGAAGCTTGAAGATTGATCAAGGCGAAATTATGGTGAAAGGAAAAACCTTGTTCAAGGGTTACGTGGAAAGAGAAAACACGGTCCTGCCAGTAGATGGCGATGGCTGGTTCCGTACCGGTGATCTGGGCCGTCTCGACGGCAAAGGATATCTGATTTTTTTGGGAAGACGAGACAACATGTTTATCTCTGGCGGCGAGAACATATGTCCGGAAGAGATTGAAGGCTTTCTATGCGGCCTACCTGACGTTTCTGGAGCTATCGTCGTCCCCATCGAAGACAAGGAATTCGGCCACCGCCCCCTGGCGTTCGTCAGAATGGAAGGCGGAAAAAGAATGGACGAAAAAGAAGTGGTCTCGTGTCTGGAACAGCGCTTGCCCAGATTCAAACTCCCCGTGGCATTCCATCCCTGGCCGGAAGAAGCAGACAAAAGCGGAATCAAGCCAGATCGGCTTTATCTGGCTCGATTGGCTCAGAGGCTAAGGGATTAGCAATCAACTCATTGTCAAAAGGGCCGTCCTCACCTCTTCAGGTAGCGGAATCTTTTTTCCTGTTTCTTTTTCCACCGAGACATGGACGGTCTTCAGCTCGGCGGCCACATTCCCCTCAGCATCAGTGAAGGTGTAGACCAGCAGAAAAGAGCTCTCCCTGACTTCAGCCCTCGAGAAAATCGTGACTTCTTCCCCATAAGAGAGACTTTTCTTGTAGTCGGCCTCTGCGTGGACGATGGGCAACAGGAAGTCGGACTTCTCGATTATCCTGTGAAGCCCGCAGCCAACGGACTTCATGAATGACTCATAAGCCGCGTGGGCCATTTTGAAGTAATGCGCAAAAAAGAGCAATCCAGCAGCATCCGAGTCGTGCAGTTTTACATCTGTCTGTGTTTCAAACATGACACTGTCTCTCACTGTGTTCATAATGGTGTCAAATGTCCACTCAATCCATTCATTGTTCAAAGGGCCCTCAACTCTCGCTCGTTCATTGTACGAAAAGACCAGTCTTTGACCATCGAGATGATGTAGTAACACAAATGGTAGGCGGATGTATATCTTTAGAAACGGAACGCGCTGACGTCTCATCGGAATTCAGCAGAAATTCTCGCCGATTTGTTCGCAAAAATACAGAACCATCGTACTGACAGGCAAGGGCGTCTGGCTTGGGGTCGGACCACGCCAAGGGCTCGTAAAAAAACAACTTAACATTTTGGCATCTCAGCTTCAGGCTATTTTTGGCCGATCCGATTGAGCAAATCCGCGTCAAATCTGAGCGCCAATTCTGCGAAGTTATTTTTGCGCAAGCCCTAAGTGGCTGAAGACATGTTGAATCAACCTCCAAAACGGGCCATTTATTGCCCTTTAATGGCTTTTTCGGGGGTAAAAAGAGCAACATAGGATTCCAAATGGCAAGAGCGCAAAGGCATTACATTCCTGGCCAAGGGATCGCCGTTTTTGACACCAAAAACGGCGATATAGCCCCTAAAAACGGCTATTTCTGGCAAACTAATTCTGAATTTTCAATGAGATAACTTGGTCCGACCCCAAAGGACACCCTCGCTCTTGGCCAAGAAACAGCAGCAGAGACTATAGTCTGTCCAAGAAAGTGGAAAGTTTTTTCTCAATTTATAACCACGATTACCCAACATTCCTGTTGTCTTACTTCACTGCCTACCACTTATCCAGCTGAAATCACTTCAATAACACCAGAATGCTCCCGCATCTTACCATTGGCACGAATCTTCTATGTAAGACAAGGTATCGGATTATCCGTGCGCCCTGGGGTCACCTATTAAAGCAGTTGCTTCCGAGCATGCCACAAGAAAAAGACACGGTGTGTCGGTACTGGAACGTGCAATGATAGGTGCCACTTTGATCTGCGCAGTCATAATGCGTGTCCTAAATCCGGGAAATGAAGACATTCACCATGATCAGGATTAGAGAAAAGGTGCTGAGCAGGGGAGGAAGAGGTTTTCTCTTGCTTAGACTCATTTTGGTTTTTGGCGTATCCATGCCGCCACTTGTCGTTGCACTACCGGCAGACATTGCCACCGAGGAATTGTTTGATGAAGTGAGTGAACGCCTTGAGAATAGAATAATGGTGTCAGGAGTTCAGCCGGAGATCATGTTTAGAACAGCATCACTCAGTAAGTCGACAGACCTCTCCCGTTTCTATGAGGCTCGAGACTTCCGTCCAGCCTGGATTGCCGGCGGCGTTCCTCTGCCACAGGCACAATGCTTCATTGAAGCAATCCAGGAGTCTGAAGACGAAGGGCTCACGCCAAGTGACTATCATTTAGCGAGCATCAGCTCTTTGCGGGCCGAGATGCTCCGCAATAAGAGTACTAGTGTGTGGCTGGACGCCGAAAGGCTGGTAGATTTTGACTTACTGCTGACTGATGCTTTTCTAACTTATGGTTCCCACCTCGTGTATGGCCGCGTCAACCCAAGAAGGGTCTATTCAGATTGGCTAGTGGGCCGCCGTAAAGTGGACTTAGTTCAGGTCCTTCAGGAGGCCCTGGATTCAAACCATATAGAAAACACCCTGGAAGAGCTGCCTTCGCAAAACCCAGCTTATCTTAGGCTGAGACAGGCTCTGAAGCTTTATCGAGGCATTGCAGGAACGAGTGACTGGCCAACCGTGCCCCGTGGGCCTGACATGCAAAAGGGCTCCCGTGGCTCACGAGCAGTGGCGTTGCGCGCTCGCCTTATTGCTTCGGGGGACCTGGAACGTTTCAAAGGAAATCAAATTGGACTATTCGATGATGCCGTGGAACAAGCGGTTCGCAGATTTCAGAAAAGACACGGGCTGATGGCCGACGGAATTGTTGGGCTCGTTACCTTAGAAGCACTCAATGTGCCAATTCAAGAAAGACTGGAACACATCAAACTAAACATGGAGCGCTGGCACTGGGCCGAGAATTATTTCGGTAAGCGCTGCATTTTGGTCAACACCGTTAGCTTTGAATTAAATGTGATTGAAGATGACCGAACAGTAATGACGACACGAGCAGTGATAGGAAGACCGGATCGGCCCACTCCAGTTTGTACCAGCCGGATAACCCATCTACAACTCAATCCCTACTGGCATGTTCCCCTAAGCATCGCGACGGAGGACATTTTGCCTAAGGTTCAAGAGGACTGGGATTATCTGACCAGCAACAACATCCGGGTTTTTGAAGTTCATGGTGGCAAAGCGCTAGAGGTTGACCCAGCGATAGTAGACTGGTCAATGCTCAGCACAACCAATTTCGGCTATAAACTGCGTCAAGAGCCTGGACCTCTGAATGCGCTCGGCAGTGTCAAGTTCATCTTTTCCAACCGGTTTGGCGTGTACATTCACGATACGCCAGCAAGAGGATTGTTTCAGAAGACGCAGCGTGATTTTAGTTCAGGTTGTATACGAATCGAAGATCCGGTTGACCTTGCAGAATACCTCCTCAAAGGAGATCATAGGTGGACACGGCAAAGAATACTTGCAGCGATCAATGAGCAAGTCAATCGAGTCGTTCGATTACCGCAACCCATCCCCGTACACCTTGTCTATTGGACCGCATGGGTGAATGATGACGGAATCATTCAATTCAGGAATGATATCTACGGACGCGACAAAGCGTTGGCCCAAGCGCTTGATGCAGAAACTAGCACCCCGAGCCGGTCTTTAGTTGTTATGGCTTCCGTCACCCACTAAGGGCTTGCGAAAAAATAACTTCACATTTTTGCATCTCAGCTTCAGCCCATCTTTGACCGATGCCTCATTCGCAAAATCCGCGAAATAGCTAGCTATTCCTGTGGTTTTGCTGAATCGGATCGGCCAAATCCGACCCAAATCTGAACGCCAATTCTGCGAAGTTATTTTTTCGCGAGTCCTAAGTGGCTGAAGACATGTTGAATCAATCTCCAGACCGGGCCATTTATTGCCCTATAATGGTTTTTTCGAGGGTAAAAAGAGCAACATAGGATTCCAAATGGCAAGAGCGCAAAGGCATTACGTTATTGGATAAGGGGCGAAACGTACTTGAGCGTGGAAGAAGCTTTCAGCTTCGAGAACCCCTAAAAACGGCGATTTCTGGCAAACTAATTCTGAATTTTCAATGAGATAACTTGGTCCGACCCCAAAGGCCGGCACTAGCTGATGGGGGCCGGGTCACAAACATTCCATTCTTCCATGGCCACTCGCCCACACCCCTGGCAGACATACCTCATTCTTTCCAACCGCTCCTTGCATACATGTCTGGCATCCACGTTCTGAGCACCACAGAAATCGCATTGAGTTTCGTCCCCGCAAGGGTCGCAGAGGTGTCCGGGTTCATCAGCTACAGCACCACACGTCTTGCATGTGTGAGTCATATTACAACTCCTTTCTATCGTTCGGTCGTTGTTTGGAAGTGTCCGATCGATAGACCTTTAATCAATCCATAATTATGAAAACAGGAAAGTCAAGCAAACCACGAGTGAGCTCTTGACCCGCTCTCTCATGGGTGAAGCCTTGCCTTTTGCAAAAAAAATACAGTCTCATTCTGCGAAAAATACGTTATTCACCCTATTTGTTTTCTGAACTTAAATGGTAAATTACAGGCATGCACATTTCCGAACTCATCTTTTGCCTCAATGTCGCCTAACGTTGCAAAAGTCGAGGATGCTGCAGATCCAAGGCGTCCAAGGGTGAGGCTGTAGTCGTTTACGCCGATCCATTGGCAACGCAGGAGATGCGGTGTCATCGGCTTTCCAGAAGGGTAAACAACATGGCAAGTTTTTCTCTTTTCATGGATGTCACCGCTGGTGGACTCCTGAATGACGTATTCTGGGTCGCCCAAGAGGCTGTTATCATCGGTTTTTCCTGCCAATTGCCATGTTGTTTATGCAACATTGGGATCAATACAGCCATTTGAAACATTATAATGAATGGCTACGAATGAATGTTGAGGGTGTTTATGAGCGTTTGATGGAAGAATCAGGAATGGGTTGGCGGCCTGATATTGACTAGATCTAGGTATAACAATTTGAAAGGAGGCGAACATGACAAACATTCTCTTTACCCCATACACCCTCGGCGATTTAGCCTTGCCGAATCGGATGGTCATGGCCCCCATGACCCGGAACCGGGCGGACGAGAACGGGGTGCCCAACCAGCCCCTCTCCTTCATCAGTCACGAAGCGTTCCGTGCAGGCGTGCGCCCTGTCTACGAAGGGCAGGGTGTCCTCCCATTCGACATGGTGAGGAAGCCGTACGACCCTGAGTTCGCCCAGGAGGTACGCCTCCAAACGGCTGGGGTGATCATCGAGGCCCTAGCCCTGGACAGCACTCTCTTCTTCAGCCAAGACCCAGGCTGGGTAGGGCCACACAATTGGTCCGAGATGGAGCTTACCACCCTCACCACAGGCTACGACATGGAGAACTTGCAGCTGCTCGAAGCTGCGCAGGCCCAGTGGGAAGATGCAGCAGGCGCAAGCAACAGCCTTCAGAACGACCTCGACTACAAGAAGAGGGTACTCGCCAAGCCAGCCTTCGGCCCCCAGCTGTCAGGAGGGCACGAGTACAGCGAGCAAGCTACAGAGTTCATCGGCGAGTTCACGCTCGGCCTCGGACCTGTCAACATGGACGCCCTACTCCTAGCCACCAACTTGGAGATGGGTTGGGATTACATCGATCGCCTGTTCGCAGGGTGGGGCCACATGCTGCGCTCCAACCCTGAGATCCTGGAGAGTCAGACACTGATAGAGGGCTGGATGGCCACGGCCATCATCACCAGCTACCAGCTGCAGGCTGAGTGGCAGCACGACCGTGACATCAGTCAGGACACGGCCATCCCCCTCCTAGGTGGCCTCAAAGACGTAGCCGTTGGCATAGGTGACTTCGCCCTAGGCCCGACCGTCAACTTCGAGGACGACGGGATCCTCCACGGGCTCGGCAAGGCGTTCGAGCCGTACCAGTTCGTGATCGATAAGAGCAAGCGTGGGATGACCTCGTGGTACGCTGGCACATTCGACCCCGACAACCCCTACCGTGCGCACATCACCCTCGGTGGGAAC
>SDBT01008411.1_pt1 | contig 16864 bp, 16 predicted proteins | sample 2277101 | NCBI WGS metagenome assembly SDBT01 (sample SAMN10404973, study PRJNA504765) | marine sediment metagenome | isolation source: marine sediment core GS10_PC15, 103 cmbsf | place: Arctic Ocean: Southern Knipovich Ridge | collected 2010
CTTTTGCCTCGTTCCTATTAATTTGAAACGAATGAGATTTATAATCATCGCATAATCTATTCACAATTCTTTCGATTTCGTTATGAACAATCTCTCGTTATCCGGCGGGGTCTATTGGATTGGGGGTTATCAGCCTACCGGCAGTCAAGAACCAGATGGCGGGTGGACATGGGTAACTGGAGAAGCATGGGATTACACGAATTGGGCTCCAGGCGAGCCGAATAACACGGCTGAGGTAGAACATTTGTTGAACCTGTGGGGTAGTGAGGCGTCTCAATACCCCTTGGGATCATGGAATGACCTGGGGCCGATGGGGGCGCCCTTTATCGTAGAGGTTCCCGAACCCGCCACGCTGTCGCTGCTGGCGATTGGTGGGTTGGTGATGCTGAGGCGTAAGAAATAGACACGCCTTGACGTGAGAATTTGGAGACTAAGGAGCTTCGGTTGGTTTCGTCACCAGCTCTGACGGTTATCGCTCTACCACCACCGGCCGCAATAGCGAGCGAGAGCGGACAAATAAGCCTTTTCTTGTGTGCATAAAGATTTTGGGGGCTTGGCAACTGGTGGCACAGCTTTTCCAAGCTGTGGCCCTTGAATTGCAGGGACGTACACAGGCTGAAAGCCTGTGCCACCGGTGAGGGGGGCGGGCAAATAAGCCTTTTCTTCTCTTGCTCGCGCGGGGGAACTGCGATATCATGCTATTGTCGTGCTAGGTGGGGCGCTAGCGGTGCCCTGAAGCCTTCGGGCAGACCCGCAACCCGCTACAGCGGGACTGAATCCCCCCCCGAGGGGCGTTCGTATTCGGATCACCCATCTTGCGGGCGATGTTGAACGCTGGGTCCTCTGCAACGCTGAGACGTGAATCTGGTCAGGTCCGGAAGGAAGCAGCCATAAGCGAATCTTCAGCGGGTGCCGGAGGGTCGCCTAGCGGGAGTCGTTCCGCTAAGGCGGGCCTGAGTGCGTCGGTTCGAAGGGGGGTGCACGGCATATTGTTTACGCCGAATCTTTCGGCCGGAGCGCAGCGGAATTCCAGTGGGACATAGTGGTAATACGTATGCGAATGATTGGTTATTATGTGGGAGTGTGGATTGTCGCCACTGTAGCAATGGGATGTAGTGTACAGACAGTTCGGCTACTTTCCGACGATATGCGGGAGACGTCGTCGAAAAGGATATATCGGTGGTTGAACGTGGCCGATCAACCGTACGGGCAGGCTTTTCGAGAAACGTATCGATACGACAAGGCCGATGTGAGGATAATTTTTTCGAAACAGCAAACAGGCGTGTTTCGTGCCAAACTTGTTGCGCGTGGACTCAAGCCCCACTTCGCCTACCAGATCAAGCTTGTCGGGCGGTCCGGAATAGAATCCAACGAACGCATCGGGCAAGCTGGGCGATGGTGGCAATTTACCTGGAATGGCCGAGAATGGGCCGACGGGCAAAACCTTAATGATAAAGGCGACGGCCGGTCGCCAAGCCCCAACGATACAACCTATTTACAGCGACGGGATTCCCCGGATGCGACCAGCCCCACGGGGAAAAAATATCGGTATACAGGGTATCTGGTGATGGACTTTTTCGTTACCGACTCAACCGGCCATGCCGAAGTGGAATTCCTGGCTAATTCGAGTTTTCACGTTTTCTGGAAAACCACACAGCGCAAACCCGAACCGCGGGACGGCGCGGTGCGGACTGTTTCGATCGACCCTGATCCGGCGCAGAGCCCGGCCTATGACCAGGATCATCCGTCGGCGGAGGTTACGCTGTTCGGTGAGTGGGAACGGCTGCCGGTGGGCGGGGCGACTCTCCCGCCCGGAGATTACGATTGCCACCTGATGCTGACAGAAGAGTCGTTCCATAGTAGCGGCGGAAAGCGAGCCGGCTGCTGGGCGGAGGCACTGGTCGGCGATCTGACATTTAACCTTCGATAGGCCGTCGTCGGCGCGCGATAACATCGTGGCACGATACCACGATTAGAGAAAACGCCGGCGGATGCGCGAAACGAATCAGCCGGAATTGTTGCTCGGCAGTACAATGTGCCATAATTAAGACCACAATTGTAGTCACTCATGGGGAAGGTTTCGATTGCTCTAATAACCGCAGAGCGTGTACCATAAGCGGTCAAGGCCCTATCAAACAGGAAGCATCATGGCTGGTTATCTCGTGCTAGCTCGGAAATATCGCAGCGTCACCTTCGAGGAGGTCGTCGCCCAGGAGTCCATCGCCCAGACGCTGGTCAACGCGATCAAGACTGAGCGGGTGGCGCACGCGTATTTGTTTACCGGGACGCGCGGTGTGGGCAAGACGACGATGGCCCGCATCCTCGCCAAGGCTCTGAACTGCCTTTCAACGGACTCCCCCACACCGACGCCCTGCAACAAATGCGAGGCGTGCATCTCGATCGGCCGCGGCGACGACGTGGACGTCATCGAGATCGACGGAGCTTCCAACCGCGGTATCGACGAAATCCGCGAACTGCGGAACAACGCCATCTTTCGACCTGCCCGCTGCCGATACAAAATCTACTACATCGACGAAGTCCACATGCTCACCAAGGAGGCCTTCAACGCACTGCTCAAGACGCTCGAAGAGCCACCCGAACACGTGAAGTTCATCTTCGCCACGACCGAACCGCATAAGATTCCGGCCACGATCCTGTCCCGCTGCCAGCGGTTCGACTTTCGCAACATTCCCACAGCCCGCATCTCCGAGCACCTCGCCGCCATCTGCAAAACCGAGAAGATCACCGCCGACGGCGACGCCCTGTATCGCATCGCCCGCGCTGCGGCGGGGTCCATGCGAGATGGGCTAAGCCTGCTGGACCAGCTCCTGGCCGGGGGCCAGAAGGTTACCGACCAGGAGGTCGTCCGCGTGCTCGGAACGCCTTCGGACGAGCGGACGATCGCCATCGCGCGGGGGATCGCCAACGCCGACTCCGCCGCTGCGCTGGGCGAGTTGGACGGGGTGCTCCAGGGCGGCGTGACGCTCTCCAGTGCAGTGGAGGCACTGGGCGAGATATTTCGCAACATGATGATCGCATCCGCGTGCGGGGAGAAAAGCGACCTGATCGAACTGCCCGAGACGCAGCGCAAGGAAGTGGCCGACCTCGCCGGACGCTTCAGCACGCCGACACTGGTGCAAACGGTGTCCATCCTGCAAACCGTTGCGAGGAACGTCCGCGGTTCGTCGGTCGGACGGGCGCTTCTGGAGGCGGCGATGGTAAGGTTGGCCGAGGCGGAAAAATTCGTGGACCCCGCCAGCCTCATCGAGCGTCTGGAACAGCTCTCCGCCGGGGGAACAACTCCGCCTCGAGGTCCAAAAAAAACTTTAGCGAACAGCAAGCCTTCACCGCCCGCCCCCGCCGGTCGCAGCAGTAGTCCGGGCGCCCGGTCTGCTAACCCGCCTTTTGCAGCCCCCCACGACCCACAGCCCAAAGAGGCATCGTCCGGCGGGGGCCCTTCGCGAAACGCCCCTGCGCCCGATTCATCCGCGCCGGGACCTAAACCAGCCCGGCCACTGAGCACCGAGGAGCGAAACAAAGTTCGGCAGGACCCGGCCGTACGCGAGGTGATGACCCTCTTCGGCGGAGACGTGGTGGACATTCGCAGAGACGAGCAGCCACCTGCGGGAGAGGCCGAACCGCCCGAAAACGAAGAGGAAGGTAATAATAGGCAATAGGCACCCCTTCGGGTGGCCGGCCTTACGGCCGCCCGTAGGGGCGCAAGGCCAAATAGGCAACTCTGCTCTGCGTAGCGAAGCGCTACGCTTCGCAGAGCAGAGTAGGCAAAAGAGAATAAAGAAAAGAGCCGCGTAGGCCGGGCTTCAGCCCGGCTCTTGCTGAAAGCTGAAAGCTGATAGCTGATAGCTGAAAGCTGATAGCTAAAAACAGAGGGAAGATGTAGGGTGCGTGCTCTGCACGCACGAGTTGCGGCTGGTGTTAATGTAAAACTGTCAGGAAAAAACGTGAGGAGAAGCGAATGTTTGGCGATCTGGGTAAGATCATGAAGCTTATCGGGAATGTGAAATCAAAACTACCCGAGATGAAGGAGAAATTTGGCAATTCGCAGTACACCGCCGAGGCGGGTGGAGGGATGGTAACAGCCACCGTCAACGGCAAGATGCTATTGATCGATCTGAAACTCTCCGAGCATCTTCTGGAAGATGGGGACTTCTCGCTGGACATGTTGGAGGATCTGATCAAGGCCGCCGTCTCCGCCGCTCAGGCCAAGGCCGTCCAAGCCCTCAAAGAGGCCATGGAAGAACTGACCGGCGGGGTGGACCTGCCCGGGGTGGGCGAATTGATGTGATCGCCGATTCGGAAGGGAAGATTCCAAGAGCAACAAATCATGGCGAAATACAGCACGATAATTGAACGTGTAATAGATCAGCTCGGCAAGTTGCCGGGCATTGGTGCGCGGTCGGCGGAGCGGCTGACGTTTCATCTGCTCAAGGCCGATGATGAGCAGGCGTTGGCGCTGGCTGAGGCGATTCGTGATTTGAAGACCAAGGTCCGCCCGTGCGGGACATGCTTCAATCCCACCGAGCAGGAGGTTTGTAACATCTGCAGCGACCAGCGGCGGGACCACGGGGTGATCTGCGTGGTCGAGCAGCCCAAGGATCTGCTGGCCATCGAATCGACGGGCGTCTATCGCGGCGTGTACCACGTGCTGATGGGCCACATCGCGCCGCTGGAAGGCGTCGAGGCTGACGACCTGACCATCGACGCACTTCTGGAGCGCATCGGGGCTGCCCGCACCTCACCGGGACAAACCGGCGGCGTGAGCGAAGTGATCCTGGCGACGAATCCAACGGTCGCCGGGGACGGTACGGCGCTGCACATCACCTCGCTGCTGGAGGCGTCGGGCGTCCGCATCACCCGCCTGGCCCGCGGGCTGCCCGCCGGGGGGCAAATCGAATACGCCAACAAGAGCATCCTGAGCGACGCCCTGAACGAACGGCGGGAAATCTGAAAAAACACCGCTTTACGAGCAAGCTGTGGGGTCCATCAAATCGCCTGAGACAGCATGCCGTGATTATTGAAAAATGAAGTTTTCTCACCTCAGATTACCCAAGGTATTGCCGAAAGATAACTGAAGGGTACAATAGATACTGTAACCTTCTCGTACGCTTTTGGCATGGAGTTTGCATGAGGCTTGATCACTCGCAACAACTTCGCCTCACCCAGGAGATGAAGCTGTCCCCGCGGATTATCCAGGCGATGGAGATCCTTCAGCTTCCGATGCTGGCCCTACGGGAACGTATCGATGCGGAGCTGGTTTCCAATCCGGTGCTGGAGCTGCAGGAGTCCGACCGCGACGAGGAGGGCGAAACGCCGGAAGATTACGACAGCGATCGCGGCGAGAAGGATATTATCATCGACGGGGGAGACACAAGCGACGACTTCGCGCGGTTGGATGAGATGACGGCGGAATACGGCCCCGACTTCGCCAACAGCGGCGCACCTGCCCCGGCGCGAAAGACCTATTCCGGCGACTCGGACCGCAAGCTCGAGGCGATGGCAAATGCTCCCGCACCCCCGGAGTCGCTCAACGAGTATCTGCGGAACCAGTGGATGTTTGTCGAGGCGGACGCTTCCGTCGAGGCCTCCGGCGATCTAATTATCGAGTACATTGACGATGATGGGTACCTTCGCACGCCGCTGGAAGAATTACTCCGCAAGGTTCCCCACAACGGCCCGCCAATTACACTCGATTCGCTACGCGAAGCGCTGGGACTGGTTCAAACGCTCGAACCGCTCGGCGTGGGGGCCCGGGACCTGAAAGAGTGTCTGCTGTTGCAGTTGGACGCCGAAGCCGCCACCGGGAAGGACGTCTCGCTGGAGAGGCAACTCGTGGCCGACTTCCTGCGGGAAATCGAGATGAACCGCCTGCCCGCCATCGCCAGTCGTACCGGGAAAAGCATCGAGCAGATCGAGGCTGGGATCCAAAGCATCCTGCGCCTGGATTCGCGACCGGGATTGTCTATCGGGTCTCAACCCGTCCCGATCATTCGTCCGGACGTGATCGTCGAAATTGACGACGACGACCAGATAGTCGTAACCCTCTCGGACAGCAGCATACCGGCCTTGGCCATCAACGACTATTACGCCGAAAAGGCCCGCGACCGCAAAACCGACAAGAATGCCCGACAGTTTCTCAGGAAAAATATTCAATCCGCGCAGTGGCTGATTGAGTCCATCGCCCAGAGGCGTCATACGATCCGCCGTGTCGCCGAGGAGGTTTTCAAGGTGCAGCGGGAGTTTCTGGACGTCGGGCCCGAGGCACTGAAGCCCCTCCCGATGGCCGATATTGCCAGGAAGGTCGGCGTGCATGTAGCCACCGTCAGTCGGGCCGTGGCCCAGAAGTACGCCCAGACGCAGCGAGGCATCTTCCCGCTACGAATGTTCTTCTCCGGGGGAACCAAAACCGCCGACGGTGAGGACATGAGCTGGGACGCCGTTAAGGCCAAACTCCAGGAGATCGTGGACGGCGAAGATAAGTCCAAACCGCTCAACGACGACCAGCTCGCCAAGGCGCTGAAAACCGTCGGTATCGACATTGCCCGCCGCACCGTCGCCAAGTATCGAGGCATCATGAACATTCCGCCCGCGAGAAAACGACGGAAATATTAACCCGGCTGGAACACGGGTTGACAAGCAAACCGTACCACCCCTCAATTTGGAGTTTCCAAACAAAGTCTAGCCCCTGTTCTGCTGCAAACGGGGCGTTTCCGAAAAAATTCATCCTCGCGCGATGGGTGCAATCTCCATGAAATATCCAATACACTCATTGCATTTCGGGCTTAACCAAGTAGTATGAAATGAGTTTTATATCGATTCCAAATCTTTGCCAACCCCAGGACAAAGGAGGTTCTTTATGGAGCGTCGAGAATTCTTGAAGGCGGCCGTCGGTGGCGTTTGCGGGGTGGCCTTGGCGTCCTGGCGAGCCCAGTTGGCCCTGGCCGAGCCGATTAAGACACTGTTGGGCGAGAGTCTTCCCCTTGCCGGTCCGGTTGTGTCGATCCAACGATTCGCCCAGGAGACCGAGGCCTCCAAAACCGTGGAGGCGGCGCTGGAACTGATCGGTGGAATCGATAAGGTTATCAAAACCGGTGAAGTTGTCGTAATCAAGCCCAATATAGTAAATGCCCAAGGCGGACGCTGGATCGGCCGCGTGACGAATTCCGGGGTTATGGAGGGTGTGATCAAGGCCGTCGTTGACTGCGGCGCCACGCCTATCGTGGCCGAAGGAACGTGCGAAGAAAAATTCGGAGATACAACAGGGTTTGCAAAGGAGATAGGACTGTTAAAGATCTGCAAGCGATACGGGGTAAAGTTCGTGGACCTCAACACCGACCATGTCGTGGTGAAGCGCGTTCCACAGCCCTTGCTATGGTCACAGTTTCACCTGGCTCGCCAGGCGCTGGAATGCGATAAGTTCATTTCCGTTCCCGTTATGAAGTTGCATCGCGCAACTGGCGTGACACTGGGAATGAAGAACCTTGTCGGCGTGTGCAGCCCCAAGCAATATCACACGAATGGTAAGTACACTAGAAGCATGCTGCACATGCAAGAACGGACGTTGTGGGCCCGGCGGTATGGGACACTGGACAGCGAGGACGAAGTTCAACAATGGAACCCTCTGGGGGCAACGATTGCGGACCTCGCCAGCGCACGTCCGATCGATCTGGTTGTGGTTGACGGAATCTACGGGGAAGAGCGGAACTCGCCGATCGGCGGCGGGATGGTGGACATCAAGAAGCGATCGGGCAGCTATTTGATCCTCGCCGGGACGAATACAGTTGCGGTAGATGCCATCGGCGCCCACATCATGCGACAGCAACCCAAGCGCCTTCCACAGTTGCGTTTTGCGTCCGGGAAGGGTCTCGGGACCAGTGACATCAAAAAGATCCGTGTCGTCGGCGAGCGACTCGAAGATGTCGCCGTACCAATGAGGAGCATCATCTGTTGATTGAGATTTCCAGGAGAAACCGCATGAGAAAACTGACTGTCTTACTCCTTGGTGTGCTCGCTCTTGTCGCAAAGCCCCTCTCGGGCGAACCCTTCAACCCGCAACGAGCGATGGAATTCATCGAGCAGTGCCACAATATTTCCGCCCGACAGCCTAATCCGCTTCGCATATTCCAGAAGACAAGAATATTCCAGGCCCTCCAAAAGCCTTTCGATACATCCATGTACGTTGAATATGTACAAAGTTTGCAGAATCCCGATGGAGGGTTCGGGCTCTGGGCCAAGGACGTCTCGACGCCGGAGGCCACGCATGCGGTTCTGACAATTCTCGCCCAGGCCAAGTCCGGGGCGACCAACCCAACCGCCTGCACGCAATATCTTAATTCGGTACTAGTGGAGCTTGCCCAATCGGCTCAGCGGTACCACGATCTGGATATCCAGCGTGACGTCTATCGGTGTTTGATGAGTCTTTCTCTGCTCGGGAAACGGCCTGGGGAATTGGAGAAATACCTCAAGATTCTCGAACAAGACGATCAGCCGTGGGGTATGTATTACCGTCTCACGGCCGGGACGGCCTTCGGCCATAAGCCCGTTGATTCGAAGGCCTGGATCAAACGATTGGACGAACTCGCCACGGAGCGATACACGAAGAACCTGTGGGGGGGAGTCGATAAGTATTACGCCCTGGAGGTGATGCACCTGCTCGGGGGAAAGTTCACCGATATCGACAGCATCCGCAAGAACGTGGATTGGTTAGACCAAAAACCATGGGACATCATTTGGGCCTGGCGACAAATCCGCATGGCCAAGATTCTCGGCGCCAAAACGCCCTGGGTGGAATCGTGGTTAAAGGAGTCGTGCTCCATTGAACCGGGGCCCGTGGGTGGATACGCCGCGATGCCCGGTATGGAGACCGACGTGGGCGCCACGCTTCTTATGCGGCGATGGCAAAAAGGCCGGGGAAAAACCGTCCCCGTACCCCAAATGGGCAATAAATGGCAAGGCATGCAGCGAAAGGAAGGGTATTATCTGTCCTTTTCTGAGAAGGATCGGCCTTTCTGGTTTCCCCAACCAACTGAAAAATCTCGTCTGGCGTTTGAGATATATCAAACCTGGGAGGCGGTGGCGTCGCTGTCACTGGCCTCGGGTGAGCCAGACGACCGAAAGGCCCTGCTGGGTTGGCTGAACAACGTGCTGGCGAAACGTCGGGACGAACTCTTATCAATTCAGTTTATCTGTGCACTCGAATGCTTCGAGATGCTCGGGGCTTCGCCGGAACATCCCGACGAACTGGTTCAAGCGATCCGGGAAAGGATCGGTTCTGATCCGCAGGCGGTTCGGGCATTGAAGATTCTCTCAGCCAAACCGAAATCGTCAAAGGCTGGACAAAATCTAACCCTGTTTTTGGACCGGACACGGGTGCTCGCAATTCCGATAGAGGTTTCCGTGCTGGGGACAAAGTTCGAGGTACTGGACATTCTCGGGGAGGATTATGCGGGGAGTGACTATTTTCTCGATCTTCTCGGGCGGCTGCAAAACCCCGACGGCGGTATTCGCCGACCGATGAGCGTCCACAGCAATTTCCATGATACGACCGCTGCAATTCAACTCGCAAAGCGTCTTGAGAAGTTCAAGGCCCGCTACGACGAGCAGCGTGGTGAGAAGCAGTAGCGAATCGCCGGTTGGGACCACGACACGGGGCTACGGGACGTATTTGTCGAGGAATTCTTCCATCCCCCGGAAGTATACATCGCTCGACACCAGGAATCCCTCGTTGTGTCCGCCTTCGATGGTCAGGAACTGCTTAGGTTCCGACGCCGCGTCGAACAGCTTTTGGCCGTTCTCGAAAGGGATCAGATCGTCGTCTGGCGAGTGAATTACCAGCACGGGACAGCGAAGAGAGGCGATTTTTTCCAGTGAATCATATCGAAACCGGCAGAGCCATCTTACCGGAAAAAACGGGAATGTGCTGGCGGCCAGGTCCGGCGCCGAGGTAAAGCTGGATTCGACGATGACGGCGGCGGGCTCGCACCTTGCAGCCAGTTCCACCGCCACCGCCCCTCCGAGCGATCGGCCGAAAATCACGATCTCCCGCGGCGGAATCCCTCGCTGCTCCGTCAGGTACCGCCATGCTGCCCCAGCGTCCCGATACGTCCCATCTTCAGTCGGTTTCCCCTCCGACCGCCCATAGCCGCGATAGTCGATAATGAACACATCGTACCCGAGGCGATTGAAGATGTAAATCGACTCGACGCGGTGCGAGATATTGCCCGCATTGCCGTGAAAGAACAGGAATACGCCCTTGCGTTTCGGGGCGGGCACGTACCACCCGTGCAGTTTCAGCCCATCCGACGTGGTGAGAAACACGTCCTTAAATTCCATCCCGCTCTCGCCCGGGGTCCTCTCCAACTCCCTGCTGGGCTGGTACATCAACCTTGACTGGAAGAACAGTAGCATTATCGCCGCTCCGAGATACACCAGCACGACAATTCGCACCAGCCGATACAACAAGCCCCGCTTTTTTTTGGGCGGGCGGGTCTGGGGGGCTTCTGCTCCCGGATCACCTTTTTCAGGTGGGCGGGCCTGAGCCCTACGCACCAAAGTCATGGGAAAAGTCGACATTTTTGTGTCGCGAAGAACCGCTCGCTTGGGCGCTCGCGGCTAGCAAGAGTGGGCCCGTCGTTACATTTTTGTAGATGCATGCCTTACCTCCCGGTGGGTGGGTCCCCAATCCGAAATCTGAAACCTGCCGGCAGGCAGGCAGGTCCGAAATCGGCTACCCCCGCCATTTGGTCTTGTCCACGGTGGTTTCGAACTTCGCCTTGACGATGTCGGGCATTTTTTCGTCCTTGACGGCCTGGAGATCCTCCGCGGAGGGCTTCCCAATCTTGACAATACTCTTCGCCGGACATTTCTTGAGTACCACGCCGATCATCTCTTCCACTTCGCTCGGATCGTACTGGTCGTAGTCGATCAGGGAGAGATTGTCCTTGGCCTGGAACAGTCCCTCGGCGACCCTCGTGCAGGCCTTGCAGCCGATGCACCCGACCTTGCACACTGCCTTGACGTCCTTCCCGAAGTCTTTGTTGCTGCACGCGACGACGTACATCTGCTCGGTCTTGAAAGGCACCATGGAAATGACTTTGCGGGGACAAACCTTCTCGCAGGCCCCGCACCCGACACACTTTTCGTAATCGATCTCGATCTTCCCCTCAACCAGCAGGATAGCGTCGAAGGTACAGGCATTGATGCAGTCGCCCAGGGAGAGGCACCCGTACGCACAGCCTTGCACGCCGGAAACCAGGTTCGCCGCGATGCAGGTCTTCTCGCCGCGATATTCATTTCGCCCGAGCTTATCGTCGTAACCGGCCACACAGTGAACCGCCGGACGATACGGATAGCTCTCTTCGAGCGAGACACCGAGAATTTCGGCTACTTTCTCCGCCACGGACGACCCCCCGACCGGGCAGAGATCCACCGCCGCGCCGTCCTGCACGAGCGCCTCGGCGTAATCGTTGCATCCGATGTACCCACACCCCCCGCAATTCGCACCGGGGAGGGCGTCGTTGATCTTCTCGACCCGCGGATCGACCGCAACCTTCATGGTGTCGTTAGCCCACCCGAGCACGAAGGTCATGAACAGCGCCAAGACCAGCATCACACCAGCGGCCAAAAGTATAACCATCCACATCATGTAGTTTTCGCCTTCTATTTTACAATTGTCTGCAACCACGCCTCGAGGTTCTTGTCCACCCCTGCGAATCCCATAAACGCCATCGCCAGGATGCCGGAAACCAGCAGCGTGATTCCGGCGCCCCGCAGCGGGCGAGGCACGTCGCACAAATCCAGTTCCTCGCGGATACCGGCCATGATCACAATCGCGATGGTAAACCCGATACCGGCAAAGACTGACAGTGTCAGCGCCTCTCCGGGGCCCCACATCTCCGCCGGCGTCTCGGCGCCGACAATGTACTTCAGGATCATCAGGCAGGCGAAGAGGATCGCACAATTGGTGGTAATCAACGGTAAGAATACGCCGAAACTCTTGTACAGCGACGGGAGAAACTTCCGCAGGTACATCTCCACGAGTTGCACGCTTGAAGCGATGACGAAGATATAGACAAGGTAGTTCAGAATGCTCAGGTCGCTCGGTCCGCTACCGCCGAAGGCATTGTACACCCATGTAGCCAGTGGTGCAGCCGGTCGGAGAATGTAGTAGGTCATCGCCCAGCTCAGCATCCCCGCAATCGACATTACGAACGTTACCGCACAGCCCATCCCAAAGGCCATGTCCACTCGCTGGCTGACGCCGATGAACGGGCAGATGCCCACGAAATATATCAACACAAAGTTGTTGATCAGGGCAGCGCCAACGGCGATCAGAATGAGTTCTCCGAGATATTCCATAGCCTAGCCTTCCGGTTGCAATTTCTTTTCGGGCCGTTTGCGCAGCCCTTCGCCGATCCAGTTTGCCGCGCCCAAAAGCAGTCCCAGTGTCAGGAACGCGCCCGGCGGAAGAACCATCAGCGCCCAACGGTAGATCTCGGACTGTCCTTCCCAAAACAGCGGAATCCCGAACCAGCTTCCGGTCCCCAGCAACTCTCGCACGGTCGCCATCGACGCCAGGCCCAGTGCAAAACCGAGCGAGTTGCCCACCGCGTCCGTTGTCGCCGTTAAGAGACCCTGCTTGCTGGCGCAAACCTCGCAACGGCAGATGATGAGGCAGTTGACGATAATCAGCGGGACGTAAGGCCCGAGCTGCTTGCTCGTTTCGTACATGTAGGCCCCCAGAAAGCGGTCAGCAATGGTCACGAACGTTGCGATCGTCAGGGTGAAGACCAAAATCCGCAGGTGGGGTTTGAGCTGGTTGCGGATCAGGCTGATGATGATGTTGGCGCAGATCAGCACAAACGCCGTTGCGCCGGCCATCGTCATCGCGTTCTTCATGCTCCCGGTCACCGCCAGCGTCGGACACATGCCCAATATCTGACGATACACGGGATTTTCCGGAATGATACCGTTCCAGAAACGCTCCAGGGGTGTCGGTTCATCTGCCATGGATTATCGATCCTTCCGTTGCTTCCTGTTCGGGCGGGGGCTTGTAGGTTGCGAGACCCGTTCGGAACGCCTCCACGGCGTCATTGACGATCTTCGTCAGGGCGTTGGAGGAAATCGTCGCGCCGGAGATGGCATCGATTTCGTTGTCGCGGCCGGTGCTCCTCTTTACGACCACCAGCGGCGGCGAAGTGGACTTCCCGACAAACTGCCTGTTCCACGAGGAGGTGATCTTGCTGCCCAGACCGGGCGTCTCCTTCTGCTCCAAGACGTAGACCCCGGTGATCTTCCCGACCTCGATATCGGTTCCCAGCAGCACCTTGATCCTGTCGGAATAGCCCCTACCCGACGCCCGGAGCACCCACCCGAGGTGTCTGTCCTTTTCGTCGAAGATTTTCAAGACCTTTCTCCCGCCAATTTCGACCTCCTTTGCCTTTTCCTTATCGCCCCCGGGAACCAGATCGGGAATCCTGTTGTAGGTTTCGTTCCTTTGGTTCTCCTCGATAATCGGGCCCAGGAAACGATCGACCCCCGCCAGCGCCGCTCCGAACACCATCGCCAGCGTTACCACCAACCAACCTTCTCTAACGTAGTTCTTCATTCCTTTTTTGTCCGTGTTTTCCGTGGGGGGCCTATTTCTTTGCGGGAGCGGGCACCGGTCCGCCCAGCGGGCGGGGTACCGTCAGGCGATTAATCAGCGGCGTAATCGAGTTCATCAGCAGTATGGCGAACATCACGCCCTCGGGGTAAACGCTGAGGGTCCGTATCAGCATCACGAACGCCCCGACGCCCAACCCGAAGATAAACTTTCCTTTCCCAGTCAGCGGACTGGTCACCGGGTCGGTCGCGATGAAAAATGTCCCGAACAACAGCGCCCCTCCCAGCAGTTCGTGCAGCACGGTCCACTGCATACTTAAATTGGTCAGGTTGATCGCCCCGGCGATGACGGCCACCATCAGGATCACCCCGGCCGGAATCTGCCACGACGCCGTCCGGCGGATCAACAAGTACGCCCCGCCGAGGAGGCACGCCAACGCCGAGGTCTCGCCCAGAGAACCGATGGTATTCCCCAGCAGCAGCGGCAGAAGCGAAGTAACGACACCGCTTCCCTTGTAGTCGGTCATCGGAGTCGCCGCGGAAACGGCGTCGGTCTCGACGATCTCGATAATGCCCGATATCTTGTCCAAGTGCTCCACGTACGCCGGGGCCCCCACCGCGCCGGCGAAGGACAGCATCACGAACGCACGACCGACCATCGCGGGATTGAAGAGGTTCTGCCCCAGCCCGCCGAAGATCGCCTTGCCCAGTCCTATCGCAACCACCGACGCGATAACACCGACGTACAGCGGGGTGTTCCACGGTAGCGACAGGGCGAGGATCATACCAGTCACCACGGCGGAAACATCGCCCAGTGAAACCGCCTTGCGCCGCATCCCCGTGAGGATCGCCTCGGTCAGGCAGCAGGTAAGCACGCACACCGCCAGTTGTTGTAGCGCGTCCCAGCCGAAGAATATCACCGACGCCAGGACCACCGGCAGCAGGGCGATAAGCACATCGACCATCATCCGCCGGGTCGTTATCGACTTATCCTGCAAATGCGGACCCGGCGCGACGTACAATCGAGCCCGCGGCGCCGGGGGTGGTTTGGACACTTCCGTCTGGTTCGTTTTTTCTTCCATTCGTTGTCTTTTGTTATCCTTCAGCCTTTCAACCGCTCCCCGCAGGCTTACGGTTGCGGAGCGTAGGAAAGAAACCGCTCGCTTGGGCGCTCGCGGCTGGCAAGAGGCATTTTCCTACTTTCTACCTCTTATCTTCTGTCTCCTGTCTTCTATCTCCTGACTCCTGACTTCTATCTTCCGTCTTCCGTCTAGTCTTTCGGTATTTGTGCTTTGCCCACACGGATCAATTGCACCAGAGGGATGCTGGCTGGGCATTCGTACGCGCAGCAGCCGCACTCCATGCAGGAGGCGATGTGATACTTCTTTACCAGTTCCCAATTTTTGTTTCTCGCGCCCAGGGCGATCCGCGTTGGGACTAGGTTCATCGGGCAGACGTCTACACACCGCCCGCATCGGATACAGTCCGTCTCTATGCTGCGGGCGACGTCCTCCCTGGTCAGCACCGTCACGCCGCTGGTGCCTTTGGTAATGGGAGCGTCGAGATCGCCCAGCGTAAATCCCATCATAGGTCCGCCGGCCACCACACAGGCGGCGTCGGGTTTCAGCCCGCCGCAATAATCGATCAGTTCCATGTAGCTGACGCCGATGGGGGCCAGAAGGTTCTTCGGTTTGACAATTCCGCCTCCGGTGACGGAGACAACGCGGTGCGTCAGTGGCCGGCCTCGAAGGACGGCCCCCGCCAGCGCCGCCGCCGTGCCCGCATTGATCACCACCACGCCGACGTTCAGCGGCAGCCCGCCGCCCGGAACAGTTCGTCCAAGCGCCGCGGTGATGGTCTGCTTTTCGCTGCCCTGCGGGTATTTTGTCCGTAATTCCACCACACGCACGTCGGTGCCCTTCGCAGCCCTGCTGAGCGTATCGACGGCCAGCGGCTTGTTGTCTTCAATGGCGATAAGGACGTCTTTGGCCCCACAGGCCCTTGCAGCCAGCAACGCGCCGGACAGGATGGGTGAGGGACACTCGACCATCAGGCGATAGTCCGCCGTCAGGTAGGGCTCACATTCGCAGCCGTTCACCAGCAGCGTGTCGATGGGCCTGGCGTCGTTACGCGTCAGCTTCACGTGGGTCGGGAACGCCGCCCCGCCCAGCCCGACCAGCCCAGCCTCCCGGACGGTAGAGACGATCTGCTCCGGGGCGTACTGCTCCAGCCCGCTACTCGGCCAGTCGCCCCCGAAAACATCACGGAAGAGGTCCTTCCCGCTGAGTTGTTCCTCGCCAGCCTTGATGGGAATCGCCCGCACTCGCCGCCCGTTGGGCAGCGTTACCGCGGAGAGCACCGCCGTCGTACCGGTTATACTGGCGTGGATGGGAGCGGAGATAAACGCATCGTTCTGGCCGATCTTCTCGCCCAGGACGACCGGCTGTCTCGGTTTGGTCAGCGGGGCGCAGGGCGCACCGAGGTGCTGCAACAGAGGAATTTTTACTTGCGCGGGAGTTGGAAAAACTTCGATGGCGGCGTCCGCGGCCAGTCCCTTGCGCCCCGGGGGATGCAGGCCCTTTGCGAAAGTCCCTTTACCAGGCATGGTTGTTGTTACCGCAGTCACATACGCACCTTATTCTCATGTGTTTTCGCGAAGACTCGCGCGAATATCCAGGCCGCCAGGACACCAGCTCCCAGACCGATGCAAACGCCGGCGAATCGACGGTTCGTTCCCTCCCCGGCCAGGCTCGCACCGGCGATGCCCATACCAAGCGGCAGGATGAACGACACTACCGCCGCCAGCGCCAGTCCCCAGCCACTCAAACCGCACTCGAGATCATCGGAGTGCACCCGCCCGCGGGCGGAATCATCCTCGCAAAGGGAACATTCGTCCTCGCAACGCGATTGGCGGCCTGATGTCCCTTCCAAACCTTCAGTCTCTGGCGGTTCCATTTTCCGTGCAGCATCCTTTCGACGTTGCATTAAACATTCCGCCTTTACCCGACAGGGGGTAAAAGGAGCGTAAAGTTTAGCAATCGCAGCCCGTCGTGTAAAGACGTTTGCCCCCGCTTATTTTGGCCGGTACGATAAACGCAAACGACAGCAGGGAGAAGGATATGGCAAAGGTATCAGTAATCATCCCGGCCGCGGGGGCGGGCGAGCGGTTCGGGGGCAAGGAAAACAAGATTTTCGCCAGGATCAAGGCCCAGCCGATGTTTATCCGCACGCTGGAAGCCTTCTC
>SDBT01008412.1_pt1 | contig 16863 bp, 14 predicted proteins | sample 2277101 | NCBI WGS metagenome assembly SDBT01 (sample SAMN10404973, study PRJNA504765) | marine sediment metagenome | isolation source: marine sediment core GS10_PC15, 103 cmbsf | place: Arctic Ocean: Southern Knipovich Ridge | collected 2010
TCTTAGTTCTTTTATAGCTATCATAGCAGTAACTATGGTTGCATTACCGCTTTGTGCATTGCATGATGAGGAAATATCACAAGCCGTTGATCAAATACGTCAATCACAAGCCTATTATCAGGTGCGCCAAATTATTTATCGCAATACATCTTTGCTTCTTGCAGCCGCCAATAATGCTTATATCGTTAAGAAATATGTGAAGAATTTTAGATCAAATCCCTTTAGCGCAACCAAAAATATCATTCAACATGGTGGAGCGATGCTTGCAAAGAAGGGCAAATTAGATCTTTTAGTGAGTCAGTTGGTCTATACGATCGATGGCATTGCAAAAGAGGTGTATATTGAGCGGGCCTCAACGCGAAAGGCCTTAAGAGATCTAGCGCGTGCTCTTGCGCGAGTTTCAGAGCATTTTAAAGAGTTAGGCCGGATGAGGAAAGTGCACAGGATTGGAAAAAATGTAACTATGATTCTTGAGCTGCTACAGCAATGTAAAGTGATTAGTCATAGCGATGAAGCATTATTTATTCTTGCTGATGAGTTTCATTTGGAAAAAGAGATTAACTACTTGAATGAGCAGATTAAGAAGCTTAAGCGAAAGCATGGGATTAAGGACAGTAAAGTGTAGAGAAAGTACGCTTAAATCGACAATCGACTATCTCGTGTTAAAATAAAGATTATAGATAATTTTTTTCGCCCGTATCCTTCGACAAGCTCAGGACGAGCGGTCGAGAAGTATTTTTCCGCTCGCCCTGAGCTTGTCGAAGGGTGCGAGTGGGAAAAAAGTTAATATGGGCTCTTAATACTGATAAGAAAGCCTTAAAATGCCACATATTGAGCCAAAAGATTACGGAATTTTTAAAGAACGAAGAAACACGCTTTTAGATCATATCAAAGATGCTAATCCCGATATGAAAGAAGGCGCAATTGTCCTTTTTGGTGATTATGAGGGTGATCATTATGCATTCCGCCAAGATAGCACTTTTTATTATTATACCGGGCTTGCCGAACCGGGGGCTGTTTTATGGATCGATCTTTCTGGTGAAAGTACGCTTTATATTCCTGATTTTAAAGGGGACCGGGAAGTCTGGATTGCCTCAGCCGTTGAAAAGCAGCTAGAGCAAGGCACCGCGGAATTTTTTGGGTTGGATCAAATTGAGTATCTGGGCAAACCATGCGCAGGTTTTCAATGTTTCCAGTATTTTACGCAGCCAGAGTTTTCCTATGTGCTTGATAAAATACAGCAGCTTGTTGCCAATGAAGGCACCATGTTTACCGCAAATCCAGCAAAACAGGCTGAATATATCCAACAGCGTTACACCTTAGATCGAATCGGCACGTTTGTGCCCAGCTTTGAAGGGTTTGTGGCCAATATTTCCCCCATTATTGCCAAAATGCGGCGTAAGAAATCAAAACGGGAAATTGAGCTCATCTATAAAGCGGTCGAGATTACCGGTATGGCCCAAGAAGCGGCTGCCCATATGATTGAGCCGGGCAAAATAGAATATCAGGTGCAGGCAGGGATTGAATTTGTATTTACCGAGGCTGGCGGCTCTAACGCATTTCCTTCCATTGTGGGGAGCGGCAAAAATGGGACCACTTTGCATTATATGCTCAATAATAAAACGATCGAAAAAGATGATCTGGTGCTGGTCGATATAGGGGCCAAATACAACTACTATAATGCTGATATCACGCGCGTATATCCAGCTTCAGGGGTATTCTCTGCACGCCAAAAAGAGCTCTATACCACTGTGCTCAATCTCCAGGAGCATATCGCCCAGCATGCAAAGCCAGGGGCCTATATCAATAATCCTGATAAACCAACTGAATCCCTCCAGCATTTAGCGAAAGCATTTCTAGAGGCTCGCGGGCTAGCGGAAGCAATGCCTCATGGTATTGGCCATTATCTTGGGCTTGATGTGCATGATGTGGGTAGCTATAAAGATCCGCTGGAAGTTGGTGACGTTATTACCATTGAGCCAGGAATTTATTTACCAAAAGAAAATATTGGCATTCGCATTGAGGATAATTTTTGGATTATTGAGGATGGTAATATTTGCTTGAGCCAAGATATACCAAAAGAGATTGATGAAATTGAAGAGCTGATGGCCACTAAGTTTGAAGAGGAATCGAAGAGTTAATTCTATTGTGCTTTATTCTCTCAAATGTATCGTCTGTCCGCCGACGCTTGGCGCGAAAGCGGAAAGGATTTTTGTTTTACATTCCGTTAACTTTGCGTTAGAATAGGCTTATAAAGCTTATTTTTTCAATTCTTATGTGAGGTTTTTCATGAACATTTTCCGATCTTCTCAGTCTAGTTGGCATAAAAGTTTACTTCTTCTTTCAGTTCTTTCTTTGCCGCTTCAAACTGCGTATGCAATAGAAAAAGCTACCAAGTTAGAGCAAACCAACTCGGTTACCTATAGAAATATTGCCAAGCAATATCTCCCCAATTTTGGTTCACTCGAAACAGCCCTGATGCGCGAGCAGATGGGAATCGCTGAGCTTGATGAATATGAAAAGCGGCAAATAGTACTTGAGATTTTTCAAAGGCATGCGGTAACAGAAAATAGAGCAGACAATAAAATTCTCACACGCAATGCATGGGAAGATTTAAATCTTTTCAAGTCAGCCTCGGATGATGAATCGATTAATACTATAAGCATTATCAATAATACTCGCACAATTATGGGTGAAGTAAAACTTAGCCAAATGCTCACCAATCCAACAACTGATATTTCAGTTTTAAAAAATCGCCAAGCAATGCTCAAAGAACTTATAGAAAATGAAACGCTTGCAGATAATTTAGATGTGATGCTTCAAGATCTTAAGGATGTAGAAGAACCGGTTCTTTCATTCTGGCGTCTGCGCGATGAAAAACAGTTTGATTTGGTGTTTTTCAAGCAGGAAAAATTTAAAAAATATAATAATTCAGCTTTAGCTAATGAATTGAGTACTCGGTTTCAAGATTTTATGAAGGTAGGGTATTTTCCGGCATACTTTATCTGGGTTTTCAAGCAAGCTGGTGTAACGACTGCCGGTATTCGTAGAGCTGCAGACCGATTTGTGGAATTCATGAAAAGTGATGCTGAGCAACTTGATAAGTTTAAAGCCGTAGGCGGTATTTTTGCCGCCTTTACAGTCTTTATGGCTTTTTATGGTTTTATGATTTATCAAGAACACAAAATCGTACGTCTTATACAAACTGTGCGCAAAAAAATGTATAAAGTGAGTGAGTTTGTGTTTGGGCTTGATGATATTGCAAAGGAATGTGCTGGCAATAAAGCGCTTTCGCAAGGGCTTATAAGACTTACTCACAAAGGCAACATGCTCGAGGCTGTATGTGAAGAGCAAAGCACAGTTGCTGATCTTGTAAGCAATCTTGAATCATGGTCTGTCCGCTCGACGAACTATTTCACCCATTTCTGCACACCTGTGGGCAAAGCACTGGCTTCATATAAGCAAATGAAACAAGAAGGCCAACAGTTTGCACCGATGCTTGAATTGGTGGGTGAGCTTGATGCCTGCTTATCTATGGCAAAGCTCTATAAAAAACTATCTTCTGATACGGGGGCTACCGTAAGTTTTGTAGAATTTTTAGAGCAAGATACTGGTGAACTTGAGATCAAAGGGATGTGGAATCCGTTTATTGCTCAAGATTCAGTGATCATGAATGATGTAGCATTAGGCGAGCGTTTTAACAGTCGCAACTTGATTGTGACAGGCCCGAATGCAGGTGGTAAATCAACGGTGCTTAAAGGTATTATTCTTAATGCTATTTTTGCACAAACATTTGGCATTGCGATGGCAACAAGTATGCGTATAACCCCATACAGCAAAATATGCACCCATTTAAATATCATTGATCAATCTGGTATTAAATCGCTTTTCCAAGCGGAAGTAAGCCGTGCGCAAGAGCTTATCGATACGATTAGTGGTTTGAAAAAAGGGGAATTTGCCCTCACCATTATGGATGAGGTGTTTAATGGTACCAATCCTGTGGAAGGTGAAGCGGCAGCATTTAGTATTGGGGAATATATTGCTGATTTCCCCAAAAGTAACTGTATTATTGCCACGCATTTCCCACGATTGACGCTGCTCCCTAAATTTACGGATGGCGCCTATACAAACTATAAAGTGTTTGTGAATAAGATGAAAAGCGGTTCATTCAGCTATCCATATAAATTTGTTGAAGGTACGGCTGATCAGCGTATCGCTATTGATATCCTTGAAGCGGAAGGGTTTAACACCAGAATCCTCAAGCGAGCGCGAGATATTATAGAAAAGCCTGAAGATTACACTGTTGAATAATTATTACTACGATACCGGGGAAACCTTTTAATGAATCAGTTTTTCAGAACAACTAAACAATATTTTGCCTTAGTTTTAGCTCTTTGCCTGCCACTCAATACGACTCTTGCGCTTACCAATAATGAGCGTAAGAACAAAGATTGCACACTCTATGAGCGCATAGCTGATCAGTATTTGCCTAATTATGGTACACTTGAAGGTGTGCTTGCAAAAGAAAAAACAGGGGATGCGACTCTTGATGGGTATGAAACGCGCCAAATCATGTTTGAGATGTTCAATACTCATGCAATTGAATCCAAGCAAACAGAGACTGGTATATTAAATAAAAATAGTTGGAGTGATTTAAGTCTTTTTGAATCGGTGAGTGAAGAGAAATCAGTCACGCTGCTTGGTATTTTAAATAATACTCAAACAGTGATGGGTGAGATTAAGCTTGCTCAGATGCTCACGCAGCTAACAGATGATATACAGCAGCTCAAAAAACGACAAGCGATTGTAAAAGAGTTGGTAGAAAATGAAACGCTTTTTGATGATCTTGATGAAGCACTTAAAGATATGAAAAAACATGAAGAAGCATTCTTATCATTTCGACACCTACGGGATGAAAAACGATTTGATGATCTTTATTTCAATCAAAAAGGAGTGCTTAAGAAGGGTAATACTTCAAGTGTTGCATTAGAAGCTGGTACTCGACCACGAGATCTTCTAAAAGGGCTTCCATTTCTCTTCACTGTTGGGGGAGCGGCAGCTCTTGCTTATAAGATTCGAAAAGCATTGGGTGTCGGAAATTTGCCGAATGATATGGGCGAATTGCAAAAGCGTTTAGAGCAGGTGACTCGTCAGGCTCAGAGAAATTTAACACAAGCGGATTTTGACAATCCTTTTACACTTGAAAAGAAGATTATAGGGCAATTGACTGAGGAACAAACCGTAGAATATGGTCATCTTAAAAATCGACTAGTATGGGAGGGGATGAAACAGTTCTTTGCAACTACTGGAGAAAATTTAACTGAAGATCAGATTAAGCAGTTGAAAATGGTTAAAGTTTTTATGATTGTTTATTTTGGTTTAATCTTTGGGTCTATTGCCAAACTGTTTTATGATCAGCATAAATCAGTGAAGCTGACTCAAGAACTGCGAAAGAAAATGTATAAGGTGAGTGAGTTTGTATTCTCTATGGATGATATGGCAGTGCTTGCAGGAAAAAATTCAGTCCTTAAGAATGGTCTTAGTGCACTTTCGGACGATGGAAAAATTCTTGATGCATTATGCAAAAAACATTCAAATCTTAATCATTTGGTAGGCCATTTAAGTTCATGGTCTGTTCGTTCAACCGCTTATATGACTCATTATTGTACTCCGGTTGGCCGTGCATTAGCGGGTTATAAGCTGATGAAAAATGAAGGGCAGAAATTTGCACCCCTAATGGAATGTGTGGGTGAACTGGATGCCTATCTTTCTATGGCTAAGTTGTATAAAAAATGGTCTGGCCATCCGACAGCTAAAATCTGTTATGTAAATTATCTAGCGCAATCTCAGCCTGAATGCACCATTACTGGTATGTGGAATCCGTTTGTGCCTCAAGATATCGTGATTACTAATGATATTGCAATCGGAGCGGCGCATGGTACGCAAAATATGATTATCACTGGTCCGAATGCTGGTGGTAAATCAACGGTGCTCAAAGCGATCATTATCAATGCATTGATGGCATCATTTGGTATTGCATGCGCAGAGAGTATGAGCATTACGCCGTATAGTAAAATTTCTACCCATTTAAATATTATTGATGCTCCTGGTATCAAATCGCTTTTCCAAGCAGAAGTATATCGCGCTCAAGAGCTTATCGATACGATTAAAGGTCTCAAGGATGGGCAATTTGCACTCACCATTATGGATGAAGTATTCAGTGGTACTAATCCAATAGAAGGTGAAGCAGCTGCGTTTAGTATTGGAGAATACATCGCGAAGTACAATCAAAGCAACTGCATTATCGCGACCCACTATCCACGCCTTACGCTTTTACCGCAATATACCAGCAATAAGTTTAAAAACTTCAAGGTGTATGTGAATATGCTTGAGGATGGAAGTTTCAGCTATCCTTATGATTTTGTGGCAGGTGTAGCTGATCAGCGTATTGCGATCGATATCTTAGAAACAGAAGGTTTTGATACCACGATCTTGCAACGTGCACGGGATATTATTGATAATCCAGATAATTATCTGGTTCCATAAGATTACAACTTAGATGTGCTATAAGAAAGATCCCCTCCCATTCGGAGGGGATCTTTCTATACAGTATTTTTATGTCCGCCTATTCAAAATCAGCAATAGCGCAAAACAACTGCCTATTCCAATTCCTATTGATAAGCCAATAGAGGCCCACACATTCCAATGAGCAGTGAAACCCGCGGTAATAAATGCAAGCCCTGATCCTATGAGAGCTGGAATGGCATAGGCCCATTGGGTCTGCACATGATCTAAATGGTGTGCGCCTGAGCTTGTGGAAGACATAATAGTCGTATCAGAAATTGGTGATAATTGATCGCCAGCAACTGCCCCAGAAAGAATTGCGCCCAAGCTTGGCAAAAAGAGGGGTAAACTGCTGAGCACTGTGGGCGTAGCAACGCCAAAGAAAGAGATCAACATAGGTACTGCTAATGGGATCATAATCGCCACAGTGCCCCATGAGGAGCCGATAGTGATGGAAATAATAGTGCTGGTGATAAAAAACATGAATGGGAGCCATGCGCCTTTGAGAGATCCAATCAGAAGATGGGCAAGGTATTGGCCTGTATGAAGCTCTTTGGTAAGCAATGCACTAAAGCTCCATGCAAGGAGCAAAATAATTACGGATGGTCCCATGAGTATAAACCCCTCATATATAGCCGCTTGAGCTGCTTTAGGATTGAGCTTATTACGTACGAGAGCGATGCCGATACTTGCAATCAACGTGCTTAATCCTGCCCAGAAAAGAACCGGGAAAATATCGCTCGCTTGAAACGCTTTCATAATCCCATTTGATCCACCCAAAATCCAGGCATTTCCTGAATAAAGCAAACCACCCATTACGGTTACTACCAAGCAGATAATTGGGAAAAAGAAATCGATTAAACATCCTTTATCAGTTTCAACAGGGCACATTTGATTGGTTATCGCCTCTTTACCCCCATAAAGATTACCAGTTTTGCGTGCTATCTCTTCATGCCGCCCCATAAGCCCGAAGGAAATTCGGCGCCGCACAATAAACCAGCAGGCAGCAATCATGATGAATGAGTAAAAAACAAACGGAATCATTTTTGCATAGGTGTAAAATGGATCGGCCAAGATAAGCGGATTATCTTTTAAATGATCTGAAACGCCTGCCTGATTGAGCTGACCGGTAATCACCGCCACCCAGCTAGATACTGGCATAAGGATCACCAATGGTGCAGCCATCGCATCAATTAAAAATGCGAGCTTTGCCCGAGGAATTTTGAAGCTATCGGTGAGCGGACGCATCACGCAGCCAACCGTGAGGCTATTAAGGTAATCATCAATAAAAAGGGTCATTGAAAGCAAAAGCGACGCTGTTTCAGTAGCGCGGGCATCATGGAGCCTTTTTTTGATAATTCGGCCATAGGCACAAGCGCCACCGGTGAGATTCATGAGTGCTACTAAGCAACCGAGCGCGATGAGGAAAGTAAAGAGATACACATTATCTATAGAACCCTTCCAGGCAAGTAGATTAGGGATTTCGGAAGTGTTCCATATTTGGAGCAAACCAGTTTTTAATGCCGCCAAAACAGAATACTTTTGAGCAATAAAGGCAGCAGAGAAGATGCCTAAAATAAGAGAGAAATTCACTCTTTTGGTAATAAATGCGGCCAAAAGGGTTAAAACGGGCGGTATAAGAACGATCCAACTCTGCATGATATCCTTTATTTTAAGGGTTTAACCTTTTTTACTATATCCAAAAAACACATTTTATAGAAGAAAAGCCTGCTTTTAGCCATTTTCTGGTTTGACCAAGGACGTATTTAAGGATATTCTATAACTACCTGTTTATTCTATTGATTAAAAATATAATAATTTCTGATTTCGAAGGTATCTCAATGGATATGAATCGTGCCTTTTTTGGCAAAAAAACTGAACACAAGCCTGTATGGCGCTTGATCGACGCAACTGATAGGCCTCTTGGCCGCTTGGCTACAGAGGTGGCTGATATCTTGCGTGGCAAAGATAGACCAGAATTTACTCGTCATGCTGATATGGGTGATTATGTGGTGATCATCAATGCTGATAAGGTGAAGCTTACGGGTAAGAAATGGGATCAAAAGATCTATCGTCGCCATAGTGGCTATATGGGTGGCCTTAAAGAAACCACAGCTGAAGAGATGCAAAAGCGGCATCCAGATTTCATTATCACCCATGCAGTTACCGGTATGCTTCCAAAGAACCGCTTAAGCCGTCAGATTATTAAAAAGCTTAAGGTATATGCAGGAGCCCAACACCCTCATACTGCTCAGATTAAGTAATTTGTTATATTGGGCTGGCCTGTCCGCCGAAGCCTTGGCGTAGGCTGGAAGCATCCTCACCAAGCACAAATTTCATAATCTTTCTTAGATTATATAAGTAAGAAGGCCGGATTTAATCCGGCCTTCTTTGCGTATTTTATGAGTGGGCTATCGCAGGTCCACTTACTACTTGGCCGGGCTTAACCTGTATTTTTGTTGGTTGGAACTATCAGCTTGTAATTTTTGCTTATATATTCTCACATATATATTTAATGCTTGTTTTCGGACTGATGCATCTTTATCGTTTTCTAATGTATGCTTTATTAAAGGGAAAATCAGTTTCGGGGAAACTCTCGGTTCGGGGCCAACCACGTCAGATTGTCCAAAAAACGGGAATTCTGAATGCGCGAATCCTGAACGATTAAAAAGCACGTCTAGCGCTTTAATACGAACTTTTGGATCTTGATCGGTGTTGATGATTGGAGAAACAATATTCAATAAATTCTCCCCCTTAATATCTTTTTGTCGACTAAGCTCTTTCAGTGCGCTAATACGAACTTTGGGGTCTTCATCTTTGAGAGCAATCTGTATAAGATTTAAATTTGAGCTTCTATTTAATGAAATCTTCTGAACAGCAGCTAGACGTACTGAGGGATCTTCATCTTTTAGTCCTAACTCAACGAGAGATAGGAGCTGATTAGCTGGCGACTCCTGAGCAATACAATTACATCCAACTGTAAGCATTGTTAATGCGATAATCACTATTTTCTTCATGAAAACACCCTTTTTTTATATAAATATTTATTTTCTATTATAAATATAGCATGAAGGGGGTGTATAGAGCAATGGTTTTGGGCAGAAAAGCCTTTATTTACCCAGCATTCTTAAGATATCTTTATAGCTCAAGAAGAGCATCAAGGCCATAATGCCTACCCAGCAGATATAATGGATAACCAGCTTGATATTCATTGGTAATGGGCGTCTGATGATTGCCTCAATGGTATAAAAGAGCGCTTGCCCACCATCCATGATTGGAATAGGAAGCATATTCAGGATCGCTAGGTTTAGGCTGATGAAGGCAAGGAGCATCAGGAAAATCTTAAATCCTTTACCAGCACTCTTAATAGTTTGAGAAATCACCAGTAAAGGGCCACCAACCTGCTTGATATTTCGGTCCTGGAATATTGATTTAAGGGCCATCCAGGTCTTTTTAATAGAAAGATTAGTCGCTTTAATCCCATTCTTAATAGCACCAAAGAAGGTTTTACTCTTTATTGGCGCCATATCAAATTCGACGCCTAATGAGCCTCTGCTCGCTCCATTAAGCTTAATGGAGCCAATGGTTACGGGGATTGGTTTTTGAGCTCCATCTCGCTCTACTGAAATTTTAACCCGCTTATTGGGTATATCTTTGATCCCTTTAATCAACTGTTCCACATCAGCAAAGCTTTTTCCATTAATGCTCAGGATAGTATCGCCATCATGGAGGCCATATTTCTTTGCAGCTGAATCGGCTATCACTGTTTTAATGGTGGTAGTTGCATTCATCGGGTATAAAATTGGTGATTTAGGGGCACCGAGTAGGAATACCAGTATGAAGGCAAAATAAGCAAAGATCATATTAAACATAATCCCACCGCCTAGGATGAGCATTTTTTGCCAATATGGCTTGACTGCAAATGAGTATTTATCGCGGCTTTTAGCATCTTTTTGATCCCCTTGGCCCACCTCTTCAGCTCCAGCAATCTCTACGTACCCGCCTAAAGGGATGGCCGAAAGGGCAAAAACGGTATCACCAATCTTTTTTTGAAAAATTCGAGGGCCCATGCCAATAGAAAATGTGGGAGTGTGTACTTTAAAGAGTTTGCAAAATGCCCAATGGCCGAGCTCGTGAAAGCCGATCAGAAAGCCGATACCAAATATACCTACAATAATCAAGAAGACTGATTTGATGAGCATGAATGGATTAGATAGAAGATCTGCGATTTGGGTGAAAAATACCATTATTATCCTTTTTTTATTGATGAAATGATTGCTGAATGAATAATTGCAGGCTAACATCAATCTTATATGGCGTCTACTGAGGAGGTTGGACCATATGACTTTTAGCCAATTTTTGAGCGTCTTGGATGAATCTTTCTATTCATAATATTTTACTTGAAAAATTCAGTAAAAACGGTAATATATAAGTAGTCGTCGCCTCAAGCGATATGTTGTTTGACGGCTTCGATTTTCTGATTTTACCAGAAAAATAAAGGTTTTTAATAGAAGCCCGGATGGTTGTATTAGCCGGCCTAGTGCTGGAATTTACCATAAACGGGTACAAAAAATGGTACGAAAGTTACGTTATGCCTACTACTAGCCAGTTAATACGTTCGTCTCGAAAACGAACAAAGAAAAAATCAAAAAGCAGAGCGCTTAAAGGTGCGCCTCATGCTCGCGGTGTATGTGTGCGTGTATTCACGACAACACCGAAGAAACCTAATTCTGCATTACGGAAAGTGGCTCGTGTGAAATTGGCTAACGGCCAAGAAATCAGTGCCTATATTCCGGGTGAAGGCCACAATCTTCAGGAGCACTCTGTAGTCTTGGTGCGTGGCGGCCGTGTAAAAGATTTGCCAGGTGTGAAATATCATATTGTACGCGGTGCACTTGATACAGCAGGCGTTGAAGGTAGAAAGCAGTCTCGTTCATTGTATGGCGCAAAGCGCCCTAAAAAATAAGGTAGGATACGAGTATGCCAAGGCGTAAATCGGCAGGATTTATTAGAGATATCGGCGTAGACCCAAAGTATAATTCTGAGCTGATACAAAAACTTATTAATGTAGTGATGTCCCGTGGTAAAAAAAATGTTGCGCGTGACATCGTATATGATGCATTGCAAGTAATTGAGAAAAAAACAGGTGACGATAAGCAAAAGGCTATGGATTTATTCTTAAAGGCTTTTGATAATATCGTGCCAAAAATTGAGGTTCGTCCACGTCGTGTGGGGGGTAGTGTGTATCAGATCCCTATTGCGGTTCAGCCTCGTAGAGCGCGTGCACTTGGCCTTCGTTGGCTTGTAGGTGCAGCCTCAAAAAGAAATGAAAAAACAATGGGACAACGTTTAGGGCGTGAATTGCTTGAAGCGTATGATAGTCGTGGCGCTGCGGTTAAAAAGCGAACTGATGTTCATAGAATGGCAGAAGCTAACCGAGCATTCTCTCACTTTGCGTGGTAAATGAGGTAAAATTAGATGAGTAATCCGTTAAGTAAATATAGAAATATTGGTATCGCTGCCCACATTGACGCTGGTAAGACAACGGTGACTGAGCGTATCCTTTTCTATACAGGTGTTTCTCACAAGATTGGTGAGGTGCATGAAGGTGAAGCAATTATGGATTGGATGGAGCAGGAGCGTGAGCGTGGTATCACGATTACCTCTGCTGCAACAACCTGTATGTGGGACAACCATCAAATTAATATTATTGATACGCCTGGCCACGTTGATTTTACTATTGAAGTAGGTCGTTCATTACGTGTGCTTGATGGCATGGTTGCAGTTTTTTGTGGTGTTGGCGGTGTTCAGCCTCAATCCGAAACCGTATGGCGACAAGCAAATCGGTATAAAGTGCCACGTATTATTTTTGTTAATAAGCTTGATCGTGTTGGTGCCGATTACTTTAAAGTAACCGATGACATTAAAGATCGCCTTGGTGCAAATGTTCTTCAGATGCAGATCCCTGTGGGTGAAGCTGAAAATTTTGAAGGCATAATCGATGTGCTCACTGAAAAAATGGCAACATTCACCGGCGAGATGGGTGTGGATGTAGAGTGGCAAGATGCACCGGCCGAGTTTGCAGATAAAATTAAACAGATGCGTGCTCGCATTATTGAAGAAGCGTGTGAGTATGATGATGATCTTGCAGAAAAATTTTTAAACGAGCAAGAGATCAGCAATGAAGAGATTAAGAATGCTCTTCGTAAAGGTGTTGTGCAGCAAAAAGTGATTCCAGCCTTTTGCGGAACAGCTTTTAAAAATAAAGGCGTGCAGCTTCTTTTAAATGCAGTAGTCGATTATCTTCCATCTCCTTTAGAGGTGCCACCAGTTGAAGGTGTGATACCAGGAACAGATACGGTAGAAATTCGTAAAGCTGATCCAAATGCACCGTTTTCTGCATTGGTATTTAAAATTATGACCGATCCGTTTGTGGGTATATTGTCATTCATTCGTGTTTACTCAGGTACGCTTAAATCTGGTTCGTATGTATTTAATGCGACAAAAGAGCAAAAAGAGCGTGTGAGTCGATTGATTAAAATGCACTCAAATAAACGTGAAGAAATTAGTGAAGTTAAAGCGGGTGATATTGCGGCGGTTGTTGGTGTGAAAGAAGCAATGACTGGTGATACATTGTGTGATCAGAAGAATCCGATTATACTTGAATCTATCGATGTGCCAGATCCAGTAATTTCTGCTGCAATTGAGCCAAAATCAAAGAGTGACCATGAAAAAATGGTTGTCGGTTTGCGTAAGCTTATGCAAGAGGATCCATCCTTTAGATTCTCATATGATAGTGAGACCGGCCAAACGGTTATTAAGGGTATGGGTGAACTGCACTTAGAGATTATTGTTGACCGATTGAAACGGGAACACAAAGTTGAGGCGACTCAAGGTAGACCTGAAGTTGCATATCGCGAAACAATTCAAGCATCCGCTGATTCTGAAGGTAAATTTATTAAGCAGTCGGGCGGTCGTGGTCAATATGGACATGTTTGGATCAAGTTTGAACCACGCGAACGAGGCGAAGGCTTTGAATTTGAAAACAAAATCGTTGGTGGCAAAGTTCCGAGAGAGTTTATTGCTCCTGTGCAAAAAGGACTTGAGGAAGCGATCACGAGCGGTATCTTGGGCGGCTATCCAGTCGTTGATGTGAAGGCAACATTATATGATGGTTCATACCATGATGTTGACTCCTCTGAGATAGCGTTTAAAATGGCAGCCATTTTAGCATTTAAACAGGGCATGAAAAATGCATCCCCGGTTATTTTAGAACCGATTATGCGCGTTGAAGTTGAAACGCCAGAGGAATATATGGGGGATGTGATGGGTGATTTAAACTCTCGTCGTTCACGTATTTTGGGTATGGAGCCAAAAGGGACTACTCAAACGATTACAGCGGAAACGCCACTAGGTGAGATGTTTGGTTATGCAACTGATTTACGTTCTCTTTCAAAGGGTCGGGCCAACTACTCTATGGAATTTGAATGTTATAGGGAAGTGCCAAAGCATGTTCAAGAGAAAATAGTTGAAGGTAAAAGTAAATAAATTCAAGGTATACGTTTTAGGAGATCTCAATGGCTAAAGAAGTATTTAAGCGGGATAAACCCCACGTTAACGTGGGTACCATCGGACACGTTGATCATGGTAAAACAACATTAACGGCAGCAATTACAAAATGTCTTGCTGATAAAGGTTTGGCTGAAAAGCGTAATTTTGCTGACATTGATAATGCGCCTGAAGAAAAGGCACGTGGTATTACTATTGCAACATCTCACGTTGAATATGAAACACCAAATCGCCACTATGCGCACGTTGATTGTCCTGGTCACGCTGATTATGTAAAAAATATGATTACAGGTGCAGCACAAATGGATGGTGCTATCTTAGTAGTATCTGCTGCTGATGGTGCTATGCCTCAAACGCGTGAGCATATTCTGCTTGCGAAAAATGTTGGTGTGCCTGCATTGGTAGTATTCCTCAACAAGTGCGATATGGTTGATGATCCAGAAATGATCGACTTGGTTGAAGAAGAAATTCGTGAACTACTTTCTAAATACGATTACCCAGGCGACAAAATTCCTTTCATTCGCGGTTCAGCGCTTAAAGCACTAGAAGGCGATGATTGTGAAGCGATCATGAAGCTTATGGAAGCAATTGATACCCATATTCCTGAGCCAGAACGTGATATTAACAAACCATTCTTGATGCCAATTGAGGGTGTATTCTCAATTTCTGGTCGTGGTACTGTAGCGACTGGTCGTATTGAACGTGGTAAAGTAAAAGTTGGTGAAGAAGTTGAAATCGTTGGTCTTGGCAAAAAAATCAAAACAACGGTTACGGGCGTTGAGATGTTCCGTAAATCGATGGATGAAGCTATTGCTGGTTATAACGTTGGGCTGCTTGTTCGTGGTGTTAAAAAACAAGATATTCATTGTGGTATGGTTATTGCTAATCCAGGTTCAATCACACATCATAAGAAATTCAAAGCACAAATATATATCTTAAGTAAAGATGAAGGTGGGCGCCACTCTCCATTCTTTACTGGTTACCGTCCCCAATTTTACTTCAGAACAACTGATGTTACTGGCGTAGCATCACTTCCTGAAGGTCGTGAGATGGTAATGCCTGGTGATGATGTGGAACTAACTATTGATTTAATTTCTCCTATTGCGATGGAAAAAGATTTACGCTTTGCCATTCGTGAAGGTGGAAGAACAGTTGGTTCTGGTGTAGTAACTGAAATTATTGAGTAACGGATAATAAATATGAAAAAGCCGAAAATTCGTTTAACACTCAAATCATACGATCATCAGTTGCTTGATCAAGCAGTTAAGCAAATTGTTTCTACAGTGCGTCGAACAGGCTCCAATTTGGTGGGTCCTGTTCCGATGCCCAATAAAAAACGTGTGTTTACTGTTTTACGATCACCGTTTGTAAATAAAAAGTCTCGTGAGCAGTTTGAGCTTACAACACATAGACGCATTCTTGATATTGTTGCTCCTTCGGATCAAACAATGGATGCGCTTATGAAGCTGAGTATTTCATCTGGTGTAGATGTTGAAATTCGATAATTACGAAAGGCCATTCAATGGTTAATGGGCTATGGGGCAAAAAGATTGGGATGACCCAAATTTTTGCCGAAAACAAAGCAGTACCTGTAACAGCAATTGATATTTCAGATTGGTATGTTACCGCTCTTAAGACCCAAGAGCGAGATGGGTATGATGCAGTACAAATTGGGCATGTTAAAAAGAAATTTGCTGATCAAGCATTTAGTATTGATTGGTTGAAAAAACCAAAACAGCACCTTTCTGATCTCAAAGAGGTTCGTCTTGAAGGTCCTGTTGAGGGACTTGAAGTTGGGCAACCAGTTGATCTTACCACGATAGTTGCCGAAGGTGACATGGTAGATGTTGCTGGTATGACACGTGGACGCGGATTTGCCGGGGTGGTAAAACGCTGGCGTTTTGCCGGTGGTGGCGGAAGTCATGGTAGTAAGACTGGGCGTCGTCCTGGTAGTATTGGCCATATGCGTGCAAGTGGTAAAGTAATTAAAGGTAAAAAAATGCCTGGTCACATGGGTAATCAACGGCGCATGGTGAGAAATCTTGAAGTGATGAAAGTGTTGCCTGAGCAACGTGTTATTTTGGTTAAAGGAGCGATTCCTGGCCATTCAGGTTCACTCGTTTTTGTGCGCAACCAGCGTAAGGTAGGATAAAGATGGATAAGGCAAAAGAACAAATAACACCAGATATCGCTGTCGTGATTACGGCTGGTGATTTAAATCTGGATCCTAAAAAGAGAGTACGCCTTAATGAGGCAGGTCTTGCACTTTGGGTACGCGCATTGCTTCAAAATTGGCGGCAAGGAACGGTGGCTACAAAAGGACGTTCTGATATTGCTTATACGGGTAAAAAGCCGTTTAAGCAAAAAGGTACAGGTCGTGCTCGTGCGGGTACTGCTCGTTCACCATTATGGCGTGGTGGTGGTGTAATTTTTGGACCACAAAAACGAACACGTACATTGACCGTGCCAAAAGGTGTAAAAAAGAATGTGCTTCAAGGTTTGCTCTGGAAGTTTTTAGGTAATAAACGAGTGGTGAGCCTGGATTGGCAATCACCAGCTGATAAGCCAAAAACATCTTAAGCGTATACTGATCTTAAAAAAGTGGGCTTTGATGATAAAAAAATTAATTTGTTTTTACCGGTGACGGATACTTTGTAACGAGCATCATTTGCTAATTAGACAATCGTCAACAATTAAGTGTCAGAGCAAATAAACGCAGATACAGTGACG
>SDBT01008413.1_pt1 | contig 16863 bp, 17 predicted proteins | sample 2277101 | NCBI WGS metagenome assembly SDBT01 (sample SAMN10404973, study PRJNA504765) | marine sediment metagenome | isolation source: marine sediment core GS10_PC15, 103 cmbsf | place: Arctic Ocean: Southern Knipovich Ridge | collected 2010
AAAGATTAAGAAAGGAGCTAATACTATAATATGATGAGGCCAAGAATCAAAATAAACAATTAGCATGACAGTAATTCCTATAAAATATCCATCAATTAAATTATTATGCTGATTTTCAGAAGCTATAAAAAGAATATAAATAGGGAGTAAGATAAGTAATGAAATTATAATAAATACAAAAAAGCTGTTTATTTTTAATCCAATCAAACTAAAAAGAATCAAAAATATTCTTGTAAGACTAAAAGAGGGATTGATTTCTAAATTACCACCGATATTGTAAGTGTATTTTCCCGCAAGATTTACTTCAATAAAATCTTCTAACATTTGTGGATAAGCTAAAAAGTAAAATCCAGAAATTGTTATCAAAATTAATGAACCTAACAATCTAATGAGAGATTTTTTAAATTGAAAAGTAAATTTTCTATTTTCTCTATTGTAATTTAAAGATAATACAAAAGGTAAAATAAGAATTAAGGTTGGTTTGATTAAAATTCCTATACCTAATAATAATCCACCTAAAAAATCATTCTTAATACCATCCTTCAAAAAATAAAGGAGTGAAGAAAGTATAAAAAAAGAAACTAAAGTGTTAATTTGCCCTAAGAAATAATTCATAAATTGAGGAAGCATTATTAAAAGAATAGCATATTGATGCAGAATAGATTCGTTTTCTTTTTTTTTAAAGATATCTTTGAAATTTTTAAGTTCATAGGGGTTTATATCATTTTTACTTGATCTCTTATAAGTTTTAATGATGGCATAAATCAAATAAATTATGACGATATTTAGAAAGAAATTAAAAATTTGAAATATAAAATAGCCCAATTTTAATCCTAGTATTGAGAATGGTGTAAAAATATATGCAGAAATTGGCAAATATCTAAATGGAAAAAGATAAAGTGAAGAATTATATAGATTGGGTAAATCGGTGATTACGATTAAACCAGCGTTATGAAAAGATAAGTAATCATTATTGTCACTACTCATTAAGGGATTATTTAAATAATAAAAGAATATAAAAGTGATTGCTAAATATATAGCGTTAACTACAATAGCAAGTAAAAAGAATTTTTGAGTTTTATTCATCAGAAATTTTAAATTTTTAATCTTTACTATCCTTGCTTAATTTTTTCATAAAATCTTCCATTTTTCTAACTTTTTCGCGTTTTTTAATTCTATCATACATCTTCTTTGTAGTTTTTTTAACAGCTTCGCCTGATTTTTGACCTATTCTACCCAATTGCACCATTAACCACTCAGGCGACCCAACACCTTTAAAATACTCCATCCATACATAGAGGAAGATGCCTAAAAATCCCACATACGACAAACTTATTATTAAAAATAACGCAATTCCAAATTGATTAAAAAAAAGGGGAAGAAATATAAAATGAACCAAGAAGAGACTTAAAGATACTTTTCCATAATAAATTAGCATATTCGTGAAATTATTTGATTTTTTCTTAAGATCCATATAATAAAAAAAAATTGATATAATCAGTAATGCAGCACCTTGATTATAAAACATATTAGCACTTGTACCTCTGATTAAAAAACTAGGCATCCCTGGAATTTCAAAATACTCTTGTTTATTGGCGATCCTCAATAAATCTAAATGGGGATATTCAGATGCACCACCTACCATAGATTGGGGAGTTTGTAATGCCCAACCAGGTTGCCATTGAGTTAAATCCAATCCATTCGGATAGAATAGGAATATTCCAAGGAGTAGAAAAATTATCCCCCACACGAAAAAAATTCGAAATAATCCAATGTAAGCATCCTGAGTTCCTTTATTCATTGCCTCAAAAATGTATTCACCAAAAATAGTCGAAATAAAACATATTGAAATCCATGGAAGGAAAGTTAGATGGGGTGTTGGAGAGGTAACAAAATAATGGAAAAAGATTAATATTAGATTTCCAGCTTCTTTTCCCTCGTAAAGGAATGCTCGGAGAAATGGAGATAGCATTATTATTAAAATGCCAATTAAAATTCTCCATTTTTTTTCTAATTTTAACGCATAATATGAGAAAATTTGGGAGAATCCTAGGAAAGTTATAATATTCCATCCAAAAATGATAACAATAACTCTCCCAGTTGTTTGATCAATGCCAACTAAATTTGTAAGCATTCCAATTACTATCAACACTATTCCTCTTGTAAAAATACGATTTCTGATGATTTTTTGGGGTAATACTCCTTCTTTTCTTTTAACACTGAATATCACACTGAGAGCTGACATGAAAACAAACAAGGATGGTCCAAGAATATCTAATAAAGTATACATAATTCCATAAAGGTAAAAAGATTCAGGATCTAACCACCCTTGTGCCGTATGGGCTAACATTATGAATATAATGGCAAACCCTTTTACAAAATCTATAGATGTAATACGTCTAGGTGAAGCATAATCTCTTATATCCTCAAGAGGAATTTTCTGTTTTAGATAATTAAAAAGAGGTGGTGATTCTGTTTCAATTTCTATTTCTAACTTAGAAGACATTTTTACTCAAAATATTAGATGAAATTATTTTAATTCCTTAGAAAGATTAATATTATTCAAAATTTATTTTAATATTATTCTTTTTGAATTTTTATAGTTTTGTAGTTTTAATAACATAACTATTATGACATTTAATGAAACTTAGAAATTATATAGATACATCGTTAATTGGATTAATTGGTTCTATATTATTAATAGTGTCTGAATTTTTTTCGTGGTTTTCGGGTTATAATTTAATTGAAATATATTTAATTACTACATCTGTGGCGATTGAGGATTCCTTTTTATTCTTATTTCCACTCATAAGCGGAATTATTTGTTTAATTGGCAGCATTTTAATAATTTATAAAGATGAATTAAGAATTAAATCAGTCATAATATTTTTTGTTGGCTTGGGATTTCTTCTAATTTTCTTTTTTGACTATATTTCTCAAGAAATTGAGTATCTTTCAAATGCAGGCCCTGGATTATATTTAGGAGTAGCTGGATTTCTTTTAATTATATTTAATATAATCATTGCACTTATAACAAAAGAAAACAATAAGGATGGTAATTAAATATCAATAAGAACACCAATAATAAGAAAAAGGATACCAAAGGAAAAGATATTGAATCTAGTTTTTATTACGCTTTAGGGCATGAAATACGGAGAAAAATAATAAAAATTATCGGGGATAATGAGGTAACCTCATTTACTCAACTAAAGCATGAGCTTAAAGTAAGTACTGGAACAATATATCATCATTTAGATACATTATCCGAATTACTTGAACAACGTAAAGACAAAAAATATTATTTAAAAGAATTGGGTATTTACGCCTATAATTCCTTAAAAGATAATATCGAAACAATAATATCACCTGATTTTGCCCATAGAGAATTAAAATCTCCAATTTTAAGGAAATTAATGTGGATAACATCACGACGATTTATACAGTTTGAGAAAGAAGATAAAATTTATACAATATTAATTTCTTTAAGTATATTAATTACTGGGACAATATTATGTTGGTTAAATGGTTTTTACTCAATTTTATTATATTTTATTGAATTGAATCAAAATAGTCTGGAGAATTATTATCCATTTTTAATGAGTTTTAGTTTTATTTTAAATTTTTTAATATTCTTCACTATAATTGAGGGACTTTCTCGTTTATTCTATAAAAAGAAAGATAACACGGTAAATTTTCTTATATCATTTGGGATTATCCAATTTCCAATGATATTTTACCTAATTCTACATTTAATTTTAAAAATCTTGGATTTAATGGGAAATAATGTATTTAATTTTATAGATAAAATCTTCTTGATTGTTTTTCAAGTTTGGTCGTTATGGTTGTTATCATATAGTTTATGTGTAAATAAGGGATTAAAAATTGAAAATAGTTTAATTATCTCATTGCTGCTTCATTATGGTGGGTTTACTTTAATTTTATTCATATTGATTTAACAACTTTAAAATCCATCTTTTTAAAAAATTGGAAGATTTTATTTATTCTTTTCTTAGACGATAGTAAATCTTTTGTTTTTGTGGCAATAAAACATGAAAATCGATTTGATTTATCAAAAGAAATTGGTGGTGTAACTAATTCAGGTATTTCTTTCATCAAATTAGGTATTATCTGTTTATTCAATTCTTTTATCGATTTTGATTCCTTATAAATCAATTCGATTCTGGAGAAAATTGAAAAATTAAGAAATTTTATATCAAGAGATTCCAGAGAGTTCAATTTGGAATTATAAATCAATTCTGCACAATTATAGTTAATTACATTTCTGACTCCTAAATACGATGTTGTTAATCTAGGATTAATTTCTATAAAAAAATTAGAAGAGTCATTTTTTCTAATAAAATCAATACCAAAATATCCATTAAATTCAGAAAAATCACTTTTTTTAAAATCTATTGCGAGGAATTTAATCAATTCTTTATAATTTTCTACTGGGACTGATCCTCCATAATATTCAGAGATATTATTTTGATTTTTAATATTAATATCTTGTGAGTTCACACTTAAAATAATGGGATTACTGATTTGGGAATTGATTAAAGGTGGAGAGCCTATTAAGGAAAGACTTAGATCCCTTCCTTCAATAAATTCTTGAAGAATAAATTTTCTGTTATGCTCCATACAATCTTTATAATCTCGGAAAAAAAATTTAATTTGATCTTCTCTCTCAAAATAATAGATTTGTTCTGCCCCTACTCCATCATCAGGTTTTATAATAATAGGACATCTTAATCTATCGAATTTTTGAATTATAAACTCTAAATCTAAATCCTTTCCTTTATAAGGTATTTCATAAGTCTTTGGCGTCGAAATTTCATTCTCTTGGAAGAATTTGTAAGTTTTTGATTTTGACATACTTTGATTAATAGCTTTTAGATTCATACTAAGGATTTTTTTATCAAATTTCTTAACAATTTTAGTCAGTTTATAAAGAATATTTGAAGATTCTGGAGCAATAATAAAAGCATATTTACATTCTTTTACTAATCTTTTGAATAGACTTAGATAATTATCATTTGCATTTACCTTTTTAACAATGTCGGCTTGTAGGAATCTTGATAAAAAGAAAACTCTGTAATCTAATAAAGTACTTATTTCAAAATTCAACATCTTAAAATCTGATATAATAGTTTTTAACATCCCAAATCCCTCACAAAATAATGAGCTTGTTATATTATTTTTACCAACAAAACCGCCGCCAGAGACAAATTCAAAGATAAAAATTAGATTTTTACTCATCTTTAAGAAAAATTCACAATATTCAGATTTTTATAGATTTATCCTCCATAAAAATGTTTTTATTCAAAATGAAATTATTATAACTAAGAATTTATCTCTTATTTTTTGCTAATTAAAGATTATCAATTATTCAATTCCGATTAATTATATTTTAAGGGAATCCTCTGGTCAGGGTTTTCATATTTGGATTTAAATTAGAAAAAAAGAAAATTCTATAATCTAAAATTGTTAAGATCTCAAAATCCAATGCTTTAAAATCTGCAATAATCGACCCCTTAAAATTTTAATAAATTAATTTTAAAATGATGAATAAATTATCTTAATTAACTAAAATTTAAGAAAAAAACTGAAAGATCTTATTATGACTTTTTTTCAAGAAGATTTAATGCAACGCATTAGGTATCTTCATTTTAAAATAAAAAAAATTGAAGATGCCTTCAAAAAGGAAGATGAACATTTTAACTTAGATGATATAAACCTTATTTTAGAATACACCAAGATCTTGAATTTAAACTATAGGACTCAAAATCATAAAGAGATACTAAAAGATTTAGATATTACTGCTTTTTTTCAAGATCCACTAGTTAAAAAAGAAATTGAAATTCAAGATATGATGTTTGAATGTGCTCGAGCATCATGGGTTATGGCAACCGCTTATTCTCAATTATCGGAAAAATATGAAGAAAAGGAAGAATGGGATAATGCTATAATTGCAATGACAGAATGCAGTAAAATTTATAAGACAGCTGCATATTTTAGCGCTGCAGTTGTTTTTCAAAATGATTTAGGATTAACTCTCACTTCTGATAATCTTGAAATGTGTTCAGAAGAAGCAAGAATTTTAGCTCAAAGTATCGCTACATTACAAGAAGAGAATAATAATAATTTATATTTCTCTTCCAAAATGTATGCGGGTCTTAGTTTATTGTCAAAACGGCTATTTTATCTAAAAAAACATGAGGAGAAAAAAAAGCAACAGATTAGAGCTCAGTTTCATTATGATATGGGAAAAGCCTGTTTTCTTAAAGCACGTGCTTCTTTAGAATCATCAATAACAACAATCAAGAAAGATAAAGTGAGAAAACTTCAACAGAAAGCTCTATGGTATTATTTAAAAGCAAAAGATATTTGGGAAGAAATGCTCAAAAATCTTCCAGTTTCCAGCGAAGAAAAAGAAAATATAGAACTAAATTTATCAATAGTAAATGATAATATGAAGGAAAACGATGTGGAACAATTAAATTACGATGAAATAAAAAAAATTCAAGATCCAGAACCAATTATCATTATACCTGAGAATTTAGCACCATTTGTACCCAAGAGTATTATCTATTTAACTAAATTTGTGCCTAAAGATGTAAATATTAAACGGTTTAAATCGTATCAAAAAAAGAAATTAGATGAAAAAATTCCTTATAGTAAAAAAGAAAAATTGATAGATAAGAAAGCTGGGACTTTAAGAGTCATTCAGGAGATAAAAATGCTGCAAGAAAACAAAGAGATTGATGTTGAAAAATTCGCAGAATTAATAGAAAAATATTCTACAAAATTGAAGATGATCGACTCAGCAATAGAAAAATTAGCGAAAAGATAGAAAAATACTTTCAATTTAATTTATTAAAGGGAAAAATAAACATATTCAAGATTTGATTTTTTATTTTAAAAATAATTGATCTTTTTATTTTAAGCAATCTTTTTTAAAATATGTCCGAACAAACATCAATCCTATTATATATAAAAAATATACTCGCAGATTTAATTTATGTCAATGGTGTAATTGCAACAGAACTCATTAAAATAACAGAAAACACCGCAACTATTCGTCGTGGGGAAGAATTTTTAGCCAAGACAAGTTGTCCCGCAGAACATCATGAATTGAACAAAAAGATCATTGAGATTGTAAATAAGTACCAAAGAAAGACAGAAGATACAAATATTTTAGCATCGCATGTTTTAAAGCATTTAGAATAGAGATTTCAATGATATTAAAATGAATAACAAATATAACGATTTTATTGAAAATCTTCAAAAAGAAATAATTAAAAAGGAAATTGAAGACCATAACGAAAAAATTGTAAATTTGTTCTATAATCCTTACAACTGGGGAAAACCTCCGCATAAAGAAATAACAGTTTATGACGAACTGAGAGGAGGAAAAAAAGGATATTTTTTAGGAATTTATTTAAAGATTGAGAATGGAGTTATCATAAAGGGGAATTTTATAACAGATGGATGTGGTGTTATGATAGCTACAGGAAGTCAAACTATGATGATAATTGAAGGGAAAAATATACAATTTGCTGAAAAATTAGTTGCGGAAGATATTTCGACGGCATTAATGGGGCTCCCTGATAGTGAAAAGCACTGCGCTGATTTGATGGTTGAAACTCTTAGAAATACAATCAGAAAATATAAAGACAAATAGAAATCTTGAAATGACAGATTTAGTAATTAAAAATATTGATATCCCTATAATATTAGACAAGATTGATCTCAAAGGTTCAATATACTATTTATCAAATACAAAAGCTAAAGCTCCTTTTATTGTTAATATGGGAGGTTTATTGGATCATAGAGAGAGTTATTTAGTAAAATTTTTTACTGAAAAGTTCGCAAACGCCGGCTATTATGTTCTATCCTATGATTATCGGGGGCATGGAGAAACAAAAAAACAGACGGGTTCCAGATGGGATAAAATGACACCGCAAATTTTTTCAGATATTCACATAGTTCTTGAATGGATTATTCAAAATCAATCAAAGAGATTATTAGAAAATAAAATTGCATTGTTTGGAAGAAGTTTTGGAAGTGCTATTACTCTTACTCATGGTTTTATTGATGAGAGAGCTAAGGCTTTAATCGCTCTATGCACTCGTTATGATTATCATACAACCCTGGCAAAATATCCTGAAGCAATTATAGAAAAAATCAGTCCTAAAAATTTTTTAAAAAAAAATCGATTTAATAATAATAGAATTTTAATTTCACATTGTAAGGATGATAATAGAATACCTTTTGAAAATTTATACCAAATAAAAAAGCATTTAGGTTTGAATGATAAAAATGTAATTATTTACAATTCAGGTGGACATTCATTCAAAGGAAATCGAGAGGATATTTTTGATCGTTCTCTTAAATTTTTAAAAAAGTTATTTTAAAAAAGAAATTATATGTTAAAATATCAATTAAAATAAAATTGTGTATTATACATGGAAAAAATTCTGGAAAAAATTCTAATAGTCGGTCCGGCTTCACAATTTCTTGGAGTTAAAATTGCAAGAGAATTGGGAATTGAAACCATAAACACTGAAACAAAAACTTTTCCTGACGGGGAAAACTATTTGCGAATTAGTATTGAAGATGAAACCAAAATATTAGGTAAAGAAGTTATTATAATTCAGTCAACTGGACCTAGTTCGAGTAGCACTCAAAACGCAAGGTTAATTGAGCTTTTTATGATAATTGATTCTATCAAACGTATGGGGGCAGCAAAAATTATTGTTGTCGTTCCTTATCTTGCCTATGCTCGCCAAGATAAAAGGTTCAGACCAGGAGAAAGTAAATTTGCAGATGTAATTCTCCAACTTTTAAATTCTTTAAGCATTGATGAATTTTATACGGTTGATGTTCATGCTCCAGCATTAATTGATGAGTGCTCATGTAAAGCAATAAATATTGATTCAATGAAACTTTTAGCAGATTATATAAAATCTAAGGGAGCAAAAGATATCATTGTAATATCTCCAGATAAAGGTGCTATTGAAAGATCAAAAGCGTTTGCCAAATATTTTGGTGAAAATATTCCTGTAGAAGTGTTGGAAAAAGAACGAGATGTTAAAACAGGTGAAATAAAAATGAAGGGAATTTTGAGTTTAAAAGATAAAGACGTTGTTATCGCTGATGACATTATTGCTACAGGGGGGACTATGGCAACATCAATAAAATTGGCAAAAGCAAGTGGAGCTAGAAAAGTCTTTGCTGTAGCAACCCATGCTTTATTATTACAAGAAGCAAAATATCGACTTTTAAAAGCAGGAGCAGATGAAATAATTGGTACAGATTCAATTGATAATGAAGCATGTAAAGTTTCATTAGCAAAAATAATTGCAGATTATTTAAAATAAAGGTCTGGTTTATTTAATAATTCAGAAGTATTTCAAGAACTGTTTTTCTTGTTTTCCTCTTCAAATCTTCAATAGTAGAATCATTCTTAATAATATAATCAGCCTTACTTAAAACATCACAAAGACCAAACTCAATCTCCCTTTTATCCCTCTCTCTTAAATCTTCCAAATTTTTTGGATCGTCACTTCTTGCTCTATTAAAAAGCCTTTGTGATCTTTTTTTTTCCTCCATCTCAATAGCTAAAATTGGAAATCTCCAGATTTTTCGAAAAGCATTTACCTCAAAAATTGATCTGATACCATCGACAAATACTACCTCTTCACTTTTTTTTTTCATCAAATCAATGCATTTTTTTGCGATTATATCCTGTCCGCCTATTTCACGTATTTCTCTTGCGATCTTACCTAAATTATCTCCTGTAGGTTCTACATTCCTTTTTTTAGCTTCATTTCTAATGATATCACCCATTATTATTACAAGCCCTAAATCTTTTATAGTTTCAATTGCCGTTGATTTACCAGAACCAGGTAGACCACAAATAGCAATAACTTTCATTTTAAAAAAAAAGGCTATTAAATATGATTTAAATATTTAGAATATGTTTGTTTCTATATAGAATAAGAATTTAAGTTTTTAAAATATACCATTAAATCACATTACTTCAATCAAAAATGGCAAAGGATAAAAAAACCGATCCCTTTAATACCCCTGTACTTCTTACTTTAAAAGCCTATGAGAGAATTGTAGGATATGCAATAAGACATGCTAATGAGGATCAAAATCCAGGCAAATGGCGTGAAGTATATGGAATTTTAATTGGATCAATAGAAAATAACGCTAAAGTTATTGTAAAGGACGCAATTCCAATGGTTGTCGGAGAGAGAGCTGGTGTAAAATATGAGAATAAGCAATATGTCGATATGGCTCAAATTGATGCTGCTGTATTCGAAAAATCTATTCAAGACGAAAAAAATCTATTTATAATAGGCTGGTTTCATACCCATCCGGGTTTTGGATTCTTCTTTTCTCCAATAGACTGTATGACCCAATTAGGGTACCAGATCCCCAATCCTTTTGCTATAGGATTAATCTTTGATCATTATGAAAAAGAATCTGAAAAACATTATTTAGGAATAGCAGGATTAAAGTTAAAGAACCCTGAAAGGGGAATCTCTTCTACGTACGACCTTATCGAATTGAACTATGAATTAGATAAAAAAACAATGGTGAAAAAGGTTGATAAAGTAGTAAAAAAAGTTAATAATAACATAGAAAAAGTGTTAACCGAAATCAAGTATATAGATGATATACTTACAAGAAAATCTTTCGCCCAGTTACAGAGGAATTATGGATTAATATTCGTTCCAAAAGAAGAAATTATTGTCACACATAATGAAGAAGTAGCAGAAGAAGATGAACGGTATTTATATGAGTGGGATCCTGAATTTTTTAAGAAATCTTACCGTATACCAAAATTTAGGGAAAAAATAGAGAAATTAATAACAATTGCTTATGATGAGTTGGATAAATTAATTGAGAAAAAGGAAATAGAAAAATATGAAAATAAAAAGCAAAAACTAACAAAAAAATTAACAATTATACTAAAGAAACCGAATGAGTGGTATGATAAATTAATAGGGGATTTTTCTAAAAGAGTTGAATCAATATTTCCTTATTTTATTTATTTAGATACAGATGAAAGAAAAGTTATTGAACATTTTGAAGAGAAAAGTTCTGAATATTATAAAATCCTAGACGAGTTAAATAGAAGAGCAAAATTAAACTTAGAGGATTAATAATAAAAATAATTCACATGATATTTATCAAACTTTAAAAATAGGAAAGAATATATTCAATTTAAGAACTTTAGTAAAAAATTATATACTAGTAATATCTTATAGAAACTAAGCTTCTTTTTATAAAAGTATAAAATTTTCTCATGGTTGATGTTCGTTCATGGTTAATAACACGACAATTATAATTAAAAATAGGAATGATAAAGATAAGTCTATTAAAAACGCAATTTTTGCATTTTCAGGTGGCAGGAAATCATTATTAATAAAAGGCGAAGGTGAAGAAATAAGTACTGCTGTAGAAGTCGCTGAAATTTTAAAAAACCGAATGTATCCGAGATTAGAAATTGCGAATGTTTCTTTAGGAAGCCGTCCTTATTTTAATCATAAAGCACGTGGATATCAAAATAAAGGTAATAAGTTTAACAATAAAAAGATAGATATTATTTCTAAGATCGAAATCACGATTCAAACCAAATCGTATACCTAATTTTATGACTTCTAATTCTAAATCGAATTTTAAGCATTTAGGACCCTTATTAGATGAAACTCGAACTCCCGCTGTTTGCGAGATTTGTAATAATTTTATTTATAAACGGATTTATTATGATGAAAATTCTGAAAAGAAACAAAAGACAGTATTTGTTTGTAAAAATTGTTTAGAAAAAAATAAATAATTCGTTTATTAAAATTTATTATTAATTAGGGTTATTTTTAAGCTTTTTTTGTCTTCTTTTTTCAAGATATTTAGCCCAATCAAAAGCCATAATGAAAAACATAATGGTTATTGTAACTAATAATAAAATAGCTTCAGTAATTATACTTGATTTTCCATTAGATTCAACTCCTTGAGCTGTAAAACCAAGAGCTACAAAAATGGGCCAACTACAATAAAATAGTGTTGTAAAAGTTTTACCTAACCACCCAGGAATTATACATTTCCAAAAAGGGTATTTAATTACTCCTAAGGGTAAAAATAGAATATCATCTGGTAATGGAGTCAATGCAAATAAGAAAATATATAATGGAGTTCGTTTTTCATTTTCTAATATTAACTTTCCAAATCCATCTATATTATTTAATAAATCTGAATTTCCTTCATCTGCAATTTTCTTTGTCCCATATCCAACAGCATAACCTGTAAATTCTCCTAAAGCACTCCCTAAACCTCCTGCCAATGCAAGGCTTACAATTTCAAACCAAAAGGGAACAGACTGTAAAATTTGCTCAAGCGCCAATCCACTATTATTATATTTGAAATAAACAGAATTTGAAAGTGAAAATAACACAAATGGAAAAGGAATTGGAAAGCCAATTGATGCGGAGCCTAAAAAACATATTCCAAGAGAAATTAGCAGTGCCCAAAAAAAATTTGAACCTTCAGTGAATATTGAAAAAACTTCTCTTGATTGTATAATGGCTTTTTGAAAATCAGGTACAAATAGAAATAGAAATATATATATAATTACAATTAAATAAAATAAGGTAAAAATAATAGTTAATTTTTTTGAGATTATAATTCATCAACTATTTAATATTGAGGAGAACTTCTATATTAAATTTTTATCAAATAAGAATGATAATTTACGTGGATAAAAAAAAATAATTTATAAATTGACGAATTTGCGAATTAATTTCATTTTTTTCTTGATATTTTAGTATTTAATCCATTTCTTGCTTTTAATAGGATTTCGAGATTAGAATTAACTTTTCCTACCTTATTTATTTTATTAGGCATTTCTAAATCTTCCAGGATAATTATTAATTCATCAGTTTTAGGATTATATATAATATCACCTTTCTCTACATTTATTGTAGATTTGGAATTAGGTCCTTTATATATTTCTACACCAGGCAATGTCCAATATTTTTTTGAACCAAAACTAAATCTACCTCTTAAAACAAATGGCATTTTATTAATTATAGCATCTGCCGCAAGAGGGACTAAATGCCGAATAATTTTGGCTTCTATCGTGCCAATTCCGAATAAATCAATTTTTATAGCTATTTGTCCACTATCAGAACTCATTTTTTTATAAATAATGTAATTACAGATTTTTATATTATTACAAATTAATTCTTAAACCATTTAAATTTCTATCGAAAAAATCTAAGAAAGCATTCCAAATATTAATAACAAAATTTAAATAGTCGACTAGTCATATATCTATCTGGACAATAGGTCTTTTTTGCATTGGAATTAGATACAAAATTGCGGTTTATACACCGATTTATTTGTAGACATTTCTAACCTAGTTTATACCTTTTACAACAAAGTTTTTTTTATTTGGAGACAAAAATAATTCGTATATATTTTTAGCTTTCATTCAAGATTTTCATATGTCTCTGTGTAGTGCTTGAAACATTGAAAAGGAGATTTTTACTCTTGTAAATTAGAATTTTGGAGCAGATTTTTAAGATTTTCTACAAAATTACGATTTTTTTATACAAACAAGGTAACTGAGGCAAAATAACATCAAACTTAGATTTCTAGTTGAATAACGTGTTATTTGTTTTATAATACCTGTGACATTTAAACAATAGTGCTAATTAATTGGAGCTTTGATTACGTAATTGTTTCATTGGATTAAGGTGCCTAAATTCTTATGAACCGATTAAACTTAGCTTAATTGGAGCATCTATTGTCCTTTTCTTTTTTTTTATGGAAGCCTTTCAAATCATTTATATTATCAATATCATAAAAATTATAAACACTTTTAATTTCAAAAGCGAAAATTTTCTCTCCTTTATCAATAGCAAAGTTTAAAGCTTCCCAAACTGTTTTTACGGGAATTTTTGTCTTTAAATTTGATATTTCGGTAATTATTTTTTTGCTTAATGTGAAAATTGGTATGATTTGATTAATTTTAATTGTAGAAGGGAGTATTTGTAAGTCTACTTGAGATATTTTTTTTAATAGATTATTTATTCTTAATCGCTCAATTTCTGCAATAGAGACTACTTTAGATTTTTCATGAATTTCTTTTAATTTTTTTATATCTATATTTCTATAGAAAACTAAAGTGTGTTCTTGAATTATCTTAATATTTTCTGAAAGTATTTGAATTATTTCTTTTAAAATGTTAAAATCAAAGATGGTGTCCCCCGGAATTAAAATATAATAATTTGAATTATTAAAGAAAGCTTTATTTTTTGTTATTGATAAAAAAGAATACAATGGACCTAGTTTATATTGATCTTCAGTATCAATTATTAAAATTTTATCCTGTAATGATTTATTTTTTTTTTTAATTATGGAGATAAAATTGCTTATTTTATAGCCCAAATGACCAACCACTATAGCAATTCGTTTTATCCCTAATTTTATTAAATCAATGATTGTTTTATTGAGAATTGAAATATTATTAAAAGGTTCGATTTTAATTAATGGTTTTGGAATATTTTTGGTAATTTCCTTTAGTCTGGTTCCTTCTCCAGCACATAGGATTATTGTTGATAAGTTATTTATGATATCATTTTCTTGTGGTGACAATTCTTTTCCCATCCAAATCAAATATTATTGTATGCTCTTCTTGAGCTACGGGTTCTCTACTTTTTTCTACTAAAATCGGATATTTTTCTAATATTTTTTTCCCTATAAATGATTCTATTGTTCTTTTAATTATATTCTTAGGGATAAGGTTGTTATTTTGAATCCATCGTGGCGAAAAGGGAAGATATTTAAAGTTTTTCTCGATTTTATTCATATAGCTAAGTTGTTCATAAGGTAAATTTTTTTTAACTTTTTTAACAAATCTAAAGATATATGCAATTTTTCCATTTTCCACCTTCCCTACACCAGAAGTAGCAAAAGGTTCACAAGCATAAGCATCTCCCTTCTTTATTACTTGGTTATGAATTTTTTCTTTATAATTTGGAATAAATGGTCCAGCATGTAGGTTAAATTGTTTCAGTTCATGACCCCCTAAATTTGTTATAGGTCGTAAACCTCGATTCATAATTTTTTGAGCAATAACTTCACCAATTTCATATAATTTAGTCCCTGGATTAAATAATTCAATCGCTGCTTCGAGTGCTTCTTTTGCTGCGTCTACATAGTTTTGAAGTTTTGGATCCTCATCAATATTAATAGTAAATGCTGAATCGGCAATATAACCGTTAAAATGGGCTCCAATATCAATTTTTAATAAACCTTTTTCCGGTACGCAGGTTTGATCATCAATTGGACTGGAAAAATGCGCTGCGATATTATCCAAGCATAAGTTAACTGGAAATGCCAATTCACAACCATTTTTTAAAATCTCAGCTTCACATCTATTTGAAATTTCTAAGAATGAAGCACCTGATTTCACAATTTCACGGACTAGCTTCCTAGCAGCAATTACAGCTTTTCCAGCTTTGATATAATCTTGAATATAATTGTCACTCATAACTTTTTGGAGTCCTTGGTATTATTTTATATAATTAAGGAGTCAACCTATCAGGAGTTCTAGGAAACATTACAGCTTCTCTTATATCATCTAAGCCACAAACTAAAGTCAGCCATCGATCTATCCCAAATCCAAAACCTGCATGTGGAGGCATTCCAAAATCATATGTATTGACGTGTGATTTGAATGAAAGCGGATTAAGTCCTTTTGCTTCGAGTGCCATCACTAATTCTTCTTTATTGTGAACTCTAGTACCACCTGAAGTTAATTCTAGCATACCTTTTTGTAAGTCAAAAGACTCACTATACTTGGGATTTTTTGATGGCATTATATAAAATGGTTTAATAGACATTGGCCAGTGAGTAATATAATAATAACCGTCTAGTTCTACTCCTAATTTTCGATAGGCTTCTGTAGATATATCCTCACCAAACTCTATATTAAAACCTAATTTAGTGTTTATCAAATCAATAATTTCTTCATATTTATATCTTGGAAACGGAATTTCTGGGATTAAAGTCTTGTTTTCCATTTTTAGATATTTCAGAGCATGCATTTTGTTTTCTCTTATATCATTAATAGCATCACGGACCAATTCCTCTAATAATTTAAGTACATCTCCCATAGATACAAAAGCCATCTCTACATCTAATGTAAAAATTTCACATAAATGCCTTTTTGTGCGACTTTTTTCTGCTCTGAAACAATCGCTTATTTCAAAGACTCTTTCATAGACACCACTCAATTGTTCTTTATATAATTGAGCAGATTGAGTAAGAAATGCTTCTTTATCAAAGTACATTATAGGAAATAATTCTGTACCTCCTTCTGTAGCAGTTCCTATGATTTTTGGGGTTGTCATCTCAGAAAAATCTCTTTCGAACAAAAATCTTCTTATGGCCCTAAGTATCTCTCCTCTGATCTCAAAAACAGCTTGGTTTTTAAGAGACCTCAAATCCAAAGCTCTATTGTTTAATCTAAGATCTAACTCTGATATTGTTTCTCCCGTCATATCAATTGGTAACTTTTCTGGAGTTTTATTTAAAATCTTTATTTCAGAAGGGATAATTTCTACTCCTCCTGGAGCTTTGCTAAAAGCTTTTACTTTTCCTCTCACCATTATACAATATTGATATCCAACTTTTGCATTTTCAAACACATCGTTAGAAACTACACCTTTTTTTAAGGTTATCTGTCTTTCCCCATATTTATCTTGAAGAGAGATAAATTTTAATCCTCCTAAATCTCTATAGTTCCTTACCCACCCTCCCAGAGTTACTTGTTGATCTACTAAATCT
>SDBT01008414.1_pt1 | contig 16862 bp, 12 predicted proteins | sample 2277101 | NCBI WGS metagenome assembly SDBT01 (sample SAMN10404973, study PRJNA504765) | marine sediment metagenome | isolation source: marine sediment core GS10_PC15, 103 cmbsf | place: Arctic Ocean: Southern Knipovich Ridge | collected 2010
AACAGAGTTATTTGACGTTTTAGCACCTGAAGAGCGCAAGAATTTTGATTTGAGTACAGCTCTTAGAAGAATTAACAAAACCATGGAAGCGATAGGATAATTTAATAAATAGATCCTATTTTTATAACTTTTTTCTTGAATCAAAGTTTTGATTCTTTATTTTTAGCAAAAAGCAGGATTTTTCAAAACATTCTTTTTTACTAAAATTTCTGCTATAATATATTTAAACTTGCGTGGTACAATTATAAAAGCTCTTTTTTCAGTAGGATAGATGTTCACCGGCATGCTCTATTAAAAATAATTAAAAAAGAGAAATCTAACAATGCCACAAAATAAAAGACAAATTAAACCAACTACCGTTCTTTTACTAACCACAATTCTTATCTTCCAGTTTTTTCTTATCTCTCTTGCCAAGACCGAAGTCTACTTCTCCTTTTTTTGTAATTCCATTTCCCCTGCTCTTCAAAAAACAGAAGATAAAATTATAAATATTAACTCCGCATCCCAGGAAGAACTTACCAGCATCTTACAAATAAGCAAACCTCTCACCCAGCTACCCGAAATAACCAATCTAGAGTGGGAGGAATGGGAAGAAGAGGGGATAGTGATTGTTCTTGAGTAAAAATAAAATAGTAATTTTGCCAAGAAATAAAAGTTTTGTATATAGAAAGGGTAACTAATGTCAAACAATATTAGATGTCCAAAATGTGGTTTACCTATGGTTCTACGTACAGCAAGAAGAGGGCTAAATGCTGGTGGTAAATTTTATGGATGTTCCAATTATCCCAGATGCAAAGTAACAATTCCAATCGACTCAACAAACACACCACGGGTAAGTTTTGGTCAAGGCAATAAATATATGAAACAAATTGATTTTCCGCATTCCCTTATTGCCAGACCAAGATTTAGAGATTATCAAGTTCGTTTTATAGAGGCCGTAGCAGTCTCCGAGGACTTTTTAGAAAAGATTAATACCGGAGAAATAGAAGAAGAATATTTGAAAGCTTTTTCACAATGGAGACTTGATTTTCCGATAAAAGCATCTGATTTTGAATTGAATGAACAACAATGTCAAATAATTGCCATCCTAGAGAAAATTTTAACCAGAGGTAAAGCTCTACTATCTTCTCCAAAAATAGAAGAAGATTTTAAAAAATTATTTATTAAGGAATATAAAGAAGATCAACTATCATCATCTGTTGAAAATATAATTTTTAGCAAAGATTTTAAAAAAAACAAACAGCGGCAATGGCTGGATAGCACAGAAGAAACCATTTTTTATGAAGAAATTCTTTTAAAGTTTTTAGGAGAAAATTACAAAAAATATGTTTTAGCCCAGGCTGACATTTCAGGTTTAGTTCCCCCATACTCTAATTTAAAATCTTTTATAAACCAAAGAGTAGATTTTTGTATCTTTCATCCAAGATTAGATGAAAAGATAATAGTTGAAATTGATGGCGAACAACATAAAAATCATACTGTTTCAGATAGTGAACGGGATGAATCTTTACAGGAATGTGGATATGCGGTCATACGCATTCCGGCTAGTGAAATAATAGCAAGAGACGGTTATCAATTAAGTATTTTAGAATCAAAACTTTTTCCTATAAAAGAAGATTATAGTAATTTAGCAAATCTCCCCAAAGAATTGATTAAATACATATATTCAATTAAATTGGCACATCAAATTCAAATTGTTCTCCTTCAGGCAATTCAGTCAAAGCTTCTTAATTTAAACGATATAAACTCCTGGCATATAATATCTGATTTAGATGAACTCTGTATGTTTAACAAAAAAGATAGCCTGACAGTACTTAAAAAATCGGTGGAAGATTTTATTGAGCTATATAAAAATCTTTGTATACTTTATTCTATCGACATAAAAGAAAAAGTAAGTCAATGTAGTCTTCTTTCGGATCATAAACCTCTCGATAATTCTAAAAACACAATTTTAACATCATTTTCAGATCTGTCTGTGAGCAATTTCCCCACTTTTCATGTAAAAGATATTTACGTTCCTTTTCATATTGCAAATTCATCTTTTTCGATAATATCAGCACCTAAAAATATTAAAAAACCAAGAGAAAAAGAATTATTATATTTTTTAAAATATATATTCCGCAAATCTTTTTTTTGGGAAGGTCAATATGAAGCGATTGCAAGAACACTACAAGGCAAAGATTCATTATTATTATTGCCCACAGGTGCAGGTAAATCACTTGTTTATCAGCTTGCTTCTTTTCTTCGACCAGGCCGAACAATAGTAATTGATCCGATAATATCATTAATGGAAGACCAAATTGATAATCTTTCTATGTTGGGAATTGACCGTTGTATTGCCGTTACCAGCCAGATTGAAGACCCTAAAGATAAGACAAAAGCAATGCAATTGTTTGGGCAAGGAGAATATCTTTTTGCCTATATTGCTCCTGAAAGATTTCAAACTGTTGAATTTCGTGAATCACTTCGTACGCTTACAGTTCATACACCAATCACGTCAATTGTCATAGATGAAACACATTGTGTATCTGAGTGGGGACATGATTTTAGAACTGCTTATCTTAACATTGGAAGAATAAGCCGAATTTATTGCGAATCAAATGGAAAAATTCCTCCCCTAATTGGGTTAACAGGAACTGCATCGAGAGTAGTTCTTAAAGATATTCAAAGAGAATTACAAATACAAGATTTTGAAGCTACTATTACTCCAAAATCTTTCGACAGAAAAGAATTAAAATATAAAATTATTTATTCTAAATCACAGGAAAAAGCATCTAGATTATTAGGTTACTTAGGGCAATCATTGCCAAATTTATTCAACATTACAAGCTCTACTTTCTACCAAACAAGGCAAAAAGAAACTCAATGCGGGTTAGTATTTTGCCCTTTTGTTAATGGTGATTTTGGAGTAGTAAATATATCAGGTGAGATTGAAGAAAAACTAGGTATTCTAAATAAATATTACAGTGGTTCCGCCCCGAAATATTTCAAGCGTCTTGAATATAACCGCATAAAGCACCGTGTAGCAAGTGAGTTTAAACATAACAACATACCACTTCTAGTATGTACAAAAGCTTTTGGCATGGGGATAGATAAGCCTAATATTCGGTATACTATTCATTATGGAATTCCTCCTTCTATCGAATCTTTTTATCAAGAAGCCGGACGTGCTGGTAGAGATGGGAAAATGGCCTATTGTTGTATAATTGTATCTAATGATGACCCTGGGAGAACAGAATATTTATTGAATCCTAATAACAAAGTTGAAGAAATATATGAAACATTAAAAATGATTCCGAGAGAAGAAGATGACGATATAACCAGAGCGTTATTTTTTCATACAAAATCATTTCGAGGAATTGATCAAGAAAAAGAAAATGTTAGAGAAATACTTGAAAGCCTTGAAGATATTTCTAGAAAAGGCAGAAGGGTTATACCAATACCAGAAGGGATTTCAAAAAGAACCAGCAAATATGAGCAAAGCAGACAAATTGCCGAAAAAGCACTTCATAGGCTTTTGCTCATCGGGGTTGTTTCTGATTACACAATAGACTATTCCAGGGATGAATTTACTGTTCAATTATCGGGCGCGGATAAGGAAAAAATTATTGAGACCTATGGGGAATATGTTTCTGGTTATCAATATCGATTGGGCAAAGAGGAAATCAAAAAAATATCAAAGTATCTTAATTTATCTCTTTCCGAATTTATAATGAAGGTTATAGAATTTTTATTACATTTTGTTTATGAAATAATTGAAAAAGGAAGAAGACAGGCATTATACGAAATGTTTTTAACAGCTACCGTTTCATCTGCAGACAATGATATTCGAAAAAGAATTTTGCAGTATCTTGAAGCAAGTAAGTATTCTGAATTTTTAGAGCAAATAGTTGCTGATATAAATATTGGTATAGAAAAATGCAAGAATTTATTTGCATCCATCGCCTCTACCAATGAATCTGCCGAGCTTCGAGGGCAGGTAATACGTTTTCTTGAATCTTATCCTACTCATCCTGGGTTACTTATACTAAGGTCTCTTTCTGAAGTATTTTCTAAAGATGGGAAAACTGTAATAATAAAACAAAACTTTAACGCTGCAATGTCTTCCGCAATAAATGAATACGGAATAAGTGAAATTGTTATTTTTGAATTTGCTTCTTGGGTAATTTCAAATATTAGTAAACGCAATGTAGAATTTGCCAAAGAATTAGTTGAGGAAATACTCCGGGCTTATCCTACTAGACAATTAGCCCGAATGTTTGTTAAACAAATACCTATTAAATTGAATGCAGTGCCGGCTTGGTTTCTTATAAATATACTTCAAAACAAGTGTAATAATTTAATTTTAAAAAATGGAGGATGAAATGGAAAAAGATGTAGAGAAATTCTTACAGGCAGAAGAATCTGCAGAGAAACTCATTCAAACTTTAGAAAAGCTTCAGACAGAAGCAAAATCTTACCAAGGTGCAACAAATGAATTAGGGATTGCCCGTGATAAACTTTTAGAACTAATAGAGTCAACAAAAGATGTTGTGAGTAATAGCTATGAAGTTATAAAAACATTAAAAGATATTGGGGGTCCAGAAATTTTTGAAAGGTTTACTAAGTTAGAGGGCAAATTAGACGGGAGTGCAAAGAGTATAGAAAACAATTTAAATGAGAAATTTACTAAAATAGAAAACAAAATAGATGAAGGATTCAACAAGCAATCATCAAGCATTAAAAATACAAAAACATTTGTAATTATATTGCTTTTAATTTCATTAGCAACAATTGCCGGTCTGGTATTTCCTAATTATTTGGTAGAATTAAATAATATTATCTATAATATATTTAGATGAATGACGCGCAGTCAATATTTCTTTATTTATTACTAATAAATTAAAAATATCAAATAAGAACTGTTTAAACCTAATCTATATTATGATAATACAGAAAAACAAAAAATATTTAAATATAATATCACAAACAAAATATATATTTTACGAATGAATCGGGAGTTGATTTAACAAAATGATGAACAGAAAACAATTAGGAAGCATTTTATGGGGTTTGGTTGATACTCAACTTAGAAACAAAGTTGATGACTATAAACCGTATGTCTTATCCTTACTATTTTTTAAGAGATTATCCGATAACTATCAATGGGAATTGAATAATAGAATAAAAAAATACGAAAAAGATTATGAAAAAAAAGCGACAAAGAAACATATTAAAATGATTATCAAAGAAGGACCTAATTTTAAAATCCCTGAAGGTTGCTTTTGGGAAGATGTTGCCAATTCTCCATTGAAAGAAATTAACGAAAAATTACATGATGCGGTTAATCAAATATCCGAAGCCAATGAGTATATATTACCCAGAGGAATTATCAATACAGCAAACTGGAACGCCCCTTCGCCAGATGGTTCCGGAGGGAAAAAACTTGCTCCGGAAATCCTGCAAAGTATGATAAATTATTTATCTCCTGTAAAACTTGATAATCAGCATGTAAGTCCTGATGTTTTAGGAGATGCTTATGAGTATTTAATTAAAAAATTTGCTGATGAAAATAAAGGTGGAAAAGTTGCAGGACAGTTCTATACACCACAAGAAGTAGTAGAAATAATTGTCAGATATCTTGAACCAAGAATTGGAGAAAGTGTTTATGATCCTACTTGTGGTTCGGGTGGAATGCTTATTCGGTCGGCAAAGTATGTAAAGGAAAAACAGCATACCACTGAAGGATTACATTTATTTGGTCAAGAATCAATCTGGAATACTTGTGCTATTGCAAATATCAATTTGGTTCTTCACGAGCTTGATGGAATAATAAAACAAGGAGACACCTTAAAAAATCCAAAATATATTAATGGTAATAAAGTTGAACAATTTGATATGGTTACAGCTAATTTTCCATTTTCCGATGAAAACTGGTGGAGAAATGGTGTACCAAAAAAAAATAAAAAAGGAAAAGCAATTTTTAAAAAAGATGGTTCTCCGCAGATGCAATACCCTAAAAAGGACAGTTTTGTGGATCCTTATGACAGATTTGTTTATGGGATTCCGGATTTTTCGAAAGGTGATTTTGCATTTATCCAACATATTATTGCTTCTTTAAATGATAAGGGCAGAGCTGGAGTAGTTTGCCCTCAAGGTGTTTTATTCAGGGGGCAACCGGAAAAAACTGAAGAAGAAGATGGTCAAAATAGAAAAGCAGATGACGAATATTTAATTAGAAGACGCTTTTTAGAGGGATTAGATGATGAACAAAAAGAAATTATTGAAGCAATAGTTGTTCTTCCAAAGAATATTTTTTATGGAACTTCGATTCCTGGAAGTATTGTATTCTTCAATAAAAATAAATCCGAGGATAAAAAAGGGAAAGTCTTAATGGTTTATGCTGCTTGGGAAGGCTGGTTCAAGGAGGAACCCGATTTATATATTTTAAGACCTCATGATGTGATGAGAATTATTGTTCAATTAGAAGCCTGGGGAGACATTGAAAAAGCAAAGGAAGCAATTCCAAAACATGAAAAAAGACTTAATGAAATGGTTGATGAAAATCTGCAATTTAAGATTGGTGAAATTGAGCTTGATTTTGAAGGAGAACAGCAAAGGTATGAGGAAAATGAAAAAGCATTAAAAGATGATTCGATTAATGGCGGAAAAAGGAAGAAGCTTGAAAAGATAAAAAATAATCTTAAAAAAGAATTAAATAAAAAAGAAGAACAAATTATAGATGCGAATGATCAAGCGGAAAAAGAAAAAGAAGAGATACAAAAGGTAAAAAATGAACTTTTAGAGATGTTTAAAAATCCAGAAACAAGAAAAAGATACTTCTCAGTAGTTGATATAGAAGAAATAAAAGAAAACGAATTCAATTTGAATATTTCCAGATATGTCGATACGTTTAAACCAGAGGAAGAAATCGACTTGCAGGAAGCAATAAAAGAGTTCAATGAAGAACTAAAAAAAGAAAAAGAATTTAATGAGGAATTAAATACTACGCTGAAGGTTTTTGAAAATGATTGAGTGGAAATATGTAAAATTAAAACAATTGATTCAAGATATTGGAGATGGTGGAACACCAAGCACCTCTGATAATGGTAATTTTGGAGGAAGTATTCATTGGGCTGTTGTCGATGATGTAAAACCTGAAATATATACAACTAAAGAAACGTTAACAGAAAAAGGATACAAAAGATGTTCTGCTAAATTATGGCCTGTTGATTCAATAATACTTACAACTGGTGCAACAATTGGAGAAGTGGGTATTACAAAAATTGAATTATGCACCAAACAAGGTATTACTGGAATTGTTCCAAATATATGGACTAATAACTTATTTTTACGTTATTGGCTAGAAAATAATAAACAGCAATTAGTAAGATATTCTCAAGGAACCACTTTTAAAGAAATTAGGCCAAGACCTTTAGGAAATTTAAGAATAAAAATACCCGAACCTTTTATGGAAATAAGTGTAAAAATTCAAGAAAAAATCGCTTCAATTCTTTCAACAGTTGATAAAAATATTGAGCAGACAAAAAAAACAATTGAAAAAGTTGAGAAATTAAAGAAATCAATGATGCAGAATTTGCTAACTGGAAAGATAAAACCAGATGGAACAAAAAGAAGAGAAGATGAATTTTGTATTGATGAAAAATTTGGAAAAGTGCCAAAAGGTTGGGATATAGGTAAGGCAAAAGATTTTTTTGTATTACAGAGGGGCTATGATTTGCCTGATAGTCAGGTTGAAAATGGAAAATATCCTGTTGTCAAATCTAATGGAGTTGATATTTATCACAACGAATATAAAGAAAATGGTCCGGGAGTAATTACTGGGCGATCTGGTAGTATTGGTAACGTAAATTACATCAATTCCAACTATTGGCCGCATAATACAAGTCTATTTATTAAAGATTTTAAGGGGAATCATCCTAAATTTATTTATTATTATTTGCAATATATGCATTTAGAAAGATTATTAGCTGGAACATCTGTACCAACATTAAATCGGAATGATGTACACAGGATTAAAATAACATTTCCACGAAATAATGATCAAAAACAAATTACTAAGATTTTAGATTTAATTGTTAATAGAATCAAGATTTTAGATTTGAAAATTTCAAAAATCCTAAAACTAAAAAAATCTTTAATGCAAAATCTATTAACCGGTAAAATCGAGGTGGAATAAAATAAGCATGTTAAGCGAAAAGAGAGCCGTTGAAGACCCTGTATTTGAATGGCTTGAAAAGTTAGGCTGGGGATTAATTGATGAATTAGAAATTCGTAAATACAATCGGCCATTATCCGAGTCAATTATAAAACAAATATTTTTGAAAAAAGTCGCAGAAATAAACAAAATATCAGAAGAAGATGCAAAAAAAGCTTATGATATTTTAATTCAGCAATTCTCAAAACCAGATTTAATCAATGCCAATGAAACATTCTTGAATAGAGTTAATAATGGCGTTAATGTTAATATTAAAGGGAGAGATATTACTTTAAGAATTATTAACTTTAAAAATATTTGGCAAAATTCATTTATCGCAACAAAACAGTATTGGGTACAGCACAAAAAACCGGACATTGTTTTATTAATTAATGGAATACCTTTTGTGTGCATTGAAGCCAAACAAAGAGCAAGAAGAAGTACAAATTGGCTCGAGGGAGTAAAACAATTTAAAACATATAATATTGAATCTCCCAAATTATTTGTTACAAATTGTTTTGGTGTTGTATGTAATGGAAGATTAGCGAAATATGGAATTCCAGGTGTGTCTTCAGAGTACTTTTTTGAGTGGAAAGATCATTCAATTAATATTAAGCATGATAATCCTCTTTTAAGTAATGGATTTTGTGATATTGAAGAAATTGAAAACATACCTTACTTAAAAATTGATCCTGTCGAAAGAATGAAATATTCCCTGCTATCACAATTGCAGCCGGCAAAAGTTATTGATATACTACAGAATTTTATTGTCTTTGAAAGAACTCAAGATTCCGGAATCGTAAAGAAAATTGCAAGATATCAGCAATATAGAGCAGCAAATAAAATTGTCGATAGAGTTACAGAAACAAGCTTAAAACAAGGAATAATCTGGCACACTCAAGGAAGCGGCAAGAGCTTAACTATGCTTTTTACCGCATATAAATTAAGAAATCACCTAAAACTAAATAATCCTACTGTATATATTATTGTTGATAGAAAAAATCTTAGGACACAGATCGGAGATACTTTTGAAGATTGTGTTTTTCCAAATACAACTAAGCCTGAAAATATTGGCCAATTAATAGATAAAATAAAAACCCATCCTTCTGAAGTGATAATTACAAATATCCAAAAATTTAGGGATTTAGGAAATAATAAAGATGAAAATGAAAATGTTATTGCTTTAATAGATGAGGCACATAGAACACAATACGGAGAATTTCAAAGTGAATTGAAATATTCTTTACCAAATTGTAAGAGGTTTGCTTTTACCGGAACTCCAATTCCAAAAACTCAAAAAGAATTCAGTGTTAGGAAAGGAGATAAAATTGAACCTTATCTTGATAATTATAATATTCCTGAAGCAATAAGAGACAAAGCAATTGTGCCCATTAGATATACGTTTGGAAGACAAGAATGGTTTTTAGATAGAGAAAAATTGCAACAAGGATTTGATGAAATTACAAAAGATCTGGATGAAGAAGAGAAAAGAAAAGTATCACAAGCAGTCAAGTCCTGGAAGGTTTTCATGAAGAAAGATGAAAGGATAAGAGTAATCGCAGAAGATATTGCAAAAGATTTCAGGGAAAATCTTGAACCAAATGGTTTTAAAGCTCAAGTTGTGGCAATAGATAAAGAGGCCTGTGTTAAGTATTATAATGAGTTTATCAATCAAGGTCATTTCAGCTCTTCTGAAATAGCAATAGTATTTTCAGAATCTTATTATGAAGATGAAGAAAGACATAAAATGTTTAGAGACCATTATATTTCTGAGGGAGAGTTAAAGACAAGGTTAAAGAAATTCAGAAGGAGAATCACTCCTGAAGAAATTTCAAATGGAAATAACCTCAAGATTTTAATCGTGTGCCATATGCTTCTAACCGGTTTTGATGCACAAATCGAACAAACCATGTACCTCGATAGCCCCTTAAAGGATCATAATTTGCTTCAAGCTATTGCCAGAACGAATAGACGTTACGAAGATGAAAAAACTCAAGTAAGAAAAGAATTTGGCCGTATTGTTGACTATGTTGGAGTGTTCAAGAATATGAATGAGGCATTAGATTATGACCCAAAGGATATTGGAGATATTCCTGACGTCGATTCTTTAGCTAAGACTTTCCCAGAAGTAGTTGAAAAAGCCTTAAAATATTTTGATGATATTAAATTAGAGGATAGTTATGATTGTAGTATTAATATTATAAAAAGATTATCCAAGATTGACCATACAGAATTTGAAGAGAAATTTAAAAAAGCACTACAGTTGTATGAGGCTATTTCTCCTCACCCTATAATTATTGAGGTTCGAGAAGGGTATAGATGGCTTTTAACCATATATGAAATATACCTTGAAGAATTTAAGCGAACTGAATTTAACGCAGAAATATATGCCGCCAAAACAAGAAAGTTAATAGACGAAAGTTCAAAATTAATCAAGTTCCATGAACATTTACCCGAAATAAAAATAGATGATAAATATATCGAGAATTTAAATAATTCCAGATTAAATCCAGATGATATGGCTGAAAAAATAATTAGAGATATTGAAACAGTTATAAGAAGAAATGAGTTAGAAAATCCTGCATTTGTTGATTTTGCGAAAAGATTGGAAGATATAATAAACCGTAAAAATAAAGAATCTGAAAATATTGAAGAAATACTTAGAGCTCTTGGTACTTTGTATTTTGAAATTGATAATGTATCTTCATTACCGCAAAAAGAAGGCTTTCCAGACAGGGCTAGTTTTGATATGTATATAGAAATTAAAAACAAATATCCGGATTTTGATAAAGAACGAATAAAAAGCCTCACCATTGATTTTACAAGTCATTTTAAGGAAAAAATTTATCCAGGTTGGCAAAATTATAATAAAGAAAGAAAAAATCTAAAAACAGATATTAAATTATTTTTGGCTGAGGAAAAGTATGAAGAACTTCATTTTGAAAATGATGATGAATTGATTAATAAGTTATGCGAAAGAATAATCCAGCATTATGCGTGGAGTTAAAAATGTTTCAAAGTAAAATAAATATTAAAAGAAGACCAGTAAAACATGCTAGAGTTAGGGTGAGCGAAGACAACCTAATTACTTTTATTGTTCCCGATGATTTCACAGAAAAAGATGTTATTAGTTTACAAAACAAAAAAGCAAAATGGATTTTGAAGAAGTTATCATTTTTTAATTTAAATGGAAAAATTAATTTTAAATTAGATAAAAATGAAATTCTTTTTTATGGTTATCCCTATAAAGTATTATTTGATTTAAATGAAAATTCATCAATTGATAGAAAAAATAAAATCATTAGGCATAATAAGGATTTGTTAAATAAGGTAAACCAAATTAATTGGTATAAACAAACGGCCAAAGAGCATATTAAGGCGAAAGTAGATTTGATTGCAAAAACACATAACTTAAATTACAACAAGCTATTCATCAGAGGTCAAAATACAAAATGGGGTAATTGTTCGCCAAAAAAGAATATTTCATTAAATTGGAAAATAATAAAAATGCCTGATTATGTTCAAAGTTACCTTATTACTCACGAATTATTACATACAAAAATAATGAATCATACTCAAGTCTTCTGGATGTATTTGTCAACATTAATACCTGAATATAAAAAAGCTGTAGATTGGTTAAATGAGTATGGTAGAAAATTGTAATTTTTAAAATGGTATTTTCTTTTAAATGTAACCAAAGAAAAAAAGAAAAAAGTATTAAAGAAAATGGGACCTATCTATTTTCTTAAGGCAGCCTTTAAAGAAAATAGATTTTAAATGAGGTGAAATAACTAATGGACTTAAATCCTAAAGATATTGTATATGACGAAAAGGAATACGAATATGAAATAATTGAGTATATTGGAAGTGGCGCTTTTGGTTATGTTTATAAAATAAGAAAAAAAATTGATAATTCTATATGGGCTTTAAAAACTATACATCCTATAGACAATAACGAACAAGACATAAAGGCAATTTTAAATGAGGGAAAGAATGCTTTAAAGGTTAGAAATGAAAATGTAATTCGCTATGTATATTTCCATGATGGTACAAAATTCAATAGATTACCTCCATATATAATTATGGAATACGCTAATGGAGGAAATTTAAATGATTTTATAAATACAAATAAAGGATCACAAAAATATATAAAAAATTCGGTTTTAATTTTAATGTTTGTACAATTAATAAATGGAATGAAAGCTATTAATAACTATTTAGTTCATCGGGATATAAAACCTTCAAATATTTTATTCCATAATGACGTTTTAAAGATTACTGATTTTGGTTTATCAAAAATAGTAAATCAATCCACTAGATCCTCTACATTTAAGGGTTTTGGAACTTGTGCCTATATTGCACCAGAAGCTTGGGAATTTAAAGATAATACAATCCAAATGGATATCTATTCTATGGGGATTGTTTTTTATCAACTGGCAACTTATCATTATCCCTATGAAATTAATAACAAAGGAAATATGATTGAAAATTATAAAGAAGCTCATATGACTCAAAATCCTGTTAGACCCGAACAATATAATAGCAAAATTTCAATCAATTTATCCCAGATAATAATGAAAATGCTAGAGAAGTCAGTAAGTGGTCGATTTCATAATTGGAAAGAGATTGAAGAATTATTAGCGATAGAGAAACATGAAAAAGAAATAGACAAAGACATTGAAGAATTGCTAAAAAAAAGAATTGAAAGAGATGAGGAAATTAGAACGAAAAGATTAGAAGAAAATAAGGAAGAAACAAAAAAGAGAGATTTTTTTAAAAGAGTTAGATATCAAATAATAAAATCTATTATTAATCCTTTAGAAGAAAAGATAAATGAGTTTAATAAACACTATCATAATGGAGGAATTGAATTTGGCGAAAGAGAAAATCCTGTTCTTGAAAATTTTAATTATGCAATAAAATTTGTTTCTGAAAGAAATATACAAATATATATTGAAGGATTATATGATTATAAATTTGAATATCGAGTTTCTCCCAAATCGTTAATCGATATACCATTTCCCACAAAGGAAAATTTAATAAAAAAAGCGGTACCAAAATTAAAAGGCAGAAAAATTCTGGCTTGGGGAGTTTTTATTACTTCAGAGGGTAAGGGATTTAATATATTTTTGATTGAAAAAGAAAATGATATTTATGGAGAATGGTTGATACTAGAAAATAGAAATAGTGCTTTATCAAGGAGAAAAAGATTGCCGGAACCTTTTCCATTTGAAATACACGAGTTTCAAGAGGAATTATCCCATATTAATGTTAATGCTACACACATATATACACGTAAAATAATTAAATTTAATATTAAATATATAATAGATTTTTTCAAAGAGTTAATATAAGTTAAACCAATAAAAAATTGGTTGTGTATGTTGAGTAAGTAAACAATCTTTTTTATAAGGTGTTTTAGGATGATTGTACTAGCTCAATAATTTGCAAACTTTTTCTAATATTTTATAAATTATCTTGTAGAAGAAAATAAGATTTTGCAAATTCAAAAAATGTAAAACGTAGAAATTTGAATTTGTGAAGTCTGAATCCGGATCTTTTTTAAATGTTAACTCTAATAAGGCTTACATTATTAAAATAAACCTGGAGAGGTTAAGTATTTTATGATTAATTCAGAAATTAAAGTGGGCATTATATGCCCTGGTCTTGATGAATATAAGAGTTGTAAAAAGATACTGAAATTGGATAAGGAGACTGAAATAGCAGGTAGATTGATTTCATCAAGAAGAGAAAAAGATATAGAAACAATAGCTGTAAAAGCAGGTGAAGGGAAAATATGCTGTGCTTCTGCAACACAATTAATTATTGATAAATATCAACCTGACTTTCTATTTGATATTGGTGCTTCTGGGTCTTTAACAGAAAAAATAAATATTAATGATATTGTTTGTTGTGAAAATTCTTTTGAATATAATGTCGATACAGGGGAGGAATTAGTTAAAACACCTGATGATTTTATAACAAGTACAGTATTCAATAAAGATTCTTCAAAAGAAGTGCTAAGGGAGTTTTCAAATTGGGCCAAGAAAACTATGGGAACTATAATAAAGGTTGGTAATATTGCCAGTGGGGAAAAGGATGTAGACAATAAAGAGCTTAGTCAAAAGTTACACGAAAAATTTAATGCAATAGCATGCAATTGGGAAACTTCTTCAATCTTAAAAACAGCACAACTAAATGGCATAAAAAGCTTGTCTTTCCGGGTTATAACAGATAATGCTGATGAACATATGATTGAGAATTATGACTCAAATCGTAAAAAAGCACTTGAAATTATGTTTCCAGTATTAAATATATTTATTTTCGAAGGCTGGATTAACAAAATTTAGTTTACAAAATAACAGAAGAGGAACATATGACAGGGGGGTTTGTACCAGCTCAATAATTCAGTAACTTTTTCTAACTTTTCATAAGGAATCAAATGGGTTCAGACTTCTAATATTTTCTTAAATAATTAGAATGTAATAGGAGATAGTCTCCCTATATGGCGCCTTTTTATATTTTAAGAAGTTGTAGTATGTTGAACGCGGTTACCCTTTATATTTTATTAGGTGAAAATAAATGGTGAATAAAAATATAAGCTCCGTTGGTAATTTATTGTAAATCAATATTTGTAGACTTACAAAATTTAAAAATAAAATAAATAAAAGAGTATTTATAGGAATGTCTAAATTCAGCGAGGACAAATTGGAATATATTAAAAAGAAAATTGCATTGTGGGAAGTAGAATATGGACAAATTGCTATACCAGCTAAAAATTACGAAATCACGAAAAAGATATTTAAAAGCTATCTTAAAATTTATTTTAATTTAGAAACATTTAAAGGTAATTTTAGAAATAGAAATTTCCTAGATAAGGGAAATAGATTAAGATTGGCTTGCATGCCGTTTTTTAGCAAATTAAACGTGGGAGATATAATTTATATTCATCCGTTAAATCAAAATACAATTAAAATTTCTAAAGAAAAGCCTACTGGGAAAGTGTGGATTTTAAAGATAGCGAATAGATTATTTTTCTTTATAAAAAAACAATTAATTGGATTATTAAAATATCTACAGAGATAGTGAAAAAACAGGGAAAGATTTTTGATGTGAGGTAATTTAAATGATATATATTATGGTGACAAATTGGGAGAATCATTGGGGTAATTTGAGAGATAATTCTACATATTTTACTGTCGGGATGTTAAGGGCAAATATGAACGAAAGCAAATTTAAAGATAATACAAAAACTATTTTCATAAAAAGAAATAAAGAGACACGGTCAATAGAAAATACATGGATTGGGAAAGTTGCAAAAATTAGCGAAGGAACACGAAGTGACGGTAAAAAATGTATTTATTTTAGAGTTATTATTAAAGATACAATACCTTGTCCAGGAAAATATTCCAACTACTCTGAGGGGTGGTATGTTGACGAGGAAGAATTGGAAGAGAAAATAATTAAAAAGTGTATTTTTGATCCTAGTTTTTTTTCAGAATTAAAAATGACAAATAATTGACGGAAATTTGAGGAATATACTTACTACTTAATTAGGTGTCTGGGTATACATAATAGTCATAGATTTGCTTTTAAAAAACAAAAAGGAAAAGCAGATGGTTTTTTTAAATTCAGAAATTTTGCAGTTTTGTATGATTGTACGCTCGATCTTAATTTTGAAAAGAGCAAGAATACTCAGATAGAAAATTTTTGTGACCAAATGAAAAAGGGAATTATCGAATATAATAGGAAAAGAATTAATATTAGCAATTGTAATAAAAATGTATGGATAATTACAAGGACCAGGAATACACAATTAATTAAAGAAATTGATGAAATAGATGTCAAAGAAGTATCTATCGAAAAAATTATCGAACTTTACAGGAAACGCATTAAAGAAGATATTGATGAGAATATATTTGAAGAAGAACTTCGGAGTATTTAACTTTATCTATTAATAATGCCTAAACTAAATAGATTTCGATAGGGTGTATAAAAGGCAATAGGATCTTTCATTTGAGAAAAATATCGATTGGGCAAAAGTAGTTTTTATAGTTATTGCTACACTTTTTAACCCTTTAGTCCCCATTTATCTTTCTCGAAATACTTGGATACCTTTGGATATTATAACAGTAATACTTTTTATATTCACAATAAAAAAATTATAAATATACCTTCTAAAAAATGCATAACATGGTAGGATTAAATTATGAAAATTAAATGTCCTTTATGTGGTTGCGAAAATTATTTTACTGGTCTTGAAGACGAAGGCACTAAATTTTGTAGTGAGTGCAATACGCCCTTAGTTGAACCTAAAACAATGTTAAACAAGGAAACTTTTTGCCCTTATTGCGAGATTGAATTAATAGAAAAATATATAGGAAAATATAAATGTCCTAGTTGCAATAGATATTTTAGTAAATCAGATTCTGAGATAATAGAAAGTACAGATGAAAAAGAAGTTGAATATGAAAATAACAAACCGGAGATAAATGCTACCCAACGTACAAAAAAAATTAAATCAGTTTCCGATAGATTTACCAATGTTCCAATAGATAAAAGAATAAGTATATCAAAAATAAAAGACTCTAAATGTCCTTTTAAATATTATAAAAATTATATCGAAGAGCCAAAAGAGGAAAAACCATTTTTATCAATTGAATTA
>SDBT01008415.1_pt1 | contig 16862 bp, 15 predicted proteins | sample 2277101 | NCBI WGS metagenome assembly SDBT01 (sample SAMN10404973, study PRJNA504765) | marine sediment metagenome | isolation source: marine sediment core GS10_PC15, 103 cmbsf | place: Arctic Ocean: Southern Knipovich Ridge | collected 2010
GCCGCGGCCTCACCTTCGATCAGATCCCAAGCCGCCGCCATGGCAGCCGCATCGGCCGATCGCTGCAACTGCGTCCCGACGACCTGAATGTAGCCGATGTCCACGGCGAAGGCGATCACACCCACCGACACCACCATGAAGAACGCAGCCAGGGCAAGGACGGTTCCTCGCCGTCGCTGGTAACGAAGTCGATCGTTCATCGGTAGATCTCCTCAAAGAAGGAAGCCCATGGCTTTCCAATAACTGCCAAGCCCGTCAATCTTCATCCGACGCGGCATGAACGACCCGTTCGTTTTCGCTCTCGTACACCACTCCATCCGAATCGTATGCCCGAACGCTCTTCAAGATCAAGGAGGTCACACGGTTGGACGCATAGCCGACCTCCGAGTTGGCCACCGAAACGTCCGGACTGTAGGCGTTGAGGTTGTTCAATCCAACGTCACCGCCGATCTCGACGGAAGACCGGAAGAAACCTTGCCGGCCAAATTCGCCCCAAGTCGTCGAGACGCCGTTGCTGATCTCGAAATAAAGGCTGCCGTCGACGATCTCCATACTCTGCGTCCAGGTGATCACTTCGTCGGGCGTGTTCAGCAGCGCCTGGTTAGGAATCCTTCGGTTATGCAACGCCACACCACCGTTCCAGATCTCGAACTGAAGTCCCCCGGCGGCGAAGTCCGGAATCGTATGGTGGTTGATCTCAAACGTGGCACGATACGTGTCGATGTTGCCCAAGGGCGAGATTGTGCAGATCGCCTGCGGGGCTTCCATGTCGGAGGCGGGCGTGCCGACTACCATCTCCCAATCCTCTTCCACTCGGACGACCGTTACGTCGTCCTGCGCCAGGGCCACGCCCGCCCACATGGCGAGTATAAACATCGCGACAAACAAACGGACTAGCCAAACAGCAACATTCGGGTGTGCTCTCGTGTAGATCATGGCGTTCTCCTCAGTTCATTGAAGACACGGTTCGTTGAAGACACAGTTCATTGAAGACAAACAATGGTGATAAGTGTTCCACGGCAGGCAAAGTGGTGGCCTGCTGGACGAGAGGTCACGCAATCCGGCGGCGCGGGTCCCATGACGCCGATTCGTGGTGACGCGAGTCTGGGCATTCCCCAATAGATTGGCGGTTTCTTCGGCGATCCCCAAGTCCGGGTTCGGGCTTGCGCCCAACACGGCTCCCTGCACCTCAAGCCTAGCTTTCTTGGGGGCTTGGGGCAAATTATTCTTGGCACCGCGAACTGGGGCCCCCTATGGACGAATCCCCGCCTAGACGCGATACTGGGCCCTGTGGGATGCTCGTTTGCCACCTTGCCATAAGGACATAAAGGAGTTGTTTGTATGTCAGTACCCGGGACCATGGGCCGAATCGCCATGGTGGACTTGACCACCGGCGAAATCTCGATCGAGACGCCCAGTGACGACCTCTATTACGACTATCTCGGTGGCTATGGCCTGGGGGCCTACTACCTCTGGAAACTCCAGGCCCCCGGCGCCGATCCGCTCGGGCCGGAGAACCATCTGGGGTTCTTCGCCGGCCTGTTGACCGGAACAACCGGCATTACCGCCAATCGCTACGTCGTCGTGGCCAAGAGTCCCAAGACCGGTACCTTCGGCGATGCCAACTCGGGTGGGTCGTTCGGCCCGGCCATGAAGAATGCCGGGTTCGACGGCGTTGTCTTCAAGGGCCGAAGCGAAAAGCCCGTCCTGTTGCTCTTACGCGACGGCCAAGCCGAGCTATTGCCGGCCGACGACTGGTGGGGACTCGATTGCCACGACATCGAGGATAAGACGCAGGAGATCTACGGCAAGAAGGCCCGAAGCGCCGCCATTGGCCCTCCCGGCGAACGTCAGGACTTGCTCGCTTGCATCATCAACGACAAAGGCCGCGCCGCCGGACGCAGCGGCTTGGGCGCCGTCATGGGTTCGAAGAAGGTCAAGGCGATCATCGCCGTCGGCGACGCCGAAGTCTCGATGGCCGATCCCGACGGCATGAAGGCCGCCATCAAGAAACATCGCGATTGGCTAGTCGAAACCGACGGCTACAAGTTCTTCAACCAATATGGCACGGCCGGAATGGCCGCCAGCGCGTGTGCAATGGCCGATACACCGATCAAGAACTGGGGCGGAATACCCGACGATTTCCCCGGCGCTCCGAAGATCAGCGACGATAACGTCATGGCCATCCAGAAGCGGAAATGGGGGTGCTGGAAATGCCCCATCGCGTGTGGCGGACTAACCGAAGTCAAAGACGGCCCCTATAAGTCCGACACTCACAAGCCCGAATACGAAACGCTCGGCGCATTCGGTACCATGTGCCTGAACGATAATCTCGAGTCGATCAACCTCTGTAACCAATACTGCAACCAATATGGCCTCGACACAATCAGCACCGCCTGCACCATCGCATTTGCGATCGAGTGCTACGAGAACGGGCTGCTGACCAAGGACGACACCGGCGGACTGGAACTGAACTGGGGGAGTCATAAGGCCGTGGCCGAAATGACCCGACAGATCGCCCTGGGCGAAGGGTTCGGCGGACGCATGTTGGCCGACGGTGTGAAAGTCGCCGCCGAGCGAATCGGCCAAGGGGCCGACCAGTATGCCATCCACGTCGGCGGCGAGGAACTGCCGATGCACGACCCCCGACTGAATCCCGGACTGGCGACCAGTTACAAGATCGACGCCACCCCCGGCCGCCACACGCAGATGAGCGCCTGGACGGTCGAGGCCGCCTTCTCGCCGCCGGGTCTGATCACCGAGGAGTTTGACAAATACACCTACACGGGCAAGGGTCAAATCCATCGAACCGTCTCGGCGCATTACCACGTCACCAGCGCCGCCGGAATGTGCATGTTCGCCTGGGCCAACCTCAAGCCCGACTGCATCTCCGACTCGCTAACGTTCACGACCGGCAAGCAGTACACGCTAGACGACGTGCAACGGCTCGGCGATCGGATCGCCGCTTTGCGGATAGCCTTCAATCTCCGCGAGGGCGTCCGCAACGTCGACTTCGAGGTCCCCGGCCGCATGATCGGCTCGCCGCCGCTCGAGGGAGGCCCCGTGGCGGGCGTAACCGTCGATCTGGACGTCCAGATCCGCGAGTATCTCGAGGCGATGGGCTGGGACCCGGAAACCGGCGTGCCGAGCAAGGAAACCCTAGTGAACCTAGGCCTCGATTTCGTCGCCACCGAGTTACACCCCTGATTGCGAGGCCCACAACAGCCGGGGGGCCCATTGCAGCAGGGGCCCGAATGTGCGATACTCGCACGAAGAGGTCCGGGGCGTGGCGCAGCCTGGATAGCGCGTTTGACTGGGGGTCAAAAGGTCGCTGGTTCGAATCCAGTCGCCCCGACACGAGAAAGCCCTTCCGTAGCAATGAGTTACGGAAGGGCTTTTGATTTGGCCTATGACGAAAACGGGTCGGTCATAGTCGGGTCATAGGATTGCGAAAAAGCCTAGGACGAGAGCGAATTGGACACTCGGCGGCCGTGCTGTTCGATGTCCTGGTAGACTTCCTCGCGATCGATCCGCACGTGTCGCGGGCCCTCGAAGCCCAATCGCACGCGGCCCCGGTCGATCTTCAGGACGGTGATAGTCACGTCGTCGCTGATACGAATTCGTTGCCCCAATTTCCTCGCCAGTACCAGCATGGAATTGCCCCCCTTGGTAGCAGGTTGCCCTGGTCGGCCGGATCGTCGATTCGAGCCGGCCGAATGTGGATAGGCAAACATAGCTCGCAGGTGGTACTCGGTCATAGGATCTTCCGCTGAATCCTATGACCGGGGAAACGAGAGGGGCAAATGGAATCGCCCCGCCGGTGGGATCCGATGGGGCGATTCTCAGTTTCTCAGACCCCGGGTATGGCGGGCAAATGCGCCCTTTCGTGGTCCGGGGAAACGGCCATTTCGCGAGTTACGCGGGCTTCCCCTCGGGGGTCATAGTTCTCTCGGTCCGGGGCGCGAGATACGTGGCGAAACGGGGTAGGCCGCGCCGGGTTCGGCCTTGGTGGCTGGACCGGACGATCGTGACGACTTGCGGCGGGTTGCGGCGGGTTGCGGCGGGTGGGCCGGGTGGCGAGTAAGCCAAGATCGGCGTGCCGTGTTCGCCGAATAACGTCATCGTGGTTTCGTCGGGATGCCGGACGAATCGCCCGCGGATTCCACCTGCTCGATCGACCAGCGTGATCGTCGGATTGTTGTCGGCTACCGTGAGAACCGCGCTCACTTTGCCGGAGCGGAATATCTCGATCACCGGGCCGGCGTTTTCGAGGTGCCCGAATCGGACTTGGAGTTCACCAGATTCATCCGTGATCTCGAAGCTCCTGGGTTTCTGGGGAGCGTGGTCGACCATATGATTTGCTTCTCGAGGGGTTGGAAACAACCGGCCGGTGGCTGCTCGACAACCGCCATAGTGGGCCCGTCGGGACTCAACCGGCGAACCCTCGGAAAGATCCTTACTCGCCCGCGTTGCGGACCACGCCCCGGTAGTTGTTCACGGCTGCCGCGAACCGGCCTTCAAACTGGTGGATCCGGCTGTTGGTCTTGGGGTCGAAGTAGACCCGGGTGACCATTTGCTCGAATCCGGCTTGATGCACATAGCAGATATTTCGAGCGGCCGATCGCGGCGCGAAGCCGTACCAAGCTTTGGCCGAGGCGTCTCCCAAGCGGGGCTCGCACAAATAGTTGATTGCGCCCCGGAACGGATTGATGTCGGTCGTCTGCTCGGGCATGACTTGTAGGGTCGCCTTGAGTAACTGGATCGCGGTGATTTCGAGGTCCTCGGGGAGCAAGATCGTGGCCAACGGCCAGCCGGTCGAGGCGGGCGTGGGCGAAGTCGTGGCCGCGCGGTTGTTCGACGCCGGGAATGTTCATTCGGAAGGCCAAGGCGTCGACCATCGCGCTGGAAAATCGATCGTCTTCGCTGCCGGCGGGGACCGGGCCGACCGGGCCGACCGGGCGGCCGTGGCCGGGCGTGTTGCGCCGCTGGCCGACGTGGTCCAACAGCGCGACGCGGAACGTGTCGAGGTTGCTGCCCGCATCGATGTGCGATTGCACGAATGTCGCGTCCACGTCGTCGCCGCCGAGCAATTCGGCCGACGCTGGGATGTCGCCGATACGTTGCCGTTCGGCGAGCGTGGCTTCGGCGCCGGCAACGTCGACCGGCGTGACGGTCGCGCCGGTTGCTTAGTTTGCTTGGGGAATGATGGGTTTCGTCATGGCTGTTGCCTTTCGAGAAATAGTGGAGGTGGTTTGGATGGCGGCCGGGTCGTTGGTGCCCAGGTCCGCAACGATTTCTGATAGGGTGCCGACGGCGTCGATCATGTTGCGACGGAGGGCTTCGGAGGCGACGTACATTTTGCCCTCGCCGAAGCCCAGTTCGACGGCTTCGTTCGTCATGTGGCGGTCTCCGGCCAGCGACGAGATAAAGAGTTCGTGATAGGCGGCGAGCTCTTCTTCGATCGTCTCGCGGCCCTGCTGGTCGAGCGGCGCGTGGGGTGTGCCGTCGCCCTTGTGCTTCGCCGTGGCGATGAGACGGTTGATTTGATGGGGATCGTTCATGGGCCAGGCCTCAATCAAGAAGCAGGGGTGAAGAAGAATCGCGGATTTCACCTTCGCGCGCAAAAAGCCCCCCAAACACTAGAGGCCCCGCTCCGCCGCCGCCCCCTGGGGCAGGACCCGCTCCGTGGTAGTTTCTGGCTCGGTTTCCGGCCCGGATTCGGCGGCGGATTGCTTTGCTTTCCATTCGGCAAACAAAGCGGCGGCCCGCGTTTCAGGCCATTTGCGTAGGGCCTCGGGGTCGAAGAGCCGTTGGTTGCCGAGCTTGATAGGCGGCGGCAACGAACCTTCCTTGACGTGTCGGCGGATGGTCCTCTCGGAGCTTTTGCCGATCGTCGCCACGCCCAAACGCAAATCGAAGAAGAAACGTGGCGGGTAGCCGGGCCATCCAAAACATGAGCGGCGGCTGATTCCCACCGAGGATTGCGACGACATAGAGCCGCTGCGACCGACCGAATGCCGTCGTTGCGGCGAGAAGCTTTCGGGCAGTGATCCGCAACCACTACGGCATCAGGTGTGGGAATTGCCCGAGATCAAGCCGCAGGTCACGGAGTATCAATGGCATCGCCTGGCTTGTTCGTGCTGTGGCGAGACGACGTGTGCACAGTGGCCGCCGGGCGTGCCACAAGGTCAGTCCGGCCCGCGTTTGTCCGTCGCATAGCGCCGGTCCGTCGGAAGGTCGAATGCTTGCTGCTGCGCGGCGTGCAAAGCGGCAACAAATCGTTGGTCGGCATGTGCCGCGAATTATACGAGCATCGGGCTTGGCTGTGGATGTTCGTGCGTTACGATGGCGTCGAACCGACGAACAACGCGGGCGAGCGAGCCTTGCGTCACGCGGTCCTCTGGCGCAAGCTATCCTTCGGCACGCAAAGCGCCGACGGCAGCCGCCAACGCGGAAACGATGCTGACGGTGATCGAGACCTGCCGCCAACAGCACCGCAACGCTTTCGAGTGTCTCACCACCACCACCCTGTGAACGGTTACCGTGAGGCTATTACCTGCCCAACGTAGTCCTTCATACTCCAAGCCCCACCAAGAACGAACCGGCCGACAATTCTCCGATAATCACTCATGAGCATCTCTCGTCGGGACTAACTACTGTTTGTTGAGCAACGCGATAATGCAAATTGGGCTCGCCGACTCACAACAAGGGAACCATCTAAACGTGATTATAGCCGTTCATCGGCATTTCGCAGTATATGTCAGGCAGTTTCTACATGTTATTGCGGGCTTTGTTGTTGAACGCCTGCGGCGCAGAGGTGTTCCCTGCTCCGGCACTCCCTCATTGCCTGCTCGACTTGGCCTCTTGATTCAGATGCTGGGTAATCCAGTCCTCCAACTCGCTCCAGTCGACCGGCGGCAGTTTCGAGAGGTCGGGACGCAGTCGGGCGGCGTCCTTGACGTAAACGTGGACGATCTCGTCACTCGACTTGTCCGTATTCCAATGGAGCAGGAGGCGAATGCATCGGCGGAGCGAGTCGGGTACGTCGAGCTCGTGGAAACACAGCAGGGCCACGTTCAGCCAGCCCAACTGTCGGGCAGCCAGGGCAGGAAACTCTGCGTCGAGGTCCGTCGTGGTCGAGAAGATCGCGCTGGCCACGTCCTTCTCCTCGATCCCGTTCTGGCGAATCATCAATGCCAGCAACTGTCGGGTGGCTTCGAGAATCTCGTCGGCCGTATTGGCCGCGGCAGTAGTGGCCCCACGAACTCCACGACACGGCATTGGTTTCTCCCCGAATAGGCTTCTGGTGGCGGGCCGAACGGACCGACCCCATTCAGTTTATCCGTTGCCGGGCAAGAGTTCCAGCGGGGGGGGCGCGATTTCAGCCCATTCTCGGGCAAAAACCGGCAAAAGAGGTGGCCGGGCCGATTATTCCCGCCTCGGGGCGTTTTCTAAGCTATGCTTACTACGGAACACATCTGCTGTTCGCATTTCGGCCGTTCGGCCTGACTTATCTCCGCGAAATCAGAAACCATAGAACCGGCAGTTGGGGAGGCCCATTGTGTTAGCTTCAATCATGCCACGTCGAGCGATTGCGCCGGGAAACCTCGGCCGAAGTCGCCGAACCGGATCGGTCCTGGTCTGTGCGGCCGCCATGATCATCGTCCTGATGGCCATGTTGGCGTTCGCCGTCGATTCGGGTTACCTGATGACCGTCAAGACCGAGCTAAAACGCTCGTCCGACGCCGCGGCCCTGGCCGGTGCGGCTAGGTTGTACGAACAGGCCAATATACAGACCGAAATAACGACGTACACCCGCGATGTCGTTCCTTCCTGGCCCGACGAGGCACGGACGGTGGCTCGCCGTTATGTCGACTACAATCGGGCCGCCGGCCGAGCACTCGAAGTGACCGACGGCGATATCGTGATCGGACATCGAATTTTCGACGCGGACGACGTGAACTATCCCATCGAGCCCACGCTCGATGCTCCCGACAGCGTTCTCGTTCGAATTCCCTTGAACGACTCGCACTTGAACGGATCGGTCAATCTGTTCTTCGCCCAGGCTTTGGGTATCGCTCAGGCCGATGTCTTGGCGACGTCGATGGCCTCGGTCAAATGGCCCGGCGGACTCCTCCCGTTCGGTATTTCCGCGGACAAATGGAATAGCCTGGGAGCCGGCGGAGACGGAGACAGCTTTGGCTATAGTCGCGGCACAGGAACCGATGGTGTGGATGAATATGGCGACGGCACCTCGGAAATCTCGATCTTCCCGGGCAGTTGGAACGGGCAAGGGATGCCGCCGGGGAACTTCGGGCTGCTGTTTATCGGATCCCAGGCCGGCGGGCCGTCCGTCATCCGCCCACAGATCGACGACGGGGTTAGCGCCGCCGATCTCGACCACCATGGCGGATCGCTCAACGACGGCGATGTCGTCAACGGCAAGACCGGACTCAAGTCCGGAAATAAACACGCCCTGATGGGACTTCAGAATTCACTCGAACGGGGAATCATCGGCGACATCCGATACATGGTTATTTACGACGATGCCTCGGGCAACGGGAACAACGCCACCTTCACCATCTCCAAATTCGTCATGGTGCGGATCATGGCCATCGAGATCGACGGAACATGGCGGACCCAACGCTACGACAGTGAAGGGGAGGATATAACCGGGTTTTCCGTTCAACCGGTCACTAACTCGGAAAATCTGGCCGAGATTGGATTGACATTGTAGGCCGACGGTCCTCCGGCTGGATCAGGTCCGATGAATCGGGTCACTACAAATCGAAACAGGTGCGCTTCCCCCGCCGAGGGCCGGCCCCGTAGGCCACGTCCTTCGGCGGGGGAATGTTTTTTGACGTGTGCCACTGCTTGCTTTCAAGCAGTGTTTTCTTCGGGGTTTTAGCCCCCACTCGACGGCACTGCTTGAAAGCAAGCAGTGGCACACGACTCTTTCAACAGCCTCCTTAACGACGGAACTGCTGGCACCAGTAGATCCTACCGGAGGCCGTCCGATAGGCCGCGACGCCGATCGTCTTGTAGCTGCGATTGAGGATGTTGGCCCGATGGCCGGATGAGTTCATCCATGCCCGAACCACAGCGGCGCTCGTCGGTTGCCCGTAGGCGATGTTCTCGCCGAGGTTCTGCCTCGAGTGGACCATTCGATGACGTCGGGCCATCCAAATGCCGTGCTTTCGAGCCGACTGCATCAGGCCCTGGTCGACCTTCAGCGGCGGCAGACCGCGCTTGACCCGCTCGGCATTGGTGTACGCGACGATGTTCGCCTCGATCGCGATCAGCCCGAGTTTCTCCGCCTCCGTCTGCTCGGCTTCCTCCGTTTTGACGACTTCCGCCTTGGCCACCTCGGTCTTGGCATTATCCGACGACGCCTCAGGCTTCGCCACCGGTGTCGCCGGCTTGGTGGCGTCCTCGGACGCCGGGATCCATAACAACATACTCGCGCAGATCGCCGCTTTGAGAACCATGGGTCTTCTCCGTTCGATGGGGCGTTTCGGCCGCTGCGTTTTGGGAATCGGGCGAAACGCGGTCTGGTGGGGTAATTTGCCACGGCCAGCGACCACTGCGGCCGGGGAGTCACGCACAATCCCAACCCGAGGGCTACGCCAACCAACCATATTAAACTAGGCGGCTTGCGAAGGTGGTTTAGATTGAATGGTCTAGCATAGCCAATGTGGTGCGGGGCACAACCCCTCTTCTCTGGTGGGTAAATGCCCCACCTGAGCATGGGGGCCGCACGGCTGGGGAGGCCATTCGCATCCGCTGTGTTTGTGTCTACTGGGCGTGCGAGGCAGATCTCAACGTATCCGGATGATCGTGAGCGAATGGGGGGGCAGTTGGACCACGCCTTGGTTGAAGGTCAGTTGCTTCTTCACGGGCACGACCCGATTGGGACGTTCCACATCGTTAAAAGCTTCGGGCGAATCGCCGGCAAGGATCGTCGCGTCGAACGGGCCGTCCAGTGATCGGTCCCCCAGCTTCACCTCACAGGCGAGCATCTCCGAGGGATGGCGGTTGAGAAGCGCGATGGCCCAAGTTTTTCCCGATTCGTCGACGGTAGCGACCGCATCGAGGTCTTTGGCACGATTGGAATCGCCGCCCGGCTCCAGGTTGAGCGGGATGACTCGGTCTTCGAGTTCGTTGGCGTACATGGCCAGGGTGTGGAAGGTGGTTCGCCGCACGATACCCTGGGGGTGGACGTACAGCGGCCCGCGCGTGTTCACGATCGGGGCGATATTGGCCATGCCGACATCCTTGCAGTGTCGCAGGCAGGCGTTTAGGAAGGAGGCGGTGAACAGCGCATCGCCCATCGTGTACTGTTCGTTGATGTCGTTGATGTCGCGCTTCGCAATATGCTCGGCGGCCTTCTCGTCGTCGGCTTTGACGACACTCTTTCGCGGGAAGCCGGGGTGCATCCAGCCGCGAAGGTTCCACTCGTCGTAGGCGATCTTGATCTTACCCCGGAAGCCGGCCTCTTCAATGATCTTGATCACGGACGTTATCATCTTCTCCGGTCCGCTGCTGAATCCGATGCACTGCTGGTAGGGGGTCTTCTTCTCCGTCCGGAGCCAATACTGATGCACCGCCATGTACTGGAGGTCCCGACCGGCGCCCTGAAGCAGCGGCATGTTCCATTCGCGTTTGTCCAACCAGGCCGCGGCGGCCAGCTCGATGTTGGGATCGACGCCACGCATCATCTCAGCACATCGATGAACGAGCGGTCCCCATTCCTCGGGCGTCTTCCGTCCGATTTCCCACCAGCCGTAGTTCTCGTTACCGATGCTCCAATACTTGACGTTGAACGGTTTCTCATGCCCGTTGGCCTTGCGCAGTTCGGCATATTCACCCTCGGTGGCGTTGCAATACTGCACCCATTGTTTCATCTCCTCGGGCGTGCCGTTGCCCGCGTTGGTGCAGATGTACGGTTCGCAACCAACCAGACGGCACCACGCGATGAACTCGTCCGTGCCGAACGTGTTCGGATCGGTCACACCCCAAACGGGATCGGCTACGGGTTGACGCGTCTTGCCGACGCCGTCTTTCCAATGATAACCGCTGACAAAGCATCCGCCGGGCCAGCGCACCACCGAAAGCTTCAGCTCCTTCATCGCAGCGATCACGTCCGTGCGAAAACCGTTCTTGTCCGACAGGGGCGAGCCGGGGTCGAACAGGCCGCCGTAGATCTGCCGATGAAAATGCTCGATAAAGCCGCCGAAGAGCATCGGGCTGTAGGGCTCCGGCGAAGCGGCCGTGTCGATCGTGACGACCACGTGCGCCGCTACGGCGTCGTCGGCAAACGTCAACTCCGGCGTGAGCAGCGACAATGCAACCAAAGGGAATCCGCTGAGAATCATGTTTAAGCGTGTCATGGTTTCCGTGGCCGTTGTTTCAGGGCGTGTTTTCAGAGCATCGAACTGGATCGACAGGGCTAGTGTACCATCTGCGAAACCAAGATACCATCGCCCCCCGAAGCGATGCAGCCTTAGGAGGTGTACGCGAATTACATCCCGAATTCGACAAGACCGCTAGCCACTGAATCTTGCCCCGAAGGGGCCAAAACATATCAGCCCAGGGCAACGCCCTGGGTGGCGAGAGAACATGACGACCGAAGCCCTGAAGGGGCGAAACAACCGGAGATCCGATGCCGCATGGCCACTTTGTCGCGCCCTTTCAGGGCTTCGGCTGGCGTCCGGCTTCGGTCACCCAGGGCGTTGCCCTGGGCTGATATGTCGGGCCCCTTCGGGGCGGAGACTCGCTGAAGCAAACTGACTGCTGATCGCGCCGAATTTTGGAAGTAATTCCTGTACGAGTCCTTAGTTTCCCACGTTCGCCACGCTCCAGCGTACAACCGGGGCCGAGTTCCTAGAAACATTGGCATAACAACTGGTATCATAAGCGAAGACTCCGGGTATTCCCGCACGCATTTGACCGGCAGACGGTCGGCGGCTACAGTAGCGGGGAGTATTTGCAGTGGCTCGAACTCAAATGGGTCAAGGTCCTGGCCGGTGGCAACAAGCTAGACTACAGGATGGACGGCAAGACGCTCACCTTCACAGTCCCCGCCGACCGAACGACCCCGTTGCTGGACGTGATCCAAGTGCAGCGGTGAAACAAGAGTGACGTAACTTCCAATAGAAAGAGTCACACCATGAGCTCGAATCAGCGAGCCCGCCTTCTCCTGGGAGCCCGCCTTCTCCTGACAACCGTTTGCTTCGGTGTAGGCAGCTATGCCTCAGCCGACGAGGACTCGTTCCACAAGGGCCCCGGGGTCTTTTCCACTCGCCCGAGTGAGACGAAGTCGATGCAGACCATCGATCGCTTCGGGCCGGTGGGTATGGGGATTGAACTGCATCAGCCCGCCTTCGTGATGAAGATCAAGAACATCGAGGAAGGCTCGCCTGCTGCGACGACCGGTCAATTCAAGGCGGGTCAGATCGTGGCCGCGGCCGAAGCGAGCGACGGCCTGATCAAGTTCATGGTCCAAGAGGATGTGAACGCCAAGCCCGGCAGCGACCGCGGCTTCAGCGACAACGGCAAGAACGGCAACCTGGCGTTCGCCATGGCGGCGGCCGCTTCGCTAACGCCGGGCGGCGAGCAGTCGGTTTACGCTGCGGCTCGCGACGCTTGTGCGATGACCGGCTTCTACACCACGACCTCCATGCTGCACGGATATACGGGCGGGGGAATCGGTGAAATCTGGCGTAGCGCCGCGATGGGATTGCTCCACGACAAGACGCCGGCGAAGTACCGCCAGTTCATGGATAACCGATGCGTCTCGACGCACCATGAATTGCTGAACCCCCGATTTCACGACGGTGCGTCCAGACGCACCCCACATCACTGAACCAAACAAACAGGAAACAACGATGCGTTACAAACCGTTCATCCTCTCGTTATCGGTTTTGCTGGCCATCGCGTTGTGTTCGCGTAATGCTACCGCCGGTACACTCAAAGCGCATGGCATCTTTTCGAGCAATATGGTCATCCAGCGTGACAAGCCGATCGCGATCTGGGGTTGGGCAAAGCGCGGTAGCAAGGTATCCGTTCAGTTCGGCACGAAGATAGCCGAGACGACGGCCGGCGACGAGGCGGGACGCTGGGACGTGACTTTCCCCGCTCAGGCGGCCAACGCCAATGGCCAGAAGCTAACCGTGACCGCCGGCAACGAAACGATCGAGATGGACAACATCCTCATCGGCGACATCTGGGTCATGAACGGCCAGAGCAACATGGCCTTCGGGCTGAGTAAGACCTACCGCGCCGACATGGAAACGGCCACGGCGAACCTGCCCTCGCTCCGCCGGGTCGGCATCGCGCCCAATGAGTCCTACACGCTCCAGAAGGATCTGCCGGCCGACCGAGTCGACGGCTGGACCGTCTGTACGCCGAAAACCGCGGGCGGATTCTCATCCATCGGCTATACCTTTGGATCACGCCTACAACGGGCGCTGCAGATTCCCATCGGCATTATCGACAACTCGCGCGGCGGTGCGTCCATCGAGAGTCTGGTTCCCCGTCACAAGTTCGACGACCACCCGCTGGCCGCCAGATACCTCGAGTCGGTCGAGCGGCGCCGGGCCGAGTTCGACTGGGACGCGGCCATGGAACCGCTCCTCGAGGCATGGGAGAAGGAAGTCGCCGGGCAGCGCGAGAAGGGCGTCTCCGAAGACGAACTGCCGGCCAAGCCGACCCGTAAGAGTTTGCGATCCTGGAACGTCCCCGGCCGAAGCCCCAGCGACGCCGCCGCCTGCTACAACGGCACGTTCGGTGTTTTCAAGGACTTGAATATCAAGGGCGTGCTCTTTCATCAAGGCTACAACAACGCCATGGGGACAAGCTGCCGGCCGAAGCGTTATCGGGTTCTCATGAAACTCATGGTCGAGGGCTGGCGCGAAGACTTCGACGATCCGACACTGCCGGTGGGCGTCATCGGCTTTTGCGCCGGCAGCATTCCGCAGACGCGTGAGAACTTCGAGGTCTGGTCCGTTTCGGGGGGCGCTTTCATCCGCGAGGCCCAACGGCTCGGACTGAGCGACGTCGAGGATCCGACCCATACGGCGTTCCTGCCCGCCTATGACGTCCAGATTCCAGGACTGCATCCCGCCAAGAAGTCGGCACACGGTGTCCGGGCAGCACGATGGGCGCTTAGCAGAATCTACGAGATGAAGATCGACTGGGACTCCGCGTCGCTGGTCTCCGCCGAGCGGAAGGGCGACTGCATGGTGCTGACCTTCGACAAGAAGGTGATGCCGGATGACATGTCGACGATTCCTCGGGGGTTTTCGATCGCCGACGAGTCGGGTAAGTTCTACATGGCCCATGCAGCGTACCCGTTGAAGAATGATGTCGGCATTTGGAACGTCGCCAATAAGAACTTCGATGCCACGCAAATTGTTGTCTTCAGCCCGCTGGTCAAAGAACCGACGGCCGTACGGTACGCCTGGGCGACAAGTCCGATGGGTAACCTGAAGGTCAACGGTAAGCCTTGGACGCCGCTACAAAGTTTCCGCACGGACAAGTGGGATTGGCCGGAGAGTGACGACCCGTCGGTGAGCCTTGTCGACCGCACCATGAGCCGAGAGATGAATACGAATGCGGCCGAGCGATGCGAGTACCGACGTATGGAAGAGGCCCGTCGGGCCGTCGAACTTCTTGATCGGCTCAAGACGCTAGGCAAGAAGGAGTAGAATCGCGAGCAGTCACATTCGTGAGCGGCAAGGCGCTAGCCGCCGGCATTGCGGGGGCAAAGTCCACTCGGTGGGGCCGGTGGCTAGCGCCACTGCCGCTCACCATAGAAACCAAACCAACATCTAGGAGAAGAACATGATTACAAGAAGCCAACTTACAACCGCACTGCTACTGGTCATCATCGTGGCGACGCTGTTCGTCCTTCCCGCGGCCGCGAAGGAAATCCCCGCCCAGTTGCCCGACCCGGACACCAAACCGCCGGTGACCAACAAGCCGGTCAAGGTCTACATCCTGTCCGGTCAATCCAATATGGTCGGGATGGGCGACATCCGCGGCGGCTCTTCACGTTGGGGTAAGCAGTTCCTCGATCCCGTGGTTTCCATCTATCCGGGCGACTACTCGCCGACGGCCGACTACGACAAGATGGCTCCGATCGAGACGAAGAAGCTCGAATCCTTTGGCGGCGTAACCCCCACCCCGTTTCCCGGCGGCGGAACCGCGGTGGTCCGAGGCATCATCCAGATAGATTCCGACGGCGTCTACAAGTTCAACGTCGGCTATGGCAGTACAGTGTACGCCATCATGGAGGTCGACGGCACGGAGGTCTATCGAAGAGAACCCGGCAAGGAGGCCGTGCATGCCGCGCTGAAATTCACGGCCGGGAAGAAAGTCCCCTTCAAAACCACCTTCCTTACCAAGCACGCCGGTGGACTGGGGTGGCTTTGGCGAACGGATATTCCCGGGCTGCTGAGCACCCTTGTGCATGAGGATAAGAAATTCCCGCATCTGATCGACGACGAGGGCAACTGGACCGCACGCGGCGACGTGACTTACAAGGGCGTAATCTCCGCCACGGGCCAAGGGCCGCTGACCGTCGGGATCCAAGGCAATACCATCGGACCGGAAATGCAGTTCGGCCACATCATGGGCTATTACCACGACGAGCCGGTGCTGCTGATCAAAGCCTCGATCGGCAACCGGAGCCTTGGCTGGGATATCCTGCCGCCCGGCAGCGAACGATTCACCCATGACGGCCGCGTCTATGCCGGATATAAGGACACGCCGGACTCCTGGGTCGAAGGAGAGCCCAAGAAGGTGGTCGACTGGTATGCCGGCAAGCAGTATGATGATTACACGACAGCCATACACGACGTCCTGGATAACTTCGATACCCTCTTCCCCGAGTACAAAGACCAGGGCTATGAAGTGGCCGGATTCGTCTGGTGGCAGGGACACAAGGACGGCAACGCGGCCCACGCTGGCCGATATGAACAGAACATGGTCAACCTGATCAAAGCTTGGCGTGCCGAATTCAAGGCACCGAAAGCGCCCTTTGTGCTGGCCACTATCGGTTTCGGCGGTTGGGATATGGCCGGCCCTCACGTGACCGTTGCCAACGCTCAACTTGCCGTCAGCGGAGAAAAAGGCAAGTACCCGGAATTCGCCGGCAATGTATTGACCGTGGAATCTCGTGGTTTCTGGAAAGATACTTCCGTTTCCCCCAGCGGGCAAGGCTATCACTACAACCGAAACGCCGAGACCTATATGATGGTCGGCGACTCGCTTGGCCGCGCAATGGTCAAGCTGCTGGACAAGAAGAACTAGAAGGCGGTCAGGAAACTCCGGAATTCAAACACAAAGGGAGAGTCAATCGTGACAGTTCGCAGTATCCTTACACCGGCACTTGGACTTAGCCTGTTTCTTATGGCGGCGACGCTCACGGCGGCGGATCCGGCCGAGTTGAAATTGTGGCCGGACGCTGTGCCCGGCGAAACCGCTGTGCCCGGCGAGACGAAAGCACAGCCGGGCAACGACGGCGTGCTCCGCGTTACTTACGTCGGCGAGCCGACAATCACCGTCTATCGAGCACCCGCGAAAACAGCCAACGGATGTGCCGTCGTCATCTGTCCCGGCGGCGGGTACAATATCCTGGCATGGGACAAGGAAGGAACCGAGATCGCCCAGTGGTTGAACTCGATCGGCGTGACGGGGATCGTGCTGAAGTACCGTGTGCCACGGCGCGACAAGGAACTGCCGCACAAGGCCCCGCTGCAGGACGCCCAACGGGCAATCCGGCTGGCACGAACAAATGCAGACGCCTGGGCGATCGATCCGCAGCGAATCGGTATCCTCGGATTCTCGGCCGGCGGGAA
>SDBT01008416.1_pt1 | contig 16860 bp, 13 predicted proteins | sample 2277101 | NCBI WGS metagenome assembly SDBT01 (sample SAMN10404973, study PRJNA504765) | marine sediment metagenome | isolation source: marine sediment core GS10_PC15, 103 cmbsf | place: Arctic Ocean: Southern Knipovich Ridge | collected 2010
GCGGCAGATGAGCGGTTAATAGTACCCGCCGAGCAGGATGGGTGTGAGATAAATTGGTTTGTTTTTGTCGTGCAGCTCACAGAGAGCTTTACCCCGGCACAGCGTGACAGGATTTTGCAAGGGATGACTGAGCAGGGCATACAGGTAAGTAATTATTTTCCACCTGTGCACCTGCAGCCGTTTATGGTCGAGAAGTTTGGATATAGAAAAGGTGATTTTCCGGTTGCCGAATCCGTCAGCGAAAGAACCATAGCTCTGCCGTTTTATAATAATCTGGCAAAAGATGAAGTGGCAATTGTCTGCAGCAAGTTAAAGGGAATTCTGGATAAAACTGTCTCTGCCGTTTGACCGGGTCTGTTTCTTATACTATACTTTCTTTGGAGGCAGTTGCAAATCATAGGGTGGGCGGCTGCAGAGCCGATAATAACGTTCTTGAGGAGGAAAGCCTCAATGAGGAGTTGGAGAAGCAAGTTCATATTTTTGCTGATAGTCTATTTTGCTGGATTTGCAACCGCGATTTATTGCCTTGCACCTGCACCTGAGGGTCAAAACCTGCGGTCAGGAGAGAAAAGCTTTATGAATTCAGTGGTAAAATCAGATGATTTTGCACAATCTTTTAATTGTGGGCTGCACAAATGTATTGATTTCGGCAGGGATGCGGCCTGGCGTGCGGGCAGATTTATAAAGCAAAAATTAAATGAAAGGGAAGCTGACGGCTGAAGAAAATGATTCTGCCGTCTTAATTAGGGACTCTTAATCGCTAACGTATATATTTGGAACTTGGGGGGGGTGTGTTTATGCAACACCGCCGGCCGTGGGACACTCATGCTCACGGCCATTCCTTTGCGCAAAAAAACATCCCCCAAAAGATAAAAACCCGACAGTATTATGGGGTTCCTGATAAATCTACCAGCCAGGCGGCAGGCAGTTTCTCCTCTATAATAGCCTTGGCCAGATTGACCCAGCTTTTGCAGTTATCGAGTATAACGCTGTCACCGCTGGCCACAACCAATTCGGTATTTATCAATTTGGCGTCCGGGCTGGTCAAAAGCTCAATCTCCCAGTCCCAGCTATTCTTCCGGGCCAGCTCACCGATTAAGGTTTTTAGTCGTCCGCTGTTTGAGACGGGACTGTCCAGCAGCCAGAGGGCACTGACTACACCAATTTGGTTCAGGAATCCACCAATAAGTTCTACAGCCGGTATTGTTTCGGTAACCTTACGGTACGTTCCGTGTATGCCCGCCAAATCTCGAAAGCATCCGTCTCTGCCCTTAAAGATAACCGCGTTGCTCATTGCCGCTTCGACGGTTATCAGGACATTATAGCCATCGACAGCAAGGTCCCGGCCTGTAAGGTCGGAGATATTTAGTTGCGTTTCTTTTCGGGATGTTAACTGCTTATCTGAGCAGGCACTTCGCATAATGGCCAGTCTTTGTCTTTGGGTCAGTGAGAACCTGTCGCCGACCAACTTAAGAGCGCTTTTTTCGGCATACCCTTTTGTCAACAGCAGCGAAAAATCGGCAAGGGCAGAGGTTAAATCCGTGATTGCAGCGGTGGCAAATAATTTTACATCTGCAGGATGCGGGCCTCTATGGGTTCGCTTGTCAGGCATTTTTCATTGACTATTTACTATTTACTATTTACTATTAGCTCTAACGTCCGTTTTGTTTTTCAATAGTTGATTTTCAATAGTAAATAGTCAATTGTCAATAACCAATTACAAATGCCCAGTCACAATTTAGCCCATATCAAGATAGACGATTTGGAAATCATCGGCTATTCGGTCGCAGGTGAAGAGACCGTGGTTGCGATACCTCAGCTGGATGTTTGCTTTGATATCGGTAAAGCCCCCGACCAGGTTATTCCCATAAACAATATTCTGCTTACGCACGGTCATATGGACCACGCGGCCGGTATCGCATATTATCTGTCGCACCGGAATTTCTGCGGCCAATCGCCAGGAACAATAGTGGCTCCGGAAAGCATGCTGGGCCCAATAAGGCAAATAACAAATGCCTGGGGCCGACTGGACGGCAACAAAGTACCTGCCAATCTGGTCGGCGTAAGGCCCGGAGATGAATATCAAATAAAACCGAACCTATTTGCAAGGGTCTTCCCGACAAAACACAGCAGTGACTCTGTTGGTTATTGCATAATCGAAAAACGAAAAAAACTAAAGCCCGAGTATGTCGGCCTTGCGGGTCCTCAAATCGTCGAATTGAAAAAGAAGGGCACCGAAATCGATTACCTTCTTGAGATTCCGATTGTTACCTATCTGGGCGATACTCAGTATGTCGATTTTTCGCAATTGAAATATATCGCTGAGAGCAGGATTTTAATCGTCGAATGTACTTTCTATGAGGCTGAGCACTCCGAAAGGGCGGAGGCCGGCAGACATATGCACATCGATGAATTTGCAACTCTGCTCGATAAGCTGCAGAACGAGCACATCATTATCATACATATAACGCAGCGAACACCTATGCGGGAAATTCGCAGGATATTAAGGGAATCGCTTCCTCAGGAAAAACACAAAAAAATCATCCTGCTTATGGATGAAAGGCGATGAGGGCCCCCCGATACCTTACTTTTCTTTTTGAGCTTCCCTGCGGAATATTTCCTCATATACTTTTTCATAGTTCGAAACCATACAGTCGATGGTGAAGTTTTCCTCCACGTGCCGGCGGCACTTTCTGCGGTCAATCTTATCAATTTTACCGACGGCCTCTGCCGCTTCTTCTACATTATTGACCAGGAAACCTGTTTGGCCGTCAATGAGAATCTCGCGAGGCGAGCCTAAATCCATTGTAATTACCGGCACGCCCGCAGCTATTGATTCAGCCAACACCAGGCCAAATCGTTCGGGAATAGTGTGAAGATGAAGAACTGCGTAAGATTCTTTAAAAAGGGCGTCCCGCTGTACCGGATTAACCGGTCCAATAAATTTTATGGAGGTATTGTTGATGTGCGGCTTTACCATATTGTCGAAGTAGTCCTGGTCCTGAATTATCCCGGCTATTATCAGGTCTTTGCCGCATTTTTTTGCAGCCTCAATAGCCAAATGTGTCCCTTTGTCGAGGTGTATTCGCCCGAGAAAGACGAGTTTATCGCCGGCAGCTTCGCGAAATGTTATGTTGGACAGGTCGATGCCATTGTAAACGGTAGCAAGATATGGCAAATCCTTATCTCTGTCGGAATCGCTGATAGAAACATAGTAACTGTCTTTGTGGTCGTGGTAAACCCGCAGTATATCCGGCTCGGAAAAGCCGTGAATGGTCGTAAGCATTGGTGTTTTTATAAAGGGCAGGTAAGTCAAAGGCAGATAATCAAAATTGTTATGAATAAGGTCGAACTCATCCGCTCGCTCCATTACCTTGGAAATATGCAGACACGTAGAGACCAGTGGTATTTGTGTTTTGTCTTCTTCGTAACCTCTTTCAATAAATCCCTGAAGCTTTGCGCTTGTTACGGACTCTTTGGTGGCGAACAATGTAACGTTTTTCCACCCACGAGCCACCAGCCCCTCTGTGATATTGCTTGCGACCGTCTCCCATGCGCCGTATGCGATGGGGGGTGTCCGCCAGGCCACCGGCGATAAAACAGCTATCCGTTTGCTTTTAATATCATTCATCTTCCTTGTCCTGATAGAGAGTGTTTACTTTTTGCTTTTTTTTCGCACTTCTTCCTTTATTCGCTGAATATGTCCCCGGCCAAGAGCTTTTACTTCACAGCCGAGCTCGAAATACCTGCGTATTTTCTCATCTTCCAATATACCGAAACAATCAATGATTGCCAGTGGTGCGCCGGCCCATTTGACTATTTGGTCGGGTTCAAGCTTCAGGTAAGGTGCATGTGGAACAGCCAGTATGATTGCCTTTGCCCCTTTAAGAGCGGCAGCGAGGTTTTGCTGAACACGGATATTTACCAAATCGTCCTGGTTGTGGAAAAATCTCGCCAGTGAGTGGCCGGTCGCCGGGTAAGTATCCTGTTTTTCCAGCTCGTACCAGTGCTCAAGGTAAGGGTCGTGCACCCGCATCTCTGCCCCCATCTCGGTCAGCTTTCGCAGAACTATTTCCGAGCCGCTGTAGCGGGTGTCGGCAACATCCTGGCGATAGCTGGCTCCGCACAGAAGCACCTGCGCTCCTGCTATTTGCCGACCCATATTTTGCAGAGCGTCTTGTGTCAGGGTCGCTGCGTGAAGGCTTCTTGTATCGTTGATATCGATTGCCATTGTTGTCATCTTGAATATATCGTCCTCGAAGCCGAGAATGTGTTTATATGCCCAGTGCCCAAGACCTCCGTCTTTGGGCAGACAGTAGCCGCCGATACCGGGGCCGGGAAATATAATATTATTATGTGTTGGCCGGGTCTTGATTGCCTTTATAACTTTGATGAGGTCAACTCCGTTGCGCTCTGCGAACAAACTCCACTCATCAAGGAAAGCCAGTATCGCGGCACGATAGGAGTTCTCAATAATCTTGGTTGTCTCTGATTCGATAGGGCGGTCCATAACCGTCAGCGGATATTCCTCAGTATTAAGCACCTCTCTGAGGAATTTTTCAACACGCCCTTTAGCTTCGCTGTTACAGCCGGAACATACCCGCCAAAAATCACGTATTGATGAAACGTAGTTTCTGCCGGGCATAACCCTCTCAAAGCTGTGTGCCAGCAGAGGTTCCGAATCAATGCCTCGCGCCGCAAAGGCCTTTTTCATAATCGGCCAGGCAACGAATTCCGTTGTGCCCGGTGCTACGGTTGTTTCTATGAGTGTCAAACATTTCGGCGGAATTTTTTCACCGATGCTTTTTATTGTCTCTTCCAACGCGCCCGTTTCCGCTTTGCCTGTTCGCATATTGCCGAGGTCCTGTTTGGAATAATCGCACTGGACATCCACGACCACGCAGTCGGCGAGTTTAAGACAATCATTGTTATAGGTGGCGACGAGCGTTTTTTTCTCGAGAACACAGCGGACAATCATTGGCTCAACTTCGGGGTCTTGTGCTTTTACCGGCGACCGTCCTTTGTTAAGCAGCGGAATCTTCCAGTAGCTTCGAGTGCTGGGCCGCTGACAGCCGATGACGAACTTATTGGATTTGCCCGTATTTTTATCAACGGTATCGGCGACGATAGCGGCCATAACGGCCCCTACGAAGCCAACCCCAATCACCACAACTATTTCTTTGCCTTGGCCTCTGGCGCTCTCTGCCAGCGACCGAATACGGTTAAATTCCACATCGTATTCATTATTTTGTGGTATAGGAAATTTTTCTCCTGTTGGACTTATTGAATAATCGGCCATTTTTTAACACCTCGTGTCCTGCATTTTGTTTCACTCTCTTTCCAATTACCGCTGCGAGTTTATCAATAATATCCTCTATATCAAGTTTTTTTTGTTAGTTGTGAGTTTGCCCGGTATGCATTTGGTTTTGGAAGTTGCTGAGGTTAAGTGAGTCTGTTTTGACTCAGTGATATTATTGAGGTTGCTTGAGGTATGTCAAAATCTTTATCTTAAGTGCAGTGTTATTTTACCGGTTGTTTTTGTGTTTTTTGTTTTTGAGTTTTATCGCAATCAGGCTCTTTTTTGAACGGTGCGAGTGATTGTGGCTCGGCAACCTTACGGTAGCCCAATGCTTTTACCAATTCAAGCACTTCTGTCCAGGTCGGAAATGGTCTTGTATTTTTCTTTTTATACTCATTGACAGCCATTATAAATTCGAATTGCTCGTCGGACATCTGCCCTTCTTCAGCCGCTTTTCGCTCGTCACTTCTGCGTCTGCCTGGGCCGCGACGCCGGTCCAGCCCCAGGCGTCTGTCAACAACGCTTTCTCTGCGGTCTTTGCTGCTGCGACGTTCTATAAATTGTTCCTCTTTCATTTATTGCTGTGCTGCCTTTAGTTTCAAGATTTTTGTTGCGGTCGTCCCCGTTAGTTCTTATCCGGGTCCTTGGCAGTAACCTGCCGGGTTCCCCAAACGCATTATTTCGCGTTGGGGGGGGGCTGCCATCATAGTCTAAAATTCCTCATCGAATAGTTCACTGCTGAGATCACCGTCATCTTCTAAGGCAAGGTCATAAAAATCATCATATGCATTCTGAGACTCGATTATTACGTGGGCCTCATCAATATAATCTTCCGGCACCATCACTGTTATGCCATTAATATCCATTGACTGTTCGTGTTTCTCATGGATGATGACTGGTATCTCATTGTTTTTCAGCAGTGTCTCGTAGTTTCTGGCCTCTTCCATCTCCTCAGTAAATGCAACGACAGCGAAATCCTGCAGCTCAACCCGCGATTTTTGTGTTTTTCGGGGGCGTTTTGCCATTTCATTTCTCCATATCAAATTATCTCGGCCCCACTATGCCGGGGGCAGGTTCTGGACAATCTTTGCTCCATGTATTCTCGTCAAAATACTTCAGGCAAATTATTAAAAATTAAAGCAAAAAAAAAAAATTCCGGTACGAACCGCTTTTTCACCAGCAATTTTGAGGTATCGGCGGTGTGAATAAAGAAATTTAATATTTGATAGATTTTTTTGTTGCAAATCCACCCAGGTATCTGTAATTATTACCCATTAATTACCTTTTCGGCCTCAAGGATTTGATGCCGTACTTATTAATCTTTTTTTTTACATGGAGGATTTTAGAATGGCGAAAAAAAAAGAGTCTTTGGTTGTAGCCAGTAAAGTCAAGGCCTACATCAAGAGCAAAAAGATGATGACCGCCTCTGATGCCCTTGAGGCAATCAGCGACAAGGTCTATTGCATGCTTGATGCTGGAATTGCTCGGACCAAGGCCAACCGTCGCAGTACTGTCAAGGCACAGGACCTGTAAACAATTTATGAGCTAACTTCTTTTGCTTATACATCTTACGTTTGTGCCAATGCGAATGAAAGCAAGCTTTCTCTGCTTTTGCCAAAGCGGGAGGGCTTGCTTTTTTACTTGTTGTCGATTTTGTTATCAACTTACCTTCCAAATTTATTCTATTTTATGTTAGTTATCAGTCCTTATTTTTTTTTGGGCTGAAAATTGATTAAAACTCACTGGCTAATAACAGGATAAATGTGTTTAATTTACGATACCTCAAAACTTCTGTAATCGACCGGTAAAATCACTGTTATCAGCCCCATAATTCAAATTTTTCAGAAAATTTATTGAACTTATTCCCACCAAACCCCCGATTTATATTACAGAAAAGAATGTAAATGGGGCTTGAATTCCCCTATTTACAATTAATTATGCATTATTTTTTGCCGATAAGCCACTTGTTGTGAGATTAAAAAGTGCATTTTGATTTGCAACTTCGCAGTGGCGAAGGTGAGCTTATTGAATTTTATGACGCAATAAGTGTAACCTCTTTAGTAGTAAAGAGTTATGGTAGTTACATAGATAGTTTGCTGGAGTTGAGTTGAATATGAGGGTTTTTATGTTAGGCTGGGAGTTTCCACCGTTTATTAGCGGTGGATTAGGTACTGCCTGTTACGGGCTTACCAAGGCGATGGATCAGCTCGGCATAGAAGTAACGTTTGTACTGCCAAAAATGGCCGATGGAAAATTTGATACCCATGTAAAATTATTGACCCCAGACTTGCAGACATCCAACTTGTCTCTTAACCTTGGTGAACTGAAAAATGTATCATTTCGCCCCATCAATTCGCCTTTACAGGCGTATTCAACCCCGGATTCCTACCAGCGGCAAATCGAGGAAACTTTGAGGCAAAAGCAGATTAAAAGCGGCGTGCTCGGCTTGACGGGGCATTCTTTTGGTGGGGCGGACTATGGTGGTGATATGTACACTGAAGTGCATCGTTATGCTGCATTGGCTACTGAATTAGCTGAAAAGGAGCAATTTGACATTGTCCACGCTCATGACTGGATGACTTATCCGGCGGGAATTGCTGTTGCTGCGCTAAGTGGAAAACCGTTAATTGTACACATGCATGCCACTGAGTTCGACCGAAGCGGGGAACATGTAAATCAAATGATTTACGATATAGAGCGAAGAGGACTTCACGCGGCTGATAAGATAATTGCTGTAAGCTATCGCACTCGCAGTATCATAGTTGACCGCTATGGTATTAGCCGTGAAAAAGTCGAAGTAGTGTACAACGGAGTTGAACGCAACGGCAATAATGTTTTAGCTGATACCGGAATCGAAAAAGAGGAGAAAATCGTTTTGTTCTTAGGCCGAATTACAATGCAAAAAGGCCCGGAATATTTTCTGAGAGCCGCTAAAAGAGTCCTTGATGTGATGGATAATGTAAAGTTTGTTATGGCCGGCTCCGGGGATTTGATGCACCGCGCGGTGGAAATGGCGGCGGAACTCGGAATTGGGCACAAAGTACTCTTCACCGGCTTTTTACGCGGAGATGCAGTCCAGAAAATATATCAAATGGCAGACCTTTTTGTAATGCCGTCTGTATCTGAACCTTTTGGGTTAGTGCCGTTGGAAGCACTGAACAATGATGTTCCTGTCATAATAAGTAAACAAAGTGGTGTTGCTGAAGTCTTAAAGCATGCGCTAAAGGTTGACTTTTGGGATGTTGAAGAGATTGCCAACAAAGTTGTTGCCGTACTGAAATACCAGCCGTTACAGACGACATTGCGGGATTACGGGAGTTTTGAAGTACGGAAGTTGCAATGGACGGAATCTGCCGCAAAGTGTCTCAGAATTTATGAAGAAACTCTGGTTGCGGTTTGATAACCATATCTCGTGAAGTGTCTTACGTGCCACGTACGACGCATCACGATAGACTGAATACGAGGAACGAAAATGGCTTCGATATGTTTCTATTTTCAGGTTCATCAACCTTTACGATTGAGGCATTATACTGTATTTGACAATGACGATAAATACTTCGACGATTCCAAGAATGCTTTTATATGCAGAAAAGTAGCAAATAAATGTTATCTACCTGCCAATCGGTTACTTCTCGATACAATAAGGAGATATGAGGGCAGATTCCGGATAGCATACAGTATAACCGGCGTACTGCTGGAACAGTTGTTTAAGTTTTCACCGGAAGTTATAAGTACTTTTGATGCTCTGGCCGAAACCGGCTGTGTAGAGTTTTTAGCAGAGACATATTATCACAGTTTAAGCTTTCTGTATTCACGAGACGAATTTGTAGAGCAGATTAACAAGCACTGCGAAACTATAGAACATCTTTTTGGTCAAAAGCCAAAGGTATTCAGGAACACGGAGTTGATATACAATAACGACCTGGCGGACCTTATAGAATCGATGGGTTCTTTCGATGCAATATTAACCGAGGGAGCAGACCATATTTTAGGCTCAAAAAGCCCTAATTTCATCTATCGCCCGAAGGGCTGTGGCAGACTAAAACTTTTATTGAAAAATTATGCCCTCAGTGATGATATTGCTTTTAGATTTTCCAACCGTGACTGGGCCGAATGGCCTTTAACTGCGGACAAATATGCCCGATGGGTGAACAGAATAAACGGCAACGGCAATGTCGTAAACCTCTTTATGGATTATGAAACATTCGGGGAACACCAGTGGGAAGATACCGGAATATTCGATTTTATGCGTCATCTGCCGGAGGAGATTCTGAAACACCCGGACAACGATTTCAAAACCCCCAGTGAAGTCATTCAGACTTATGAACCTGTCGGCACAGTTGACATACCACATCTGATAAGCTGGGCCGATACAGAAAGAGACCTTTCAGCCTGGCTTGGAAATGCAATGCAATCCAATGCCATTCATGAGCTTTACCGCCTCGAAGAGAAAGTAAAGAAAATCGGCAACGAAAAAATTATTGAAGACTGGCGAAAATTGCAGACTTCCGACCATTTTTATTATATGTGCACAAAATATTTTGCTGATGGGGACGTGCATAAATATTTTAATCCGTATGACTCGCCTTATGATTCATACATTAATTTTATGAATATCATGGGCAATCTTCATAGTCGTTGTTCTAAGCAGATGACAGGGGCGGCATTGGACACCGTATCGCAAGATAAAGACCAGCCAGATTTGCAAATGGTTTGTTAGACTCCTTATTATATGTTTTCTTGTTCGAGCGCTAATTCTGATTGTCGGATTCTAACGCCATAATGTTTTTAGGAGTACAGTTGTGCTGACGCTGCAAAAAACTGCCAATGTTACAATTGCTTCCGTAGCGATGGGGGGGCCATTTTGCAATAAGTCGCAAAATGGGAACGCGATGGACAATGAGCCGCTTGAGGACTTGTTGGAAAAGGAATGGCTGCTGACTAATAATCGCGGCGGCTATGCATCTTCTACTATTGTTGGCTGCAACACCAGAAGGTATCACGGCCTTCTTATCGGCTCGGTTAACCCATCCGTCAACAGGATAATGGCTTTGGCCCATTGCCTTGAAATGGTAATACTTAACGGGGAGGTCTTTAATCTTTCAACCGTCGAATTCGACGGCAAATTCACACCAAACGGTTTCAGATGTATCAGGCAGTTCCGTCGGGATACCGGCGTGCATTTTAATTATCAACTGGACAAAATTAAACTTACAAAATCCATTTATCTCGCCAGCGACGCTGATACTGTCGTATTGTTGTATGATTTTACAAGTGTCGCCGAGCCGATAGAATTTGTTTTGCGCCCCTTCATAGGCTTACGTGACTTTCATACACTGCAAAAATCGTATGCTCCATTATGCTCAAAACCACTTGGGAATGGTTTGATGATTCGCTATAATACACCACAAAGCTGTGAGCTGCTTTTGGATTGTCCCGCTGCAACTTTTGAGAAGGACAAGCAATGGTGGTTTAATTTCGTATATCGCAAAGACAGACAAAGAGGTCAGGATTTTACCGAAGATTTGTGGACCCCGGGCTTTTTCAAGTGCCAACTTCACTCTCCGAGCAAAATTGTTTTATATGCCAATCTCAGCGACCACTGTCAACCTGGGCAGTTAATGAATAACGATATTGATGCAATACGTCAGGATTTGCAAACCTGCCAGAGAAATATTATTTCCGCAGCTAAGGCTGGAGACAAAAAACTCAAAACTCTTTGTTTAGCTGCCGACCAGTTCATTAGCGAGCGACAGACGAATCCGAAGCAAACCAAGTACAATACAGGCTATGAACAACAGGAGAAAAAAACCACAATTTTAGCCGGCTTCCCATGGTTTGCCGACTGGGGAAGAGATGCCTTTATCTCTCTGCCCGGGCTGTTGCTTTCTACGGGAAGACCGGATAAAGCAAAGTCTGTTTTAAGTACTTTCGCTCAAACAGCCGATAATGGTATGATTCCGAATCGCTTCGATGACAACAGCAATACTGTCCATTTCAACAGTGTAGATGCCTCTCTTTGGTTTATTAATGCGGCTTTTCAATACTTAAACGCCACCGATGATTCAGCTACTTTCACGCAGCAGTTTCTGCCGGTAATTCGCTGGATTATCCACTCTTACCACCACGGCACACGGTTTGACATACACGCTGATACCGACGGGCTAATAACCGCGGGCAGCAACGAAACTCAATTGACCTGGATGGATGCAAAATATGCCGATGTTGCTGTAACGCCTCGTTATGGAAAGGCGGTCGAGATTAACGCCCTCTGGTATAACAGTCTTTGCCGGCTTGTTCAATTCTACACCGGTCGGAATGTAGAGAACTCGGTACATTACAAATCAATGGCTGATAAAGTCGCTGTCAGTTTCTGCAGGTTATTCTGGAACGACAAAACCGGCCATCTAAACGATTGTATTCTACCCGATGGTACGGTTGACAGCAGCCTTCGGCCGAATCAGATATTCGCTGTTTCACTTCCATTTTCACCCTTGTCGGTTCAGCAGCAAAAATCGGTAGTGGATGTAGTACAAAAAAATCTGCTCACACCTTACGGACTGCGAACATTAAGCCCAGGTGACAGCCGGTACAAAGGCATATACACGGGTCCACAACAACAGCGCGATGAAGCCTACCATCAGGGTACCGTTTGGCCGTATCTTATTGGGTCGTTTATTGAGGCGTACTTAAAAGTCAACGATTTCAGCAAAAAAAGCAAAAAAGAGGCCGCTGTTTTCATCGAGCCGTTGATGCAGCATTTGACTGAAGACGGCTGTCTCGGACAAATCTGCGAGATATTCGATGGAGACCCTCCCCATAAACCCAAAGGCTGCTTCGCCCAGGCCTGGAGCATAGCTGAACTTATAAGAGCATACAAATTAATAAACAGTTGATTTATTCCCGCCCAATCATATAATACTGCCTCTATTAATACTGCCTCTATGGATTGTCAAAATACTGATTGATACTTGTCAAGGATTCAAGTTATGAAAAGCTTTTGTATTACAGTTATAATGTTGATAGTAACTATCGCTCTTGTTGGCTGTAATACCGGTACTGCAGATGAACAAATGCAAAATTTCATAACAAAACATGTCAAAAAAATCAAACCTATGGCAAAAGAAACCGGTCTTGCGTATTGGGATGCCGCAAATTCCGGCAAACCTGAAGATTATGACAAAGTCAGCAAACTGCAGTTTGAGATTACCAGGGTTTATACTGACCCTGTGGAGTTTACCTTCCTAAAGAAAATGAAAGAATCCCGACAGGTAACCGACCCGGTGCTTAAGCGGCAATTAGACCTGTTATACAACTCGTACCTGACAAACCAGATAGACCAGGACCTGCTCAAACAAATCATTGATTTGGGAACTGAGGTTGAAAAGAATTTCAGCACTTTCAGAGGGACTATTGACGGCAAAAAAGTTACCACCAACGAAATTAAAGAGATTCTAAAAACCGAAATCGATTCTGAAGGAAGAAAAAAGGCCTGGCTCGCAAGCAAGCAGGTAGCCCCCATTGTTGCGAAGGATATCATAAAACTGGTCAAGTTGCGTAATCAGGCAGCACGTACAGTCGGCTTTGAAAATTATCACACCCTTTCACTGACTATCGCTGAACAGGATGTAAAAGAGCTGGACAAGATTTTCAATGAACTTTACCGATTGACCAACAAGCCTTTTGCCAAACTAAAAGCTGAACTGGATTCCATTCTGGCAGCCCAATACGGCGTACCTGTTGACCAGCTTAGTCCCTGGCATTACCACGACCCGTTCTTCCAGGAAACTCCCTTGGTCTATGAAATTGATTTGGACAGTTATTATAAGGATAAGGATGTCAAGGAACTGTCGGTAAAGTTTTACAATGGTATCGGTTTGCCGGTGGAATCTATCCTGGCCAGTAGTGACCTGTATGAGCGTGAAGGTAAAAACCCGCACGCTTTCTGCACTGACATAGACAAAGAAGGTGATGTCCGTATTCTCTGTAACATCAAAAATAACGAGCAATGGATGGAAACTATGCTGCACGAACTGGGCCACGCAGTTTATGATAAATATCATAACCCGGATGTCCCGTATCTGCTCAGAGAGCCTGCCCACATTTTTACAACAGAAGCGATAGCTATGTTTTTCGGCCGATTGAGCCGTAATGGGGCCTGGATGCAGCAAATGCTGGAATTGTCGGATGAGCAACGCACCCAAATCGAAAAAGTCAGCGACAAATACGCCCGGCTAAAACAACTTATTTTTGTTCGTTGGGCTATGGTTATGTATGATTTTGAAAAACAGCTTTATGCAAATCCCAACCAGGACCTGGATTCACTTTGGTGGCAAATGGTAGAGAAATATCAGTTTGTAAAAAAACCAAAAGGACGTACTGAACCGGACTGGGCATCCAAAATTCATTTTACTATTGCCCCCTGTTATTATCATAATTATGTATTGGGGGAATTGTTGGCATCTCAACTGCATCACTATATTGTTCAAAATATTCTAAATCTCGAATCGGACAAGGATGTCAGTTATGTCGGCCTGAATGAGGTTGGAGATTTTCTGCAGAAAAAAGTCCTTGAGCCGGGCTCAGTCTATCATTGGGACGATATGATTGAACGGGCAACCGGCCAAAAACTAACCCCAAAATATTTTGTCGCCCAGTTTGTTCGATAGTTAGTCATTGGCCGGCGACCCTGATAAAGCATTAATTAAATTAAGGAAAAAGCGAATGGATGAGCCAAAAGCCGAACAAATAAATGTGCCGAACGATAAAAACCTGCTCCTGGACACTTATGCGCTGGCCGAGATTACTCTAAAGGGAGTTATACTTGGTATTATACTGTCGGTTATTCTGGCAGCGGCAAATGCGTATCTTGGACTGTTTGCGGGGATGACAGTCTCGGCATCGATACCGGCGGCGGTGGTTACGATGGGCATATTAAAGCTGTTTAAGCGCAACAACATTCTCGAAAACAATGTTGTCCGCACCGCCGCATCAGCCGGTGAAGCACTGGCGGCAGGGGTGATATTCACCCTTCCGGCACTGGTTATTATGGATTTCTGGACTGATTTTAATTTCTGGTGGGTAACGATTATCGCCTGTTTTGGCGGTGTTTTAGGAGTGCTCTTTACTATACCCTTGCGAAGAGCACTGATTATTGAAGCAAAGCTTAAATTCCCCGAGGGAATAGCTGCTGCCGAGGTGCTAAAAACCGGTGAGAAGGGCGCCTCCGGCACAAAATATCTTGTGCATGCGGCGATTGCCGGCGGACTGTTCAAACTTGGTGAAGCGGGACTGCAAATCTGGCAGGGAATATTTGAGGTGGCGGCAAAAGCCGGCGCATCTGTGGCCTACTTCGGTATGAATTTAAGTCCGGCCCTTATCTCTGTGGGATACATCGTGGGACTGAATATCGCTGTGCTGGTTTTCCTCGGAGGGGCGAGCAATTGGCTGATAGCTATTCCGATTTGTGCTGCAAAATCAACCTGTCCGGTTGTGGATGGCCAGGCAATTGAAGCTCTGGCCTGGGCCAAGCAAATATGGACTGAACAGACTCGATATATCGGTGTCGGGGGTATGATAGTAGGGGGGCTGTGGACGGTCATTAAACTTCGAAAATCTATTGTAAGTGGTGTCAGGAGCGGACTAAATGCTTACAGCAGTTCAACCGCAGCCAATATCCAAATTCCCAGAATCGAAAGAGATATGCCGATGAAATGGATACTAATACTTATTGTGGCTTCGGTAGTGCCGTTGTTTATAGTGTACCAGGCATTTGTTGCCAATGTGTTGGTATCATTACCGATGGCAGTGATTATGCTGGTAACGGGCTTTGTATTTTCGGGTGTTGCCGGCTATATGGCCGGAATCGTTGGCTCTTCAAATAACCCTATATCAGGGGTGACAATAGCGACTGTTTTGGTTTCTTCACTTCTTTTGGTATTGTTGATGGGCAAAGGCGCCGAGGCCGGGCCTGCAGCGGCCATAATCATTGGCAGTGTCGTCTGCTGTGCCGCAGCAATTGCCGGCGATAATATGCAGGACTTAAAAGCAGGTCACATCGTTGGCGCAACACCCTGGAAACAGCAGGTAATGCAGATTGTGGGAACGGTCTCTGCCGCCTTTGTTATTGCACCGGTTCTCGTGCTGCTCCAGAAGGCCTATGGATTTGCAGGGCACGCTTCTGCAATAGGTAAGACCAATCCTCTGGCTGCGCCCCAGGCCAATCTTATGGCTTCGGTTGCGCAGGGCGTTTTCTCAGGGGACCTGCCCTGGAACTTTATAACTATTGGAATGGTTATCGCAGCACTTGTGATAGCCCTGGATTGTCACCTTCAAAATAAAGGCAGTTCTTTCAGAACACCCGTTCTCGCTGTCACCATTGGCTTCTATCTGCCGTTTAAGCTCTCAACTGCTATTTTGATTGGCGGATTAATAAGTTTAGCCATAAAGTTCTATCACAAAAGAAAAGGTACAACTAAAGAAACTGTGGAAGTAACCGACCGGCACGGGATGTTGTTTGCATCCGGACTGATAACCGGCGAAGCGCTGCTTGGAATCCTCCTGGCGATACCAATTGTTATTATCGGCACCCAGAACGCCATGGCGGTGATTGATAAACCTTTGGGAGCATGGCTGGGGATAATTCTCTTGGCAGGTGTGGTTTATTGGCTGTATCGAACAGGCACCAATACAAAATCTCACAACTGACAGCACTTGAGTGGATTTTCGGTTTACGATTTTCAATTTTCGATTTCAAATCGGAGATCGACAATCGGAAATAGCTGCTTGGACTCTTTATAGGTTCCCATTTTGCGACTTGTTGCAAAATGGGGTTCCCTATTTATTGGCGATAGAGGATTTGACTTCTTTTATAAATGTTGAAATTTCAGCTAAGGTTTTTTCTTTATTGCCCAGATTTTCTTCGATTATCTTCACTATTTTCGAGCCGATTATTACACCATCGGCGCCGGCTGCTGCTACTTTTGAGGCGTGTTCCGGTTTGCTGATTCCAAAACCTACGCACACAGGGACACTGGTGAGCTTTTTCAGTTTAGCAATAAGCCCTTCAACCTGCTCGGAGAGTTTTTCTCTGCTGCCGGTAACACCCAGAAGTGACACCGTGTAAATAAAGCCGGTTGTTTTTGAAGCGATAAGTTTCATTCTTTCCGTTTCTGTGTTTGGCGTTACCATAAAAACAGTATCAAGACCTGCCGAAGCGGCCGGTTCTATAATTTCATCTGCATCATCAATGCTTAAATCTGCAACCAGAACACTATTGACGCCCGCCTTGTGGAAATCGGCGAAAAACTTTTCTGCCCCGTACTGATAAATCAGGTTGTAATACATCAAAAGTCCTATTGGAATGTCTTTGTACGCCTTGATTTTTTTGATGAACTCCATCGCCTTTTTTACATTCATACCGGCGCTTCGTGCGCGAATATCCGCTTTTTGGATTGTCGGCCCATCGGCTATCGGGTCCGAAAATGCAACTCCCAACTCCAGAATGTCGGCTCCGGCATCGATTGCCGTCTTTACAATCTCGAAACTTGTATCAAAATCAG
>SDBT01008417.1_pt1 | contig 16860 bp, 15 predicted proteins | sample 2277101 | NCBI WGS metagenome assembly SDBT01 (sample SAMN10404973, study PRJNA504765) | marine sediment metagenome | isolation source: marine sediment core GS10_PC15, 103 cmbsf | place: Arctic Ocean: Southern Knipovich Ridge | collected 2010
CCTGTTTGCTAAATGGCGGGACTTTTTCCCAAAAGTGGCTAACTATAAATTTTGCTTAAAAATACAACAAACGAAAAATAAGGAGACGTTATGTTAAGAAAAACTCTATTTACAATTCTGTTGTCACTGCTTACGCTCAGTTATGTCTATTCTGGTGGTTTCCAGATAAACGAACATGGCGCCAAGGCAATGGCAATGGGCGGTGCGTTTGTGGGTCTGGCTGATGACCCTTCTGCTGTGTATTTTAATCCGGCCGGGATTACTCAACTTGACGGCACTCAAATTATGACCGGTGCAACTCTAATAAAACCAGCTGCTTCATTCAGAGGTCCAAGTCCTGAAATTACTGAATATGAAATGAAAGAACAAATGTTCAATCCTATCAATCTCTATTTGACACACAAATTTAATGAGAAAATGTATTTTGGGCTTTCTGTAAATAATTCTTACGGACTTGGTTCGGAATGGGATGAGAACTGGGTTGGAAAATATCTGGCTGGAAAAACTGATGTTACCACTTTCTTTATCAATTCTGTGCTCGCTTACAAAATTGGAAAATTATCGTTAAGTGCAGGACCAACCTTTGCTTTCGGTGAAGTGGCAATATCAAAAAAGGAATCACTTTTTGATGCTGAAATTTCTCTCGAAGGAAATGACAGTTCTGTGTGGGGATTTTCTGCAGGTGCTTTTTATAAACCTAATGAAAAGTTGTCTTTTGGTCTCTCTTACAGAAGCGAAACAAAATTTGAATTTGAAGGTGATGTTACTTCTGAGGGTGATGCTGCTATCGTATCAGAATTGCCATACGGAGATATTTCCGCAGAATTAACTACTCCAATGAATCTGACTTTCGGATTGGCTTACAAATTTATTCCAGAATTAACTTTGACCGCTGATTATCAGTATATTGGCTGGTCTTGTTATGAAACTCTGGCAGTCGAATTTGCTGAAAATGAGGATTGGAATATATCTGCGCCAAGAAATTATGAGGATACTTACATACTCAGGTTTGGCTGCGATTATGATTTGAATGAAAAAATTGACCTTCGTGCTGGAATCTTATTTGATAATAACCCTGTTGAAGACGAATGGGTGGAACCATCACTCCCGGATGCTGACAGAGTTGGTTTCAGTTCAGGATTTGGTTACAAACTGAATAACCTTTCTATTGAATTTGCTTATCTTTTCCTGAGATTCAATGAAAGAGAAATCACAACATCCGAAGTTCTGAACGGTGTTTACAACTCAACTGCAAGTTTATTTGGCATTAATTTGTCATACAAATTTTAACGGAGGTAAATGATGAAATACTCAATGAAAATACTCGGATTGTTAACGGTCCTGCTCTCTCTTGTTCTCATCGGTTGTGAAGATAGAACAGATTTGACAGATCCCGGAACTCCCAATACCGGAGATGCTGATTTTACAAGTTTTGTTACCATTGGAAATAGCTTGACTGCTGGTTTTCAAAACAATTCTTTATATGAAAGTGCTCAGGAGTGTTCCTACGGAAATTTGATTGCACAGCAAGTTGATGCAACTTATGCCCAACCTCTTTTTGATGAAACAGGTACAGCAGGAAAAATGTCAATTGTCTCATTAGACCCGCTTGAAATTGCTTACAGCACAGAAAGTGGAAATCCGTTGAATTTGGATTATCCCGCTCCATACAACAATCTTGGAATTCCGGGCGCATTATTGTATGATGTATTGAATGCAACTGACGCAAATACTTGTGCTTCTGGTCTGGCAGGCAGTCCTAATGAATTATTTGATGTTGTCTTAAGAGGACTTGGAACTCAATTCCAACAAGCACAATTATTAACTCCCACATTCGTAACTTTGTGGATAGGTAATAATGATATTCTTGGTTATGCAACTTCTGGTGGATATTATCCATACACATCTGAAACTGATTTTGAATATTTATATGGTTTATTGGCAGATAATATCGCAACTTTGAATGCAGATGTTGTTGTAGCAAATATTCCCTCAGTTACCGCAATCCCATTCTTTACAACAATTCCACCGATGCTTCCGGACTCTCTTGGTAATTACACAATACCGGTTTATGGTGATACCGGTGATGGTGTAAGAATGTTAATATTTGGAAAGGATTTACTTACATTGTCAGCAAGTGGAATGCTTGCTTTGGGTTATGGGACGGAAGGTAATCCACTACCAACGACTGTAGTTTTAGATTCACTTGAAGTTGCTACAGTTGCAAATGTTACTACCTTCTACAACGCGACCATATCAGATTTGGCATCTGCCAATGGTTTTACTCTTGTTGATATTTATTCATTCTTTAATGATATTGCCGCAAATGGCTATTCTGTGGATGGATTGGATTTTACAACAGCATATATTGAAGGTGGTTTATTCAGCTTGGATGGTGTTCATCCCACCAGCCGCGGATATGGTGTTGTTGCCAATAAATTCATCGAGACTATCAATGCAGAATTCGATGCTGATATTCCTTATATCTACATTCCTGCAATTCCGGGCAGTATCCCGTTTGCAGGTGGAGTATAACAATTTCTTTGTTGGAAAAAATAAGGGTGGAAGGTTATCCACCCTTTTTTTTAAATTTTCAATCAGGTTGGAAACGACGAGTGAGCTATATTTTATCTTTGTAGACGGTTGATTTCTCTTTTATAAGTAAGAATAAACCGAACAGAGCCGGGATGACCGTATTAATAAAAAAAACAATCAAAGAGCAGGAAACAGCTATTTCAGGTTCAATTCCATATTTTGAGAGGATGTTCATAGCGAAAGATTCGCGCAGACCTAATCCCGCATAAGTTACAGGCAAAACAAATAATGTCTTATTTCCTTCTTAAACAAATCATGTAATTACTACCGGTTGTGTTTATAGTAAAAATAAAATTGCTATAAAACTTGGAATTGAATATCTCCTTGGTGCTGAAAGAGATATCTCCGATGACTTGGTCAATCCTGCAAATCCTTTAGAAGGTTTTAAAAATTCGCAACCAGGTAAACATAAACTCGACATTTTTGCATTTAGCTTAGGTTTAGGATACGGTTTCTAATAACCTGAAAAAGATTTTGATTAAGCCTTCCGAATTTTCGGAAGGCTTACTTTTTTTTTTGCAGATAGGAAAAGAATATCAGATAGAACCTCATCCCGAATTTAATCATGAAGGAATTCAGAACAAATTAAACACCGAGTCATTCAGTTTTTCTTGACATCTCCAAGAGCTTTAAAATCCTAAAATTTGAGTCCATCCTTAAACTCACTCCCGACCCCTCTCTTTGGAAAAGAGAGGGGAGAAGGAGAACTCGAATCCTCTGGATTCATCAATGTTTCCCCTCTTTCTTGTCGCGGCGTTAGACGGATCAAGAGGGGTTAGGGGAGTTAGAAATCGAAAAATTATACTTTCCTGATGAACTCTAAAATTAGACAAGGAGAAAGATGAAACCGTATATCGTAGCATTAATCATTGCAGGCGGAAAAGGAAACCGCCTGAAAACAGAAATAAAAAAGCAATTCTTATGCATCAAAGAAAGACCACTCTTGTTTTGGACAATCGATAATTTTGCGAAACATCCACAAATAGATGAAATCATCGTAGTCTTGCCAAAAGAGGACAGGAAAATTTTTCAAGATCAAATCTCTTCGGAATTTACTTTCTCAAATATTTCTGTTGTACCTGGGGGACCTGAGCGACAGGATTCGGTTTGTAATGCTATTCATGCCTGTCATCCTAAAACCGATATTGTCTTAGTTCATGATGGAGTTCGTCCTTTTGTTTCGGAAAAAGAAATATCGGACTTAATAAAAATAGCCTTAACTTCAAAAGCTGTAATCCCGATTTCAAAAATAAAAAATACAATTAAAGAAATTAAAAATGAGCACATTATTAAAACAGTTAATAGAGAAAATTTGGCAAACGCCCTCACACCTCAAGTATTTGATTATAAACTTATAAAAACTTTGCATGAAAAAGCAAAAATCGAAGAATTATATTTTACGGATGATGCTGCCATTTTAGAACATTATGGTCATCTTGTTTCTGTCTATGAAAGTGAATCGTTTAATTTGAAGGTAACAACTAAAACTGATTTTGAAATTGCTAAAAATATTATTGAGAATAATCTGTTTGAGTAGTTGAACTGGAGCAAAACCTTGCGAACCGTGTCAGGTTTCCGTCAGTTGCCGGATTAAAATTTGACTGATGGTTTCTTTCAGAGAGATTCTTTCAAATTAACCTTCGCAATGGTTGGATACTGAATTAGTTGAATTGGTTGAATCAGTTGAATTGGTTGAACTGGGCATAAAAGAAATAATATATTTCGTGTTTTTTCGCCTGCCCCGTTAAATCTCTTTTATTTAATGGGGCGTGTTTCGTGGGTAATAATTGAAAAAAACATTTCGTGTTTTTTCGTGTGTTTCGCGGGTAATAATTGAAAAAAACATTTCGTGTTTTTTCGTGTGTTTCGCGGGTAATAATTGAAAAAAACATTTCGTGTTTTTTCGTGTGTTTCGCGGGTAATAAAAGAAGGAAGTAATCATGAGAATTGGATATGGATATGATGTGCATAAATTAGTAAAGAACAGAAAACTCGTTTTAGGCGGAGTAGAAATCCCGAATGAATTGGGATTAGCAGGTCATTCCGATGCGGATGTACTGATTCATGCGATTATAGACGCAATTTTGGGAGCTTTGGCAGCAGGTGACATTGGTCAGCATTTCCCGGATTCCGATGAAAAATATAAAGATATCGATAGCAGGATTCTTCTCAGAGAAACCTACAAAAAGCTTGATAATGCTGGATTTGAAATTGGAAACCTTGATGCTACTGTTTGTGCACAAAAGCCAAAACTTCAAAAATATATCCTTCAGATGAGAAAAAATGTATCTGAAGATCTTCATACAAATATTAAAAATATCTCAATCAAAGCAACAACTGAAGAGGGGTTGGGTATCAGCGGGAATGAAAGAGGAATTACTGCAACTGCGGTTGTTTTGCTAAAGACTTTGTAAAATGAAGCCTTGAATTAACATGAAGAAAATTTTTCCAAAACATGACAGAATAATAGAATTAAGTGCACTAACTTGCACTTGTGAATAAGAGACAAATAAGAAAATCATGAAGATATTAAAAATTAGATTAACGGAAAGTATTATAAATAAAATCAAGAAAAAAGCTCTAAAAGAAAATATAACAATATCTGAACAAATATTAGAATATGTTAAAGCTGCCATTCTATCTGAGGGAAACCCAGATTTACCTCTACTTTTCATTAAGCAAACTCTTGAAGCAAAAGCAGAGATTGAAGCTGGTATATGTCAGAAGTATAAATTTGGTTTAATTTAATGACACCCGAACTCCTTCTTCCTGAACTTTCGAGTCGTGAGAAGCCTGCGACGACTCGAGATAGAATATCAATCGCTTCTGCTCGACTCGTCGTTCCTAACGAGTCGAAAAAGCTAAATACAATTCAATGAAACCAGAACTTCTCCTCCCAGTTGGCAATACAGAATCATTTTATGCTGCGGTAGAAGGTGGTGCGGATTCAGTTTACTTAGGTCTTCGCAGTTTTAATGCGCGCGGAAGAGCACCCAATTTCACTCCCAATCAATTACAATCATTACTCAAAGAAGCGAACCAATTAAATATTAAAGTTTATTTAACTCTCAATACCCTCATAAAAAATAGCGAACTTCCTCAACTTCTTGATATCATGTATTTGCTTTCTCAAACAAAAATATCTTCAATTATAATTCAGGATTGGGGCGTTTATTATCTTCTGAAAAAAAACTTTTCCAATCTTCCCATTCATGCCAGTACACAAATGGGAATACACAATTCTGTTGGAGTTAATTATGCTGAGTCATTAGGTTTTGAACGGATTATTTTAGCGCGAGAACTAACCATTTATGAGCTCGAAAAAATCAGTAGGAAAACCAACATTGAGTTGGAGAATTTTGCTCACGGTGCTCTTTGTTATTCGTTTTCCGGAGAATGTCTTTTCAGCAGTTTTCTGGGAGGGATGAGTGCAAACCGGGGATTATGCAGGCAGCCCTGTCGCAGGATTTATCATTTACCGGAAAGCTCAGATTATTTCTTCAGTCTAAAGGATAATCAGCTAATCGATTTTTTACCTGAGATATTAAAGTTGAACATTTCAGGTCTGAAGATCGAAGGTCGTATGAGATCTGCTGAATATGTTTATCAAGTTGCCAGAGCATACAGAATAGCAATTGATGATCCACGAAAAATCAAGACTGCAAAAGAAATCTTGAACTATGATTTTGGCAGGGAAAAAACAGCTTATTTTTTAGGTGGAGATATCAAGAACGCGATTTCAAAAAATCCTTATATCGGCATTTATATTGGTGAAATAGCAAAAAGTGCTCCAAATTCATTTTCTTTCAGAACTCTTCACAAACTAAAAATTATGGATCGTTTGCGAATTTTACCGGAAACAGGAAGCGATGCTAAAGCAATCAAAATCAAGGAAATGTGGAAAGATGAAAAAAGATGTTCTCAAATAGAAATAGGAGAAATAGTTAAAATTCAAACTGATAAAATCAAAGTAGAAAAAGGCGATAAGGTTTTCCTGATTGGATTGGCAGAAATAAAGTTCAAGAACAAATTTACTCTTCAGGGAAAACGTTTGAAATTGCAGCTCTCATCTGAAAAAAAGAAGAACATTTTATCTCGAATCGGTTCCAGGAAAATCTTGAAAAGAGAAGAGCTTTTTGTAAGAATAGATTCGCTAAAATGGCTGGGAAAGATTTTTTTTGATAGAATTGATTTTTTGATTTTGAATTTATCAAAATCAGAATGGACAGAGCTTGATTTCAGGAAAAACTTTCTCAGGAAAAATCTCCATAAAATTATTATCCAACTTCCGAAATTCATTCCTGAAGATGATCTTATTTTCTTCAAACAATTAGCAGAAACCTGCCTTAGAGAAGGTATCACAAATTTTATGTTAAATCATCTTTCCCAGAAATTATTGATTTCGTCATCCCTGAAAATCAGGATTTTTACCAGCGAAAATATTTATTCACTCAATGATGCGAGCATCCAATTTTTGAAAGAGGAGAAAATCTGGTCATACGTTTATCCTCTGGAAAATGATTTCCAGAATTTATATTTTGGTAAAGACAGGAAAGGAATTGTACCATTGTTTTTTGTTCCTGAACTTTTTTATTCGCGAATGCCTGTTTCATTTAACAGTGAAGACTCTAAGGCACAAAGTTTTCAGGATAAAAGCCTAATATATAGGAAAATCGTTAAAAACGGAATTACGGTAATTGTTCCTGAAATTCCGGTTTCCATTCTGCCACATAAGAATAAACTTTTTAAAGAAGGTTTCAGAAGGTTTCTCATCGATTTCACTCATCTGAATCCATCGCAGAAAACGTTTAATAGAATCTTGAAAAAATACCAAACTTCTAGTCCTGAATATCCAGGCACTATTTTTAATTTTAAAGATGGTTTGAGATAGTGAAATCATCGAAAAAAACAAGTTTGTTCGAACGAATATTCGAAGTTGTACGTTTAATTCCTGCCGGTAGTGTGGCAACTTACGGGCAGATCGCACACATAGTTGGATGCTCTCCACGAGTTGTGGGTTATGCAATGCACTCGGTTTCTATTGAAGATGATGTTCCCTGGCAGCGAGTAATCAACAGCAAGGGTAAGATCAGTTTTCCTGAAGGTTCGGAAGGTTATGAAGAACAAAAAGCAATCCTGGAAGCTGAAGGGATTGTTTTTGATAAAAACGGTAAAATAGATTTAAAAAAGTTTGGATGGGATAAACCTTGAAAAAGTTTAAGAGACTTTTCTTCTTGCCAGACCTTTTCAATGGTTCCTATCAAGCATTTATAATTCTTAAAAAAAGCAATATTGAGTCCACGCTAAGAAATTCAGATTCAATAAAACGAGAAACCGTTAAAACGGTTAATGCTTTTTTTGTTTCATTAACCACCAACTTATCCGTCTGAGCCGGAGTAAACAGTTGGTGGTTAATAAGAAGATAGCAACTTTCAACCGATTCACTTGTCCCGTTAAATCCTTTTTCATTTAACTGGGATCGGTTTCTAAATATTTGAAAGACTTTCTAACGCGTTTTAATTTTGACCTTTTTAGAGTGGACTCAATATTAAAAAATTTTTAGCTACAATTCTTATTGACATATAAGTTCCTCACATAAAACTTGCACACATAATATGTGTAAGGAGGTGATTTTTATGTCTAATCTAACAATATCACTAAATAATGAACTTATTAAGTCAGGAAGGGATTATGCGAAGCAACATAACACATCGATTAATGCTCTTATCAGGGAACTTCTCAAAAAAAAGGTTGAAGATTCATCCATAAATTGGCTTGAAGAATGTTTTCTGCTAATGGATAAGTTAAATGTAAATTCAAAAGGTAAGAAATGGAATCGTGAGGATTTGTACGATGTCTAAAATCTTTGTTGATACGAACATTTTAGTTTATGTTATGGATAAATCTAATCCCGAAAAACAAAGTAAATGTCGTTCTCTTTTAAGATATTTAGCTGAAGAAAAGAGTGGTGTAATATCTACACAAGTACTTCAGGAATTTTATGTAGTCTCCACACAAAAATTACAAGTTCCTCCTTTAGCAGCAAAAGAACTTTTACATTCTTTTGAGCATTTTGAGGTGGTTACAATTAACAGCGAACTGATAAAAAATGCTATCGATTGCAGTATCTTGCAAAAAATGTCATTTTGGGATTCCCTGATCATTTCCGCAGCAGAATCCGCAAAATGTTCACAGCTCTGGACTGAAGATTTAAATTCAGGTCAGATTATTCGGGGAGTAGAAATAATAAATCCTATAAAGAGTATCCAATTACAGAATATTTAGTCGATTATGATTCCAAACTTACCAACAAGTTGTCGTGAAATTACTAATTACTCCCGACGAGTCGGGACTAATAAAATGTCAAAATCCAAAACACAAATTATTCACCCTGTTAAATAATACTTCGCATTAAATCTACGAATTATTTAACAGGGCAGGTAAAAAACAATGATCAAAATTTCAAATTCAAAACAAATCTACTCTTTACCAAATTGCATTTGGGAATGCAATTTTTTGAAAAGTTTTACTTTGATTTCATTTGGGAACAAGAAGGAATATTAAGGAGTATTAAAAGATGAGATCCAAAAAAGAAATTTATCAAATTAAAATAACTCTGAACAATTCCAAACCGCCAATCTGGAGAAGATTTTTAGTGGAATCAAATGCTAAATTACCTGATTTACATAAAATTATCCAGACAGTGATGGGCTGGACTAATTCACATTTACATCAGTTTGATAAAAACGGACAGTATTTTTGTGAACCTGCAGAACAAGAATATTATGAAGCGATTGATTATACTGATATTCAGCTTAAAGATTTTTTGTTTGAAGAAGGAGATTCCTGTTTTTATGATTATGATTTTGGTGATAGCTGGAGACACAAAATAGTTCTGGAGAAAATCTTACCCTTTGATAAAAAACAAAAATATCCTGTTTGCATCAAGGGAAAAAGAAATTGCCCGCCTGAAGATTGCGGTGGAATTTGGGGATATTATGATTTGCTGGAAATAATCAAAAATCCCAAACATCCGGATTATGAATCTATGATAGATTGGCTCGGTGATGATTTTGATCCGGAATATTTAGATTTAGAAGAAATTAATGAATTGCTACAGCAGGTAAATTTTGGCTGTTTTTCGATGTTTTGATCAGTTTTCAGTTCGATAGCTTTCCGAAATGTTCTACAGATGAATGACCTTGAAAAGGTTTATAAGATTATTCTTCCAACTGAACCTTTTCAACGGATAAAACCCAGAACCCAACAAAACCATTGAAAAGGTCTACTTGAGAGAATTCCTCTGTGTGTAAGCTTTTTCAAGGTTAAAGCAGTTAGATACTAATGAGTGCATTAAATTCCCGACATATTAATTTTCTCCTTCCGATCAGGCAACTGCCTGATCGGAAGGCGCTAACTCTAGAAGCTTCTGCTTCTCTTTAGTTTCCGAAGCGGAAGCTTCGGAAGGAGTAAGTGGTGTCGATAGGCTTTCGGTCTCATTAGTAACTTTCGGGAAAGTTTAAGTTCTTTGTGACAGAAAATACATAATTTACTCTGACTTTGTGACAAACCGAGTAATTATTTTTTAATAAATTTAATTGAAATAGATTTTTTCAGTTGACATTTGTTAATAAATTATTAACTTGTCAACCAATAATGGAGGAGGAAATTATGTCTGATATCTTTTCTCAAAGATTTAAATCTGCAAGACTTAAAGCTGGTTTGTCATTACAAGCCTTAGCGGACAAAATAAGTGAGTCTGTTTCCAAACAGGCTATAAGTAAATACGAACAAGGTAAAGCAATGCCGGACAGCAAGAAAATGATCGCTCTTGCCCAAGCGCTTGACGTAAAAGTGGAATACTTTTTCCGACCTGCCAGAATTAATATAGAACTATCTGAACCTGCTTACAGAAAAAGATCTTCCATTTCTAATAAAAGACTGAATGCAATAAGAGAAAATGTGAGAGATCTTGTCGAACGTTATATGGAAGCTGAAAACCTTTTGGATAATTCTGAATCGGTTGTTTTGCCAGATGATGAGGTTAGAAATATTTCATCTTTTGACGATATTGAAAATCTTGCTGAAAAATTAAGAGAATTGTGGAATCTGGGGAATGATCCGATTGAGAGCCTAGTTGATGTTTTAGAAGATAACAACTTCAAAGTTGCTCTAATAGAAGGCGATGAGAAATTCGATGGTCTTTCCTGTTGGGCAAATGATACTATTCCAGTAATAATAAGTAAAAAAGGATGTTCAGGTGACAGGCAGCGTTCAAATTTAGCTCATGAACTCGGACATTTATTGATGAACACCGAAGATGGTTTTGATGAGGAAAAAGCTGCTAAAAGGTTTTCTGCCAGCTTCCTTGTTCCCCGCGATGTTGCTTACAAAGAATTGGGAAAACATCGTAATCATCTCAATTGGGAAGAACTACATATCCTGAAGCATAAATATGGTATGAGTATGCAGCAATGGATCTATCGGGCAAAAGATCTGGGAATAATTACCGAATCCCACGCTAAAAGCTGGTTTATTCAATTTAGAAAAATTAATGCCAAAATAGAACCGGGTAAACAAATTCCTGAAGAAGTTCCAACCAGGATGAGAAAGATCGTTTTTCAGGAACTGGCAGAAAATATTATCACTCCGCCTAAAGCGGCTGAACTTTTAGCTTGTAATGTTCAGGAAATCAGGAATTCGATTCTGGGATTGCAAACTAAATGAATCTTTTGATATCCGATACTTGCATTTTAATAGATCTGTATAATGGAAATCTATTGGATATAATCAAACAGCTTCCATATAAATTCGGAATTCCTGATGCTATCCTTTCTGATGCTTTCACCGACAAGATTGAATTACATAAACCGGAAGTGGAAGAAATTCTTGATGCAGGATTCAGTATATACTCATTGGAAGCTGACGAACTCGTTGAAGTGTATCGTTTGAACGAAGTATATCATCACCTTTCTGTTATCGATATTTTCGGTCTGGTTCTGGCAAAGAAGCATAAAGCAATTTTATTAACCGGAGATAAGAAATTAAGACAAGCTGCACAAAACGAAGGCATCGAATTCAAAGGTATTTTATGGATTCTGGATAAGTTGGTAGAACATTCTATAATTAATAAGAAAACAGCAACAGGCAGTCTGAAGGAAATTCTTGATAAGGGTGCTTATCTACCAAAAACCGAATGCCAGAGAAGATTTGAAAATTGGAGCGACTGATGGGAAAAATGAGCAGCCAATTTAGATAAATCTAATTAAAATAAAGTTTTTCGTTTGACATCAGAAGTGTAAAAAACCAAGTTCAGCAAGAATTGAAAAGTGAATGATATTCAAAAATATTAATGTTGTTAGGGTTTTGTATTTGACATTAATTCTAATATGAAATCAATAGCAAATATGTTGATTAGAAATTGAATCATCAATAAATCTTCATAAAGAAGGAAATCGAAAATGGCAAAATTAGTAACAAACCAGAATGAATTTTTGTCAGAGATAATTGAGAAGATATTACCTGGAAGTCATAATCTTTATTTTTTGATTGGATTCTTTTATTTCTCAGGGTTTGAGCAGATATACAAGAACTTAGAGGAAAAAAATATAAAGATACTTGTGGGACTCGATATTGAAAAAAGTGTGATGAATCTCATCAAAGAATATGAGATAAAGATGCACATTAACCAATCAAGACAGTCACAAAAGATAAACTTCTTAAAATCAATTACTGAAATTATAAATGATACTGACTATTTTGATACACCCGAGAAACAAGAATCATTTATACTTTTCTATAAAAAGATAAAAGAAGGTTCGCTTGAAATAAGAAAAACTGCAAAACCTAACCATGCAAAAATGTATCTTTTTGAGAATAAAGAAGAAACAAGTCAGGGCGGGTTACAACCAGGTACTATGATAACCGGATCTAGCAATCTATCATATTCCGGTTTGCAAAAGCAGCATGAAATAAATGTAATACTCTATGATGAATATGTTAAAGGGAAAAAAATATTCGATGAATTGTGGGAAACAGCAATTGTAATTGCAGATAAGGACCACATAGAAGATTTCAATGAAGAAGTAACTAAGAAGGTTTGGATAGATAAATTATTTAAGCCATATTATTTTTATTTGAGGGTATTGTATGAATATTTCTTAATTCAATCTGATGAGGAGTTAGTTCTTCCGGAAGATATAACTGAGGGAGAATTTATTAATCTTCTCTATCAGACTGATGCAATAAAGGAAGTTTTAGAAAAGTTAAAAATACACAATGGTGTTTTAATCGCTGATGTTGTAGGTTTAGGAAAAAGTATAATTGCTTCAACTGTTGCACACATTTTAAGAAAAAAAGTTATTATCATTTGTCCACCTCATCTTAAAAAACAATGGGATGAAATATATCGTCCAATGTTTGGAGTAAATGCTATTGTTTTTGGTTCTGGCTCGATTCATAAGGCATTAGCTCTATTAGAAAATGAATGGAATAATCCGAAAATATTGATTATAGTAGATGAAGCACATAAATACAGAAATGAGAATACCATAGATTATTTGCTTCTTCACAGATTATGTATGGGTAATAAAGTAATGCTTCTCACTGCTACTCCTTTCAACAATAGACCCCAGGATATTTTCTCAATGATAAGTTTATTCCAGATACCATCAAAATCTACAATTAGAACTGTTGATAATTTATCAAATCAATTCCGGGCTCTTATAAAAGAATACAACGACATTAATAAAGATCGTAAAGATAAAAAAGCGACTCATTTAGAACTAAATACAAGAATTACATTACTATCCAAAAAAATAAGAAATATTCTGGATCCTGTAACTATTAGAAGGTCTAGAATTGACCTTGATAAAATAGAGAGATACCGAAAAGATATTAAAAAACAAGGTTTTAAAAGTGCAGAAGTAGAACCACCAAAACTTATGACTTATGATCTTGGAGAACTTACAGGATTATATCTAAAAACATTGAATGTTATATCTGATAAAGATACAGGTTTCACAGGTGCAAGATATAAACCGATTTTATACCTTAAAGATATAAAAAAATTCAAAGATAAAATTGTAGAAGAAGGATATGATCTTGACCTTTTTGAAGTAACTCAAATTAACCTTGCAAAATTTATGAAACGGTTATTAGTAGCAAGGTTTGAAAGCTCTATTGCAGCTTTCAGAAGCACTTTGGATTCAATATTGTCATCAATGAATACAGTTAAGAATTATTATGAAATTTTGAAAAGGGTTCCAATATACAAAAAAGGAACTTTACCCGATGTTCCCGATAATTTATCAAACTATGATGATGACGAACAAATCGATCTTGAAAATTATACCTTTGAAACAGAGCTTAAAAACCATATTGAAAAAGGTCTTGTATTCATACCTATAGAAGAATTGAGAGATGACGATAAATTAAATTTTTTTAGAGACCTAAATTATGATATTAAACTGCTCGAAGATATTAAAAAACAATGGTTCTCAGAGGGAATAAAATATGATCCTAAATTAGAAGATTTTATTAAAAACATTAATGAGAAATTAAAAGAGAACCCAAAAAGAAAAATTGTTGTATTTTCACAATATGTGGATACTGCAAAGTACCTGTATGATAATGTGAAAGATTCACTGAAAGTTTTTTATTATTCCTCAAAAGAAGCATCGGAAAAGAATAAGAAAACCATTAAAGAAAATTTTGATGCATCATCTAAAGTACAAAAAAATGAATATGATGTAATAATATCTACAGATACTTTATCTGAAGGTCTAAATCTAAATAGAGCAGATATTGTGATAAATTTCGATATTCCATACAATCCTACCCGGGTTATACAAAGAGTAGGCAGAATTAATAGAATTGGAAAACAGATTTATAAAACTTTATACATTTACAACTATTTTCCAACCTATATTGGAGAAGAAGAGATACGAATTAAAGAAATTACTTCATTAAAAAAAGCAATGATAAATCACCTGCTTGGTGAAGATACAAAAGTAATCCATCCGGATGAGGAGCTCAAATCATTTTTCCACGAGCAATACAATAATGCAATAAAAGACCATGAACAGGAATCCTGGGATACTAAATATAAAAACTTAATAAATGAAGTACCCAAAGAACACATTCAATCAGCTCTATCTGTTCCTCACCGTTCAAAAATAAAGAGAACAAAAAAGAAGGAAAATGAAGGTGTACTTGTATTCGGCAAAAAGGGAGATGGTTTCTCATTTAGATTAGGTCTTGATAAAGATAAAAGCATAGCTTTATCACCGAAAGATGCATTTAAGCTATTTGAAGCATCGATGAATGAGGAAGCAGATAATATATCAGAATCATTCTACGAAAAATATAATAATGCCAAAGAAAATTTATTTATAACACGAACAGATGCAACTCTATCACCACACACTGGAAAAGCATTAAATATTATTAATAAACTTAAGGAATTATCAACAGCTAAAAAAGACTACCTGGAAGATTTTTTCTTTACTGCAAAAGAACTGAGATCCTTTCCGGAAGGTGTATATAAATTTATTAGAAAATTAGATATAAAGAAACCCGAAAAATCAATTGAGAAGTTGATGGAATTAATACCTCAATCCTATCTTGATAAAATAATCGATACTGCCAAAAGAATTGAGGATGAACCGGAAACACTCATTTTAGCTGAAGAATTAATAAAGTAAAAGTGAAGGGAACATAATATGGACTTTACTAAACCATACAATAGAATGGAGTGGTTGGAATTTCTACAAACAAAATTTATGCCAGATGACTTTGATATTAAATTGGAAGAAAATATTCTACTAGAGCATAAATTCCAGTTCATAAAAAATGTTAATTATCTTGGTGTTTCTGAGAGCTTGGGAGTTAAAATATACGAAGTTCATCACAAATCTGCAAACGATCCAAGAATATCTCTTACAAGAGAGTCCTTTAAGCTGGTGTCGTCCTATGGAGAAAGTAGGGCTTTAGTTTTATTTACTTCACAGCGAGATATACAATACAGATTTTCTCTTATCACTATTCAATTAAATATCCAGGATGGAAAAGTAAAGGAAGAAATATCTAATCCCAAGAGATACTCATTCATACTTGGAGAAGATACAAAAATACATACACCCCAGGAATATCTTGTTAAGAAAGGAAGAGTATTAGATTTTAATGATTTGCAGAACAGATTCTCAGTTGAAATAGTAAACAAAGAATTTTATAATAATATTGCTGAACTCTTCACAGAACTTGTGGGAGGTGTTAGAAAAGTCGGAAGACAAACTAAAGACTTTGAACCGCTTCTAAAACTTCCCGATACTACAAATCATATAAAAATGCAGGAATTTGCTGTCAGGTTGATAGGTAGGATTGTTTTCTGCTGGTTTTTAAAAAAGAAAAAATCTACAAACGGAATTCCTCTTATTCCAGATGAAGTTCTATCAGTAAAAGCAATTAAAGATAATTATTATCATACAATTTTAGAACCGCTTTTCTTTGAAGTTATGAACACTCCAATCGATGAAAGAAAAGAATCAATTTCCCAAAATGTACTTTTCAAAAACATTCCTTTCCTCAATGGTGGACTTTTCGATCCGAACCTTCATCAGGATTATTATAAATATTTTCCAATGGAAAAAGAGTATAAACCTGCTTATAACTTAAAAATTCCCGACGATTGGTTTGTGAAATTCTTCTCCGTTCTGGAATTATACAACTTTACAATCGACGAAAACACTTCCATCGATATTGACCTTTCCGTCGATCCGGAAATGCTCGGTAGAATTTTTGAAAACTTGCTCGCAGAAATTAATCCCGAAACACAAAAAACAGCCAGAAAAGCAACCGGAAGTTATTACACACCGCGTCCTATCGTTGAATATATGGTCGATGAATCGTTAGTTCAATATTTGCTTACTAACCTCGAATCCTTCTCAGAAGAAAATCCCCCTGATAAGGGGGAACAAAAGGGGGTTAATAATCTCGAACAAAATATCCGGAACCTCCTCGATTACTCCATCGAAGAAAACGAACTGACCAAAGACGAAAGTCAAAAAGTCATCGATGCTTTGGATAAAATAAAAATCCTCGACCCTGCTTGCGGTTCCGGTGCTTTTCCAATGGGAATCCTTCAGAAGATGATACTCATTCGCCAGAAAGTTGACCCCGAATCCATCGAATGGGTAATAAAACAATTGGAAATGATCCCCGATATATTAGTAAGAAAAGCTCTTGAAGATGAACTGATGGATGAGA
>SDBT01008418.1_pt1 | contig 16858 bp, 3 predicted proteins | sample 2277101 | NCBI WGS metagenome assembly SDBT01 (sample SAMN10404973, study PRJNA504765) | marine sediment metagenome | isolation source: marine sediment core GS10_PC15, 103 cmbsf | place: Arctic Ocean: Southern Knipovich Ridge | collected 2010
AATAGAGATCACCACAGAAGGAACTAATCAGCTTCCCGACATGTTTATTGATGATAATGATGTTGTTCATTTAGCTTGGCAATCCAATAGGGACAATCGATGGGAGATCTATTATGCGAATTCAGAGAGTGATTTTATATCGACTAGGATTACTAATTATGAAGGCAGATCTTTAAGACCCAGCATTGAAGGGGATAACACCGGCAGACTTTTCATTACATGGCATGACAATAGGTTTGGGAACTATGAAATAATGATAGCCTATTTCCTTGGATCTCGTATTCTGCCATTGCATCAACAAGATCCATATTTGGCAAGTATACGCAATGAAGGTTATTCGCATTCTACTGGAGTTATACCCCTCACTTTAACAAATAATACCAATGAAGTAATATGTGTTAACGACCTCTTAGTGGATTTCTATTCAGACAGATTGCTAGAACAAAGAATAACAACCGTGAGACGGAGTGAATGGCCATTCGCTTTTAATATTCCGGGAGCAGAAAACGATACTACAACAGAAACATTCGATGAGTTTAACGATTGGATATGTCGGTTCTCCGAAGATGAGTATATCCAATGTGATCCATATTGCTATCAATTTATTTGTATTAGTCCTGAATTTGATACTGGCCTGACAGAATCGATTATTGAGAGTATTAGCATTGTATTAGCTGATCTAAATTTCGTGCAAACTATTGAACTCGCATTTCGTGGTAGCAACATACCTAATGACCCCGATGCCATATTACAATGGACTGCCTATGTTGTCATAACTACCAGTGGAATACATACATATATAAGCCTCGAATTATCTTCAGTCTCGGGCAAATATAAGCAAGTTCGAATACGGGTGACCCTAAAAGAACCTATAGAACCTGCTTTAGTAAGCGATAATATATCCATTGTTAATAGTGAAGATGATGGATATTTCCACTTTGACATCACTATCAATTCTGTATGGCACCAAGATGACAATACATTAACAGTCAGGGCATCTACGGGTACAGAAGGTGAAAAAAGAATTCTATTGCGATTTCCTATAGAGGCTATCGGCACAACCACTGTCATTGATAGAGCTATTCTTCATATGACAGCCAGCGCTAATAAGTCAGGTTTGTTGCCAGTTAATGTGGGTTTGCTCAATACTAGTGATGCATCTACGCTTGATTGGTCCGACAGTTCTGATCCCACATCATTACCTTCAACGGCATCTAGTCGAACATGGTTTATGCCTGCTACAGGTACAGGCAATAAGTACGACAGTAGCAGTCTTGTAACACTAGTGCAGGAATTCGTTGACAGAGCAGATTTCAGCCAAGGCAATTATATTGGGTTAGAACTGTCATGGAATAATGGAACTTATACGGGAGATCCTGACCGTGAATTCTTTGCACAGGAAGATGCTGGGAATGCTCCGCGACTAGAAATTGAATACCACGATGATCGATCATCAGTAGATGATGGTTATATAACTTTAACAGAATATGAGAATACATGGAGTCAAGGTGATACTAGTTTAAAAATAAGTGGTGAGATTAATGATCCATCAGAAATACCATCAGCGACACATGTTTATTTGCGATTTCAAATCAACTACAGTTCCATTTCAGAAATCAACAGTGCATTATTAGGGTTGCTCTCTTCCACCACGGATAGTAATTCTGTCACTTGGAGAATATATCTTCTTGATTACGATGATGCTAGTGATTTAGATTGGTCTGATGGAGGATTTGATACTATCAATCTACCTAACAGAAGCACATATTTTTCCGACGAGGTTATTGGAGAGACAGCCATCCGCGACTACGTCTATATAAATATTTTCGGGCATTTATCAGAGTTTATGGAGAGACAAGTAGATCCTTCTGGCAGTTATATTGGCTTAGAAATTGTAGCTATTACTAATCCTACTGTGGTTAAGGAATTTTTTGCTACAGAATCCTCCGGCGGCCATTCGGGACCAAAGATTTTTATAGAATCCTCAATAAATATATTAAATATTGATGATGGGTATGCGCGTTATGATTTTGTTTGGAATAGTTCTTTAGATATCATACTCTATGAGGAAGCATCGGAGATACAACGGTCAAGGATTTTTGTTCGATTTCCTGTGTATATAGAACCTGGCGGTACAATTAATCAAGCTACGCTCGTGCTTAAACCAAAATATTGGTTTGGTATGTCGACGGATATACTCAGAATATACCTGATCGACGAAGATGATATGTCTCTTGCGGATTGGGCTGATCTAATAGGCTGGATTGCTCCATCCAGAGAGGGGACATATATAGACGACGGAGCTATAGTTTTGGAAGATCCTCTTCCTTTTTGGATGGTCGACGTAACAACACTAGTCCAGGCATATGTTGATCGTGTTGGCTATTCTCCAGGGATGTATATAGGTATTGAAGTAGCGGGAGCACCACCACATGCACAGTACACACGGGGAATAGCATTCTATTCAAGTCATCCTGACAATCCACAATCTAGGAGACCTCGATTAACCATCTCTACTGCTGATATCGCTGGTTCCACCGATGACGATGGTTTTCTCTATAACCCACTAGATATTCCTGCATGGGTTCAAGGTGAGGCATCTCTCAGAGTATCAAAAACTTCTGACGATCAGGAAATTTTCTTACGTTTTCCTGTTGGTCTTAATTCAGATACTACGGATGCCTCCGATATCGATTTAATACTCACATCTGATACTGTAACCTCGGGTATCTTGCATGTAAATATACACGTACTGAATGTGGATGATATATCTGCTCAAGATTGGACTTCCGATAATTTTCCTGTAATGGATATTCCTGATACATATGGAGATCCTGTTCAATTTACAATACCCGCGACAGCAGTTGGATCTATACATAGAATAGATATTGATTCACTTATTAGCCTTTTTAGGGGTCGCACAAACTATACTCCCGGTTATTACATGGGATTGCGTATTTACTGGACCGGCTCATCATCATCGACTGCTGACTTTAAATCATTTGTTTCTGCGGAACTTGGAACTGATTCAATAGAAATAACCGAGCCAAAAATGGAAGTACTATTGGATATTGCTATCGGGGCAGGGAATGACGATGCATGGATTGACGATATTATTATTGCTACTCCTGAGTGGGAACAGTTTGACATTGACTTGATTGTATCTAGAGACTTCGCCGGGGGTGGTGAACTTTCTAATATCCTTCTGCGTTTCCCTGTAGATATTACTAATCTGACTAATTTAGATAATGTATTCTTATCCCTAACACCAGCTACGACTACTACTGGAACATTCGGGGTGCAGATACATTTACTTAATACAGGTGATGCTTCTTCGGTTGCATGGGATGATAGCTTTGACCCTTCTACTAGACCAGCACGAACTGGAACTTCGGTTAGTTTTGAAATTGGAGCAACCACAGTAGATACGACGATTATTTCTCCCTCCATTAAATACTTAATTGATACTTTCTTAGCCCGATCTGACTATAGTGCAGGTAATTATATAGCATTGGAAATCGCCTGGGATGAAGTAACATCTAGTGATACAACGACGAGAATCTTCCATTCAAAAGAAAGTACCATCGTAGGATCGGGAGTCGCTCCATTATTAGAAATTATTGGTATTAATCCTTTACCGGTAGACATTTATTGGCCACTTGTTAGCCTATCTGTGACTTCTCTTTCATTGTTTAGGCTCTGTTTGGCTCCTAACGAGCAAGTAATAGCACAATTGGATGTGACTCCTATTGTAAGAGTGGATAGATTCGGAAATACAACTGCGGAAGTACAATTACCAATAGAGCTGAGTACAAATAGGACGTATTTTATTTCAGTGAGTCTCACAGATGGAGATGGAACATTATTTAATATGCCTGCTCAATATCGGAGTGCCTCTTGTAGTAGTTGTGTAGATACTATTTCTTCATGGAACTATGAATCATGTTCTTTGAAAATTACATTGCCGACTAATACCTCAGATGTTGCTCAGTATGTTAATGTCCAATGTAGTTTCTATTTTGATAAAGGCAAAGATCGCAGCATCGTAGATTTTAATGCTTTTCCCAGTCATGCAGATTTAAGATACTATTCCGTAGAAGAGAATCAGCCGGCAGAGATTCAATGGTCTGATCAGGGACTCAGGCTAAATCCTGGGCACAATGCAGTTCTATTGCTTTGGCCAGCACTATCCCCAACCGCTGGATTGCTTTGTGGGATTCCGTATTATGTTGATATTAAGTATTGTACAGTAGAGGGTGATGAAACTTGCACAGAGTCAGATCTAGAATTATTAATTACTACAGAGTGGAGATGTAACTGTCCATCTCCAAGATGGGATCCAAGATTCGAAGACTCTCCTATAAATCTACGGGAAGCGATAAGATGGAAGAGTAGCAGTGCAGGATTTTCGGACACACGGCTTACGGAGACTTTAACAGCAGATAATCTTAATCCGATTGTTAAGATAAGAAGTTACCTTCACGGAATAGTACTTTATTCAAGTGATCGGGAAAGTTCTGGAATATATAAAATCTATTCTTCCGTTTTTGCTGTCTATCCGTCTTCAAATATGTATGCATCAGCTACTCAATCTATTGTTTCACCATTTTCACAATTCATCCATAAATCTGATGTGCCCATTTGTGAAAATACCTCCACCAACAAAGGATGTTGGGATGATGATGGAAATCGGGTTAATGACACTCTTGGAGGGCGACATCCCGCCTTAGCCCTTGATCAATTTGATAGTTTATTCCTTGCAGCAGAGCAACCATTGGATCAAACAACATGCCAAGACTTCAGGAGAAACAAGCAGCAGATAATTAAGGTTCATGGATGTGGACTAGAAGGTCAAGATTTATTTGGTGTTATCGAAGCAGAACTAGCAACTGAGGCATGCGATCCAGCAAGTATCACGCGGGAAAGTTTTGTAAGTGACTACGATACAACTTTTCTAGAGATAGTCCAACAGATACGATTAAAAGATGAATATGTTAAATATCATATCAATCGAGGAGGAATTACAGCTCCCGTAGTTAACGTCTGTTCGGTTGTCTTTATAATTGTAGGAACGCCCGAATCTGTAGCAATCAGGCTCAGAAATGGTAGAGGAGGAAAATGGTCAGCATGGAATCCGTTCGAGTCAGAGATTGGTGAAAACACTATAGAAATTAGTTGGGATCTATCACCAGGAAATGGTATAAAAACGGTTAATATACAGGTAGCAACATATTCAGGGCTAACAGCTGCTGCAACTGCTACGATTGTGGCAGATTACAGTAAAATAACATACGAAGTCAAACTCTACAAACCTCTTGATGACACACCATTGCCAGAAGGGGGATCGCTGACTTTAGAAAAAATTACTGAGCTCATTGCTACCAGTGAAATCTGGGATGAGAGCAATTTACTAAATACCCTAGAGGGGACACCCGTAGCTGCTATTAGGAAGCCCACAGTAGAGGAAACTGATGGTGTTAAACAGGTTGTCGTACAGACTGTAGATTATACTTTCTTAGAAATAATTTCTGATCAGTCTTACATGGGACAATTTGGAGAACAGACCTCTGGTATGGAGCCAACATTTGACTTTATTCAACAGGGAGGAAATGACCAGTTCAATTTACCAACAGTATATATACAGACCAGTAAGGGAATAAAATTATTCAGAAGTGTGATTCAAATAAATCGGGACAACAGAGGGATATTTCAAGATGGTTTGGCATCAATTATTCCTCATTTCCAAAATGATTGTTCAGATGATTCCGTCGTAACAAGCAGCGCAACGGAATATATTAAAGATGAGTTTAATCAATCTATTCAAGGCATTGAGGCAACTTCAACTACTGCAACAGACACTTGGGCTGATGAAAGAGACAATGTAGGTCGAATTGAACACTTAATTACTGTACGCCCTCTCGAAGATCCCTATTTTGTTTTCGGAGATCCGAACTATCGGTTAAAGAAGAATGAGTAAAATAGACACCGAAATCTATAGAAGCGGAGACAGGAAGCTGCTTAGAGTGCAGGTGAGCATAGATTGGTACGCCTGTGAAAAATGTATTTTAGAATTTCGGAATGAAAATTATCACCTTGCTATTCTTTCAACCTCGACAGGTGCGGTTGTATCCGATCAAGTTGTCCTAAGAGAAAAAACCTCTTTAGTTGAAGCTTTTATAGAATATACTCCAGATTTAAACTCATTTGATTGTCTAATCTCCTATCTGAATGGTAATAAACTTGTACATTTCGAAACGTTGAGATCAGAAACTGAAGATGAAAAAGTCATTAAGGCTACGGAAACAGTCATTAGGACTGTACATACTTCTGGAGAAGATTATAATGCGAGAAAAATATTATTCTCCAAATTGTTATCTGATGTACGCAGTTCTGCTTGGAAAGTCCATATTTCAATCGAAAATGATCTAGTGGTAAGATTTATACAATATGGTGCAAAAGCTTTTATGGCGTTTGGGGAAATAAGTGAGGAACTTCTATCGTCTGATTTTATTTTTCCCGTAGATAAGTCTTTAACACAAATTATAATACCGAAAGAAGTTGTTTGGAAATCATATGATCTCTATTCAATTAAACCAAATTTAGGATGTTACGAAATAGTTAAAGCAGATTTTCATTCTGCTCCTAATCTATACTATAAAGTTAAAGCCTCAAACGTTGTCGAGTTGTCACAAATACCTCGACAGAAGAAGAAAAAACTTGATAACTTTACCAATCCTTTCGGAGAAGAATTTGGTAAGAAGTGGTCACTAGATAAAAAGTCAATGCTGCCAAGATTTACAGGTTAATAATGGTTGAAAAGAAAATTTGTTTAGGTCCATATGAAATTAGATCGCAGCATTTCCCCGGTCAGACTGGTCCAACCATTATAAATCACCAGAAGACGAGACGGATTGCCATCATTCGATCACTCGATTCAGAACCACAGCCACCTACTGCTGATGCCGAGTTGGTACATGAAGTAAGAAACGCAGATTGTGCTATAGAATGGTATGAATGCAAAGAAACTTTGGGTCGTACTTATACCTTTTTAGTTTCTGGTTGTTCTATTCTTGTTACTTCATTTGAGAATGGTTTGTTAAAAGATTACCAATGTGATGGAGGCGAATACGGTAGTAAATCATTTTGTTTTGGCAAAGTCTATAGCGGAGAAGAAAACCCTCAAATTTTTGAATCTAATAATGAATGCTCGTCTATCTTTGATTTCGATGGTCACATATTTACAATTAACGGCATATCAATACAAACATCAGATATATTTGATTGTCAAGATTGTTGGCCAAGAGAACAAATTGTAGCATTTGGTGGACCGCCAACAGGTGGTGAGGATGAGGAAGATGAGGAAGAACCACCACCTCCACCACCACCTGAAGAAGAGGATGAAGAATCCTCGGGAGGCTCGGAAGGCACACCAGTCGATGTGGAAAACAGAGTTGACTGGGGAGATGCTCCGTCGACCTGGACGACCGAAGGTATAGATGTAATTTGCGGACCGGCACAGGCACTTTCAAAGTCCGACGCTTCCTGTGAAAGTCATAATAATCCCTCGGTGATAACTTTGCCTTCAGGACATGCTCTCATTGCCTACGAAGAGCGTGATAAAGATGGTGATACAAAGATATCTTTAGCATATCTGAATACATCAGTGCAAGAAAAAGTGGTATATTACAGGTCTTTGAGCAAAGGGACACTAGTAAATGAACCATCAGTTTATCTTGATTCTACATTCGAAGTATTTGATGATCTCCTCATCTATACCAGTAGTGGTGGCGTTCCACTACAAACTCTCTATGTCGGTTTTTTAACTGGTCCGTTACGAGGTAAAAAATTCCGAATACTGTTAATTGAAAGAAAAACAGATAGCAATGGAAGACCTAGACACGAGATTAAATTTGATCCTGGTGGAATCTCCTCTGATTTTTCGGATTCTAATAGTGCAAGCGATGTAGAGTGGTTCTTAACACAGTCTGCTACAGGAGATCCTGGTAATTCTGCCAGTATCCAGTTGCTGACTTTACCAGAACACACATATGGCGGCAGTCAAGTGCCTGTATCAAATCCGTCTATAGCTGTTGCTCAAAACAACCTAATGATCGGAACGGATCAGCATGTTTTCATAACATACCAAGCATTTGAAAGTAGAAGATGGAAAGTATATCTCATTCATATCATTTTAACGGATAGATCGACTTCGTCTCCAACATATTTGTTGCCTTATCAGCCACAAATACCTACGACGACTCCCTCTAATGTTGCTGGTGTCTTTTCTGAAGCTAAATATACATTATTAGATAGCAAGTTAGTTAGTGGCACTCCCGATAAAGTCTGTGCTCTTTTCCTTGTTGAATTAGAAGATGGTCGCCCTGTCAGCAATTGCGACCAGACAGCTAGTATCTACACAACCGGAGATTGTGATTTCGAGATAGATGGTCATCTTTCCGAAACTGGGGTTAGTCTCGACCCCACCAGAGCATACATAGTAGCAAGTTATAATTTAGATGCGTCTCTATGTGGTGTTGGCTCACCTCCAGTTATTTTTGCACCTGATTGGTATATTGGGAGCATCTTTTACGGAAACATTCTTCCAGAACCATCTCAATTAGGATGTACAGGGCAATGTAATTTACAATGTTTTGGTGATATTACTGCCTATCCTAACATTAATGAATGGTGCTACCCAAGAGGAGTATGTAATCAAATATCTATTTTTGAAGACCCTTATTGTCCAGATGCCTATAGAGATTTTATTAATGTTACTTACAAACCAGAAGATTTGTGGTTAATTAGAAGTGACAACACATTAGTTACAAGAGTGAAATACCATCTTTCAGCATCAATCTTAGGTACAGAAGAGAGTGCTGTCGATTTTCTCTTCCTTATTGACCATAGCGGAAGCATGGCTGGTGAGATCGCAAATGTAAGGCTTACTGTCCCTGTATTATCTCAATCTCTTGTGGAAAAAGGGATAGATGTTCGATTTGGATTTGTGGTCTATGCTAGAGGGGAATACTGTCCATTTCTTCCGGCACCCAATGAGTTCTTGAGATGCGACCACCCAGGAAGTGATCTTATCTTTGATGCCCTCCAAGGATCAAATGAATGTCGAAGAACAGATTGTGGTGCCTTGCCTTCGCCAACTGTTGCTGGTGGCTTTACAAGAAATGTGACTACGCTACAAAATGCTTTATGTTGTTGGGGCGTTTGTGGTGGCCTTACAAAACCTTGGATTTCTATTCAGTATGCTCTCAGAGATAGTAGATTTCAATGGAGATCAGAGGCAAAAAAATATGTTATGATAATTACCGATGCGAATTCTGAGACTTCGGAGGAACAAATGAGTTCTTGTGGTGGATTTTCAAACACTAAAAATGCTGCCCAACAAGCACTTCTAGATGATGGCGTAATGCTTATTGCCGTCACTCACAGCTTCGTGTCTGATACATATACAGATGTAGTCACTGCGACAGGATGGGGAGGGGCCACTTATTATGACATTGCATCTACTGATTTTTCTTCAGCTTTTAGAGATGTGGCCGCAAATATCGAGTTTGAAGTTTCAGGGATTAATGTACTTGAAAGGGATGAAGCTGGATATCATAAAACGTTCATGCATAATGCTGAGACACTTATAACTTACACCGGAGATCTGTCAGATTATTGGACCTATGATAAATCGCAGCTTCGTTTTACGGATACTCCTCCGGTAAATAGTGGCCCAAGAAAAGGTTTGTCAAATTTCCCATTCTCTATACATACTGAAAAAATATATGACGTTGATCCAGTGCATGTTTCTGGCGATATAGAAAAATGGGTTTACTTTGACAACCCAGGGAAGTTCTCAATAAGTTTTCCATCTATTGGGCATATTTCTCCTAACAGAAGCCAACCAGTTCTGATATCTGATTATGCCTCACGCCCTAAAATAAGGATAAATAATAGGAATGAGATTATTATAGCTTATGAAAATTATGAATTAGGTTATCCTCAAATAGAGATTAAAGGCACTGGAGACTTTCACCAGAATTCAATTACTGGACCAAAAGCAGAGAGGATCACTAAGCTGATCACTCAGGAAGACTTTAGTTTCAGACATACAATAACTTTGCCAGATGAAAGACTAAACCAGTTATGTGATTTTGTGATTGACAACAGTGATGTAACTCATATCACCTGGCAATCCAGTCAAGACAATTCATGGGAGATCTACTATGCGAATTCTTATAATCTATTCGAGCCAGTACGGATAACAAAGTTAGATAGCAGATCAGGATTTCCAAAAATCGATGTACATGATGATGGAACAGTTTATATCGTTTTCCATGATAACCGTTTCGGTCCTTATGAAGTAATGCTATCGTATAAGGACGAGATTAGAGTTCTTCCATTGTTGGAACAAGATGCATATATGGCATCTATGCGTGCAAATTATATACACTACACCAACATTCTACCGATTTTCGTTGAAAACAGAGTAGGAATTAAGCCTGCACCTGCAAAATTATTTGCTACTAAAATTGCTTCAATCGAGGGAAATGATGACGAGAATTACATCTTCGAAATTACTAATGGGACTACCATTGGTGGCGGAGATACATCTCCACATGAGATACTTGCTCTCGCTGGAGCACCTAGTGGTTATATGTACGGTTTTACCGTTGAAAATAAACTCTTATTAATAGATGTTCCTGAATTAGAAGACCCTGATTTCGACATAGAGGTTTCTGAGATCCAAGTAATAGGAACTGTCAATATTCTACCTCCTTACATACCTGGCGACCTAATAATGCAAGATTTATTCGACAATGGGGGAAGCACAACCACAGAGCCTATAGATCTTGCCGTGTGGGATAAGTTAACGGGTGGAAGTGGCTATTGGGAATTCCGTAATGCTGTAATATGTGAAAACTGGTTGACAATATCTGATCACTGTCCCATTGACCAATCCGCAGGGAGAGCAGGTCAATGTTCCTACTTAGCAGAACAAACCCATCCTGATTATCAGCCAGATGTGAGGATAGAAACGAAACTTAAATGGTACTACGATGCAACTGATCCAGATATGCCTGGTCTGGGTCCAGCATTTAGGATTTATTGTCGGTCATCCAGAATTTCTGACCCTAGTAGCAATCCACCTTATCCATGCTATCAAATCGAGATACGCCCATTTGTTGATTCTGATACTGAATTGCGAGTAATGTTCGTTAGTGCGGCAAGAGTGTGGTACCGTAATGGAATTACATACACCGGTGCAGCGGGGTTTGATGTACCTTTCACTAAAATACCAGGTTGGTGGAGCAGTGGGCAGGAAGTAGTAGTGCAGGTAGACTGTCTTAATGAAGGAGCACAGGATGTACGGGTAAAAGTTCGGTTTGACGGGATCTTAGTACATTCTGCATTGCATGTTTGGGATGACGCTCTAAGCTACCAAAAGCCTATCTTGTCCTCAGATACAGAGGTTTTTTCGTTCGGTTTCAGGTCAACAATACATACCTACGTCAGCACCTTATATGTGGGAACAGTAAATCTCCATTTTGTTTCTAATTATTACCGAGCAGAAAAGCTGGGAACATATGCAGGCACATCAACGATAATAGATGCAAGTCAAGATGATTCATCTCGTCTGTGGTGCCTAGCAAGATCTACCAATATAACTGAGGATCAGACTATTATTAAGATCGTAGATGTTAGCAAATCTAATGCTACAGTGGTTCGAGAGACTACGATATCTACAAATCCGTCTAAAATAGAAGGAGCATTAGCTGTTTCTCATATTAATAATCGCTTCTTTGTTGTCTTATATGAAGGCGGAAATCCAAAATTACTCAGAAGTAGTTACCCAATAATTGGAACAAGTATAGATTTCAATTTTGAAGTTGTGAATAGTCAACTTGCTGCCAACATAACGGCAATGAGTTTTAATCACAACGGGGATCTCTATGGAATTGACGAGAATAAGAGTGTATGGAGAATAAATCAAAGTGATGGATCATTGATAAGTGCTACAGAAGAAGTTGCTCCAGAAGATCCTTATGAGTATCTTGGAGCACTTCCAGTAGCAAAAATATCAGGATTTGCTCATCATTATACCGGAGAAATGATAGCAGATGGAGAAGCAGGTTTCTTCCATGTATTAGTTAACTTCTATGATAACATAAATCTGGAAGGAAACCCATTCCTCTCATTGAACAGCTCGGATAATTTGGAAGCTTTCCTAATAGAAGAAAGAACCGGAGATCCTTACCTAGATGATGTTTATTTCGCTGGAGCCAGAGGGATATACTTAGGTTTAAACGATTCTGGTGTAGTCTTTTTTGATGCTTCACACTTCAGACCAGGAGGCTACGGTCTGGCATACCCTTATGGGTTCATGACTAATCAGACTTATTTTCCACAAGTATCACTAGTTAGTAGTGCTGGATCAATAACTCCGGTATTAGCAGTGCAGGCTGTTAGTTTTTCCTGTAATAAGTGTACAACTCTAGGTGATAATATCTTTGATTTTCATGGTTGTTCTTATTCATTCACTGCAACTTCTGTAGAAACAGATATCTACCGATTTGTCGTGGATTTCTTTGCCGATCAAGAACACAGTCATCTGGTCCAAAGATATGTATTAGATTTGGATTCTAACGATTTATCATTGTTTGAAATAAACAATGAGTCAGCGGCGGATACTCAAGATATGACAGTTGAAGGAATATCTATCCCTGCACAAGCGTCACACTTTATCCAAGTTTATCCACCACTTGATCCTAATACTGGTTTGCTCTGTGGTGTAGATTACTATGTACTAGTTGGCATTTGTCCGGATCACACATGTAGTATAGTAAATATTCAGGCTGATGGTTTGACATTAGAGACCCCATCAACATTTAGATGTGAGTGTTCCAGCACTATATTCAACAACTTAACGAATATGTCTCCCCTGTCTCAAGTGTCAAGATGGCATTCTAGCGGACAGGGTTTTTCAGATACCCGAGTCACAGACTCTATCAAGGACAGTACGCGTCCATCTATCAAGACCAGAATGACCGGAGCAGCAATAATTCTATTTGAAGATTACAATGATAGCACAACCGGCAAAATAAAAGGAGCAACATTTAGAAAAGCAAATCTTAACCAGATGTTTGGATCGGGTGTAAGAAGTTGGTTTGATTATGATTTTAATATTAGTGGACGTGATGCGGAATTAACAACAGATCTCTACGACAGGGCGGTCACTGTCTTTGAAACTCCTGATGCAATAATAGGAAAGGGAGTATCATCAGAAGAACTTCCAAGCAATACGGTATATTTCAAGAATTGTGATTTTGAGGAAGAAGGAGAAAGAGTTGGCGAATCTGGACAACCATGTGACATCGATAAATTAACTGCCAATGTGATTACTTCTGATCCATTTATCGCTAGCCAAGTGATCAAAAAGATATTGATTAAAACTGAGTTTGTTGAGTATTACACATATAATTCATCAGGACAGGTAGTTCCTGTCGTCAAGGATTGTGACATATCCCTTCAAATATGGGCTACACCAGAAACTGTCGCGATAAGGTTGAAAAATGAAAATGAATTTAATTATGGAAATTGGTGTCCATTTACGCCAGAGATTAGTGATTATTACATTGAAAAGGATTGGAAGCTCTCTAACCAGTCGGGAATAAAGGAATTATGTATTCAGGCAATGACCTATTCTGGTGTCACTTCGGAGTTTTGCATTCCCGTTATAGCAGATTATGATAAGGTGGTTTACGAGATTAAATTGTATTCTGATAGTGATTACCAGGTTCCATTACCAACATATGAGGGTTTATTCGTAGCTTCGACTAAATTTAATGAGACCACCGGTGATCCTATCTTAGAAAAGACGATTTATGTTGAAATCATACCAAGCGTGAATGTAGAAAGTGACAACATAAACTTTGATGTTTTACAGCAAGGGGCTAATGATCTATATAATCTGCCTGCCAACAAGACTAATGATAGTACTGGACGGATTGTTTTTAGAGGAGAATTTTCTGTAAATAGAGAAGATAATATATTCAATAGAGATGGACTTGCAAGAATTGTGGCTAGATTCTCTGGCCGATGCGAACAAGCATCTTTCGTAGCGGCTCAAGATATATTCGATCCCGACAAATACAACTGGATGGCCGGACGAAGTCAAATATCTGGAACCACCAGTGATGAATTTGCTGATTATCGTCGAACCTCGGGAAGAGTTGGGACAGACCTCCTAATAAGACCTACAGAAGACCCCTACTTTGTTTTTGGTGATCCTAACTTTTTCTTAGAGAAAAAACAATCCAGACAAACCGGAGTGCAGCAATCAGGAGAACAATCAAGCAGCGACAGTGACGGCCCTGGCGATGGCGATGGCGATGGTGATGACAACGGCAACGGCAATGGCAACGGAGGTAGCCCTGGCGGCTAATAAAAATTGGCTACTTATGCTCCACACATAACAAGTCCTCAAGAAGGTGGAATTTTTAACCTGGGAACTGTCACAATCACCTGGGATAAAAATGACCCTCCATCAATTGACGGTTCTATTTCCACAGACTATGTTTCTTATGAGATAGAATATACAGATGATTATAAAGGAGGTGAAACCAACTGGCACACCCTGAGAAGACGAATCCCCTGGAGTCAAACATCTCTTACTTGGACTGTAGGTAAAATGATAAAAAGTGAGAGTATTCGCATACGGATGCGAGCCTACTCATCTGAAGATGAAGAAAGATCAGACTGGTCGATCAGCAATACTTTTTCTATTAATGTTTTTAATCTGATTTCTCCAGCTATTGTTAGTCCGCTCCCAAACATATTGTACACTGACTTTATACTCATCATATTAGATGAGAGTCTTACAGTTAACACATATCATCAGAAAGTTCGATATACATTGGAATATTCATCCAAAGAAAGAGACATAGACTGGACTGCCCTTATATCAGACCTCCCGGTTGGTCAGAATGTTATTAGATGGAATATAGAAGATATTCAAAGCTCAGATGATTATATATTGAAACTTACTGCCAGGAACACATCTACTTGTCTTCCCGGCGTTGCTTCTGAACCGGATCAGATTGCCAGAAGTTTCGTCCACAACATTAATATCCAACAATCTGGTGCTTTCTTAATTGATACTAAACCTCCGGAAGTGGTATTAGAGATCGAAGGAAATTCAAGAGTAACAAATCAGTTGGAACAAGTGGTTAATGTTTTTGCTGATGATTTGACGAGCCAAGTAGAACAAGTGCAAATGAGGGAATGTGATGCTGGCTCCATCTTGTCCCTAGGCGACCTCGAAGAACCAGAAACCCCAACCACGGACTGCCCATCCATTGAGGAATTACTTTCTGGAAGTCCTGATTTTGATAAGTTGATTACCGATAAACCTATAAATGAAAATGCGAAAATACAGTGGGTTTTTAACGATGCAAGTGGCCTCAAGAAATTGGAAGCCTTGTTAACAGATACTGGTGGTAATACATCTATACAAGAGGCAACCAAAGTATTTTTGTCTGCTTTTGATTCAGATGATGTGATATCCGATTTTTTGATAGTGGTAGAACAACGTGACAATATCAGATTAGATACTTCTACCACACCTCCAACTCTTGTTGTAGAACCGAGCATATTTGAGGTCGTTTATTTGGGTACGACAACTGGTGGGCTTTGGTTGTTAGAGCCATTTTCAAGATTACTGTATACCTTGCCAGGTATCGAGATTCACAAACTCAAAGAGTTTAATGATCTTGTCCTGATCTTTACTTATAATTCATCCTCCGATACAGGAGCTGTTTATAGGAATGATGGTACAGAAGCGACATTGCTCAATAGCTTCACGGCGGGATTGTCAATCCCAACAAGTGTTGCTGAATTTGATGACGACCTTTACATAGGATTTGAAAATGGAAAATTGTGGAAGTATAGTGGAATTGCTTTTAGCGAGATAACTTCAATTCCCACAACCGATCCAATTAGCACTTTGCATGGTGACGAGGATTACTTATATATTGGGTTTAAGAATAGTTCTGATATACTGTTGTATAATGGAACTCAATTCTTTACGGTCAGTATGGAATAATAATTATGGCACAAAAAAAGATAGAAATCGCCAGTTTTCCTGCCAGTAATACTATCGGAGTTAGAGAAGATAGTGGAGCCTTTTCCTATACAGGAAATAATACATTTGATGCAAGTCTTGGCGTAACCTCAGAAGGTTATGTAGACTTAGTAGCATATGAATGGAATACAGGGATTTTTAGTGAATTACTCACTGTTGCCAGTACAGTGGTTACCAAAGTTGAGCTCAAATTTTACTTTAGAAATGCAGATACAAATCCTATCCGAGATATCGAATTTGTCCTACTCTCAGACGCGCAGATTAGCGAACAATCTCAGCAAGAAATATGGGACGATATCAATGATTCCCTGACTATATTTAATACAGAAGAAATTCGTGGTGATGAAAAAACATCTAAAACTTTGGATATGGGAGACGTTTTCGACAGTCTCACCGAAGGTCGTATTGATGGAGCCCCGACAATGATTGGAATAGGGATAAGAAAGAAAAATGCTACTCAAGGAACTGCTAACCTCGGCGGAGTGCTAATGGCTGACGGGATCGATACCCCGTGGCGAGAAAGAGACATTAGCAAAGCAGAAATTTATGGCCCACCACAATTAATCATCTATGCTGAAACCGACGAGAGTGCTCATATACGACACCAAATGAAATACACCACCAGCGACCCCACTACCTCTCAACTAACTCCTTCGAATAGTTTGGGTGGATATGCTGCCTCTAATCTTGTATACACTGAAGCCCAAGTAGGGG
>SDBT01008419.1_pt1 | contig 16857 bp, 13 predicted proteins | sample 2277101 | NCBI WGS metagenome assembly SDBT01 (sample SAMN10404973, study PRJNA504765) | marine sediment metagenome | isolation source: marine sediment core GS10_PC15, 103 cmbsf | place: Arctic Ocean: Southern Knipovich Ridge | collected 2010
ATTTGGTTATTCAACGGGAGATTATTGTTGTGATTAGTAAAGACAAAACACGACGTGAGTTCTTGAGGGAGATTGCAGCCGGAGCAACAGGCCTTTTTTTCTCGTCGCATGCTTTCGCAAAGGCTGCCAAGCGTTCGGTGCCCAATTTTGTGCTGATAATCGGGGACGACATCTCAGTTGACGACTTCGGCTGCTATGGTCATCCACACATTCGAACACCAAACGTCGATGCGCTTGCGGCCAAAGGGCTGCGTTTTACGAATGCTTACCTGACAACCAGCCAGTGCAGCCCTACCCGGAGCAGTATTATATCAGGACGTTATCCACACAACACCGGAGCACCCGAACTTCATCTGCCACTTCCCGAAGGACAGCCTTTGTTTCCTTTGAAGCTGGCCGAAGCCGGTTACTACACGGCCGCCGCTGGTAAATGGCACATGGGAGGTTATGCAAAGAAGGCCTTTAACAAGATAGTCTACAGCGAGTCCGGCGGGAAAGAGGGTTGGGTAGGCGGGAAAGAGGGCTGGGTAGAATGCCTGCGGCAACGACCAAAGGAAAAGCCGTTCTTTATGTGGTTCGCTTCGTACGATGCCCATCGCGGCTGGCAGCCGGACAAGAATGCAGAGAGACACAAAGAATCGGATGCCGTTATCCCTCCATACATGGCTAACATGCCGGGTACACGAAAAGACCTGGCCCTTTACTATGATGAAGTACAACGCTTAGATCGCTATGTCGGCCTGGTTGTTGAGGAGTTGAGGTGTCAAGATGTGCTTGAGAACACAGTCATCATCTTCATGGCCGACAACGGTCGACCGTTCCCACGATGCAAAACATGGTTATATGATAGCGGTATCAAGACGCCTTTTATCCTGCAATGGCCAAAGGGTATCGCCAAAGCCGGCAGTGTCAGTGACTCCCTTATCAGTGTGATTGACATTGCACCGACGATTCTCGGTTTGGCCGGACTGGATATTCCTGAGGCTATGCAGGGGGTTAGCTTCGAACCGCTTTTAAGTAATCCGCTGGAGGACATTCGGGAATACGCATTTGCCGAGCATAACTGGCACGACATGCAGGCGCATGAACGCATGGTTCGCTGGAAAGATTACGTGTACATACGCAATGCCTGCAGCCACCTTGCCGGCTGGGCTTATGCCCACAGTAAAGAATTGTCCTACAAGGACCTTTTCAGACTTCAGGAAAAAGGGGAACTGACGCCGGCACAGGCAGATGTTTTTCGCGCACCGCGCCCGGCAGAAGCATTGTTCAATGTCAGGGGTGACTATCATCAACTCGAAAACCTGGCTCAGAACCCTGATTACAACCAGACTCTCGCCCGGCTGCAAGCGGTCATGGACCAGTGGCAAAAGAGAACCGGTGATACGGTTCCCGAGAATCTGACACCGGACATCATTGATCGAAAAACGTACAGATGGCTGCACAAACCGTCTGGTATGCCTCGCGGCACCGTGCCCGGCAGTGAACGTAACGCGACGGCTATCAATGACCCCGGACCACGATGACCGAACGCGGATGCCGTTGAGACCGAAGGCGCAGCGGTTGCTCAGATGGTTGAAATGAGCTTGAAGGATTAAGAGATGGTCAAGAGATACTTCAAACTTGGTGAGAAACAAACAAATGTCAAGATTGAGTTGGTGGCGGGCCTGACAACGTTTCTTACGATGGCGTATATTATTTTCGTCAATCCGCAGATTTTGAGTTCGGCGGGGATGAATAAAGAGGCATTGATAGCTGTTACGTGTATAGTCAGTGCCATTGCCACTATTGCGGTTGGGGTATTCGCCAACGCCCCGATAGCGATGGCGCCGGGGATGGGGTTGAACGCGTTTTTCGCGTATCTTGTAGTCTCAGGGAAGATGGATTGGCAGACGGCACTTGGGGTGGTGTTTTTGTCAGGACTTGTATTTTTGATACTTACCTTGCTCGGCCTTAGAAAAAAGATTGTGGAAGCTATTCCGGCGTCTTTGATTTCAGCTATTGCTGTAGGTATCGGGTTGTTTATCACCTTCATCGGTTTGAAGAACCTCGGCGTAATTGTCAAAGACGAAATTACGTTTGTCTCGGCAGGGCCGTTGACTTCGACGGTGCTGATAGGACTTTTCGGGCTGATTGTAATGATATTTTTTGAGATGAAAAAGATAAGCGGCGGGCTTGTAGCGGGGATTCTGGCTTCGACGGTTCTGGCGGCGGTATTTAAGAAGATAGAGATGCCGCAGCAATTGGTGTCACTTGATTTGAATATACAGGCGATTTCATTCAAGCTGAATATTCTCGGTGCTTTGAAGCCGACCTTTTTCGCGAGCATTTTTACACTTATGTTTATGGATATGTTTGACAGTGTAGGGACGCTGGTGGCCTGCTGTCATCAGGCGAAGATGGTTGACGAGCAAAACAGGGTCAGGGGCCTGGACAGGCTGTTAGGAATTGACGCGGCGGCAACTATGATAGGTGCGTTGTTTGGGACCTCGACCACTACTTCCTACGTCGAGTCGGCGGCGGGTATTGAGCAGGGCGGCAGGTCGGGGTTGACATCGGTGATTACGGGGGTGTTGTTTTTGCTTGCACTATTGTTTGTACCTGTTGTGGCGATAGTGCCGGGGTACGCGACGGCACCTGCGCTTATTATGGTTGGGCTGTTTATGATGAAGGAAGTTAAGAAAATTGACTTTGCGAGTATGGATGAGGCGTTTCCGGCGTTTATTATTATGGTGATGATTGCCCTTAGCTATAGTATCAGCACGGGCCTGGCGTTCGGGTTTATCTCGTTTACGGTGGTAAAGATTGCCTCGGGTAAGGTAAAAGAGGTCAAGCCCACAATGTGGATTATCGCTATTTTGTCGGCAGTGTTTTTGACATTAGACAGAATGCCGGATATGATAAAATACCTAAGAGATATTGTGTGATTTTGTTTAAAGGGGGAAATGTTATGGCTAAGAATATTGTTGTATTAATGGTGGCAGCGGTGTTACTTTGTTGCTCTTGTGAAGACAGGCAGGCTAACGAAAAAACAGAGGGAGGTAAAGAAATGGAAGAAATAAAAATCACAAGTTCGGCGTTTGAAGAAGGCGGGATGATCCCGTCGAAATATACATGCGACGGAGCTAATGTGTCACCACCATTGCTGTGGACAGGTGTTCCGGAAGGGGCCGCGAGCATTGCGATTATCAGCGATGACCCGGATGCCCCGATGGGGACGTGGGTGCACTGGGTATTGTATAATCTGCCGGGCCAGACAAAAGAACTGGCCCAGGACTTTCCGCCAGACGAGACTTTGCCCGACGGGACAAGGCAGGGAGTTACGGATTTCGGCAGTACCGGTTATGGCGGGCCTTGTCCGCCGAGCGGAACGCACAGGTACTTCTTTAAGATTTACGCACTGGATACCAAGATCGATATTGTCAGCGTTATCAACAAAAAAGACCTGGTCAAGGCGATGGAAGGACATATCCTTGCGCAAGGACAGTTAATGGGCAAATACAAAAGGAGATAGGGCAAAAGTAATTCAGCAATATTAATGACCGCTTTATTTTTTTGATATGCCGCCGGATTTAGAAGTTTTCGAGAATGACTGCTGTGTGGATTGCCAGCAGGATAAGGTAGTCGAGGTCGCTGATAGTGTAGTGTTCGTGGTCGGGGGCGTTATCGATATAAATCACGCCGAAACAGTTTGCCCGGCTCATAACCGGGGCTATCATTACTGATTGTATCTTTTGCTCTCGAATTTTGGCGGGGATTCGCGGCATAAGCAGAAACTGACCTTTATCGACGGCTTCGGTGATTTTGTCACTGAATTTTATGTCAGTCAGTTCCACCGACAGGCCGTCCCGCTTTTTGCCTGCGTGGTAGGTCATAGGGCCTTCGGGTTGGGGCCTTAAAGCACACCAGCAGTGCCAGGCAGAAAACTGTGTTGCGGCGATGCGTAAGAGAACACCAACCATTCCGTCAAGGGTGTCTGCCTTGCAGATTGCTTCGGTGGCCTGGGCAAAATCGCTCATTCTTTTTGCGGGGAATTTGATGGCGGGGGCATGCTCTGCGGCTGGTCTTCTTATTATTATCTGCATGGCGCCGGCGGGCGCGAGCGTATCTTCCAAGTAAATCGGAATATCAATATCGGTACTGTCTTCGAGCTTGATCTCGATGGTAAAGTCGGTTATACGCAGCAGGTCGCCATTTTTGATTTCAGCCTTTTGGATTTCCTGGTCGTTCAGCAATGTTTTGTTGGCTGAGGCGAGGTCTTCGACCATCCATTTTCCATTGTCAGTTGCATAGATTACGGTGTGCTGTCTTGAGACGGCCCTTCCGGGCAGAAATATCTGGCTGTTAACGTGCCTGCCGATATAGATAGGGCCCTTTGTGAATCGAAATTCGTTGACATAACGGCCAAGCTGTTTGACTGTCAGACGCATTGGCTTTGCTCCCGGCAATTAGACCCTAAAGCCCTTATATATTCATTATCGGCAATTTGGCGTGGTAAGTCAAGCTGACAATTGTTGTTACGACCAAATCAACGGATTTGTTTCAAAGACAGTGCTGCTGTGCCGGTTCGTTTACAAGGGCAAAAAAGGACATTGCAGTAATCATAAAGGGGGCGAAACTGCCGTTTTGAGTGGGTGGCTTAGAGTTTTTCGAGTATTGAGGCAGTGTGGATGGCGACCAGCATAAGATAATCGAGGTCGCTCAGGCTGTAATGCTCGTCGCCGATAGAGTTATCAATATATATAACGCCGAAGCAGCCGGCAGGGTTGGTAATAGGCGCAATTAACACCGAACGAGTGCCGGTGCCTTTTTTCTGGCCCGGTATGCGTGAAAACAGGAACAGCAGAAACTCATTTTTTTCGATAGCCTCGGTAATCTTGTCCTTGAGGTCTAAGTCGTCAAGCTCAATTGCCTGGCCGTTTCTGTGCCTTCCGGCGTGGCAGGTCATCGGGCCATCGGGGTCGCTTCTCAAGGCACACCAGCCCCGAAAGGCGTCGCACTGCTTTGATGTGATATTCAATAATTCCAGGAGCAGTTTGTCGAGACTCTCTGCTCTGCGGACGGCACGAGTAAGTATTATGAACTCATTTGCCCTTTTTGCAGGGAACCTGATAGGCGGGGCCTGCACGGCACCTGGCTTTCTTACTATAATCTGCGGGCCGGAAGAAAAACCGGGAGTTGGAGCAGCCGGATAAGCGCTATCGGCAGCGGCGTCGGTTTCGGCATCTGCACTGGTATCGGCTGCGGGTTCGGCAGCGGTGCCGGTCTCGGCAGCGGGGCTGGCAGCAGGTTCGGCGGTGCCGTCAAGATTTATTTCGATGGTAAAATTGGATATGCGGATAGAGTCGCCGGTTTTGATTTCGGCTTGCTTGACGGTGTTGTCATTCAGATAGGTTTTGTTGGCAGAACTGATGTTCTTGACCATCCATTTGCCGTTATCGTCGGTGAGGATAATCGCGTGGTATTTCGATACAGCTCTGTCAGGCAGGGTAATCTCGTTGCTTCCGCGTCTGCCGATATTGACAGGTCCTGCGGTAAACTCAAAATCCCTGTCGTGATGGCCCTTTTGTTTTACAACTAAACGCATGGTACTCCTCCCTGGATTCGCACTGCGCGCTATATCACCTATTTTCCACAATTCAGACGGTTTGTCAAGGAAATAATTATAGGACATTCGGAATTGAAAACCGTACACAATGGCAGGGGAGAGCAAATAAAATCGCCCGTTCCTTCGTGTGAATTTTGTTTTTTCGTGTCTATCATCGCCAGAGGCGTTGATTATTTTGACAAATCACGAAGATACGGGCATTTATAATAATCGGCATAAGCCAACGGAAAACTTGACAAATTGTTCAAGCATTAAACCGACAGAAGAATATTAACGCCATGCATAGTTGCAAAAACAGACTGATTAGGGGTTGTTGTCCTCCAGCCAGTGTAGGGCCATGAATGCGAAGTCGAAGAGATCTATTTTGCAGTCGCCGTTAATATCGCCCGCTACGATAGTTTCACAAACCGGGCCGCCAAAATATGATTTACTCGCTTCTGCTGTGCCGCCATAGGCACCGGCATTAACCCGTCCGCCGTTGGGGAAGGGTTCGGGGCCCACAGGGTCGGCAGGGTCGCACATGTCTATAGCAGGACTTGTTACAGAATACGTTAGCCAGCTTTGGGTGTCCGAATTCCAGCAGCCTGCCTGGGATTTCAGGTGGAAATCCTCGCTGCCGGTACTGGTATTGACAAAACAGGGGTCGGCATCGAAATTGCCTGTACCGCCAATACCGCCTGCTGTCCAGCCCATTATGCAGGAGTAATTGACAGACGTCAAAATGCCTCCAGTGCCGTAAATCTGGGCGGTCTGGCCGCTTCCGCCATCATCGGAATTGTTCCAGAAGACACAGTTTTTTACGGTTGCTTCGGCCGGTTCTGAAGGTACTAGTGTTTTATCAATGCATAAGCCGCCGCCCGTTATGGCGTAGTTTCCGACAAAAGTACAATTAGTTATTAACGGATTACCCTCTCGAATGCTATGTATTGCGCCGCCGAAACGAGCGTCATTGTTGTAGAAAAGGCAGTTTGTGATTGTCGGATTGCATGTTCGGATCAGCATTCCACCGCCGCCGGAGTTGTCATCGTCGGCGTAACCGGCACGGTTGCCGCTGAAAACGCAGTTGGTTATCGTTGGTGTGCTCTGGCTGTTATACATGCCCCCGCCTCTTTGTATCGCGGCGTTATGCTCGAACAGGCAGTTTGTTATCAGTGAGGAGAAGCTGTCGAAGTTATAGAGTGCGCCGCCATACTGTGCGGTGTTGTCAAAGAAAGAGCAGTTTTTGACGGTTGCATTGGAGGCGGTCATATACATTCCGCCGCTTCTGTGGTAAGGGTTTGCGCCGTTGGCATTTCCGCCGACAATGGTGAAACCGTCAATTACGGCAGTAGCGTTTCTGTTGCTGCCTGTGACTATGTGATAAGTGTTGTCGGCCCGGTTGGGGTCGCCTATTAAGTCAACAGGGTCGGTTTTGTAAACGTCATTTCCTTGAAGGTCGCCGCTGAGAATGGATTCGTAAATATCGATATCCCTGGCGTTCGGGTCCGGCTGGGAATATCCGGCGTAACCGCCTTTAATTTCTACACCATTTATTAACGTGAAAGTTGCAGTTCGGCTCAGCGGGGTCTGATAGGCGCCTTGGTCTGCTCGGTATGTACCTTCAGCAGCTCGAATTTCGTCGCCGCTTGAAGCAAAATGTAGGGCGTCCTGCAGTATGGTATAAGCGTTTTCCCAGGAAGAGCCGTTATTGCTGCCGGGCGCATCGGCATCGACATAAATTACGCCGGCAAAAGCCGTATTGACTAAAGCCGACAAAAATACCGCTGTTACAAGCGGTATGCTAAGATTTGTTGTTCTAATCATACCCCTGCTCCTTATACATAGTGTCATAAACAAGTAAAATCCGTCAGCTCCGGCCGTCTGCCGAGACAGCTATTATTTTACCATAAATGAGCGGCTTTTCCAAGCTTATTCTTGTTTATCCGGCTGAATCCAGGCATTTTGTAACAATCGGGGTAACCCAACTAAAATTTGACAAACAGTTCAGGCCTTAAAGTTCAAAATAGACGTGTGTGATAATTTTTTATTAACAGCAAAGGAGTTTTTTGCGTATAATTAACGGTTTGTTTGCGGAGCAGATTAAAAACGGCTTTGGGAAATTTATGCAACCGTTAAAAACGGAAAGAAAGGACGTATTTTCATCATGGTTGATCTGAAAGGTACAAGTTGGCAGCAGCGTTATTCGGCACCGGAGATTTTTACACTGCGATGCAGGATTTTAGATAAGCCGGGAATGTTCACCAAGTTGAGCGACGCGATAGGCAAGGTGGGCGCTCATATGGGCCAAATCAGACTTGTTGGGCTGGAAAGTGAACATAAGATTCGCGATATAACTGTTTATCTGGCTGACAAGAAACAATTAGACAAACTGCTCGAGGCGATAAAGGATGTCGATGGTGCCGAAGTCCTCAGCGTGACCGACGACATACTCGAAATACATCGGCGGGGGGCAATTGATGTTGTCAGCAGGGCACCAATAAAGAGCCTTACCGACCTGCGAATGATTTATACACCCGGGGTGGCGTCAGTCTGTAACGAGATTGTAAAAGACGAGGTAGTTGCCTGGGAGATGACAGGTATTTGTGACAGGGTCGCGATTGTGACTAACGGCACGGCGGTTTTAGGGCTCGGTGATATTGGGCCATTGGCATCACTGCCGGTGATGGAGGGCAAGGCGGCTATTTTTGCCGAATTCGTTAATATAAGCGCGTTTCCAGTGCTTATCGATACCAAAGATATTGATGTATTTGTTGATACGGTTGTCAGGATAGCATTGGGGTTCGGGGCGATACAATTGGAAGACGTGACGGCGCCGGCGTGTTTTGAGATTGAAGAGAAATTAAAGGCCAGGCTCAATAAACCGGTCTTTCATGACGACCAGCACGGAACGGCCACAATCGTGTTAGCGGCACTGATAAACGCGCTTAAACTCACAAATAAAAAAGCCGGCGAATGTTCGGTGGTAATGCTCGGGGCAGGTGCGGCCGGCATCGCTGTCAGCAAGATACTTCTGGAATTTGGTATAGGCGATATTGTTGTCTATGACTCGAAGGGGGCCCTCTATCGAGGCAGAGAAGAGAATATGAACCCGTATAAGCAGCGACTGACAGAGGCTACCAATAAGAAAAATCAAAAGGGAAGTTTGGCGGAAGGCTTTGCGGGTAAAGACATCTTCATAGGGGTATCGCGACCAAATATGGTTACTAAAGAGATGGTTGCATCGATGTCCAAAGACCCAATAGTATTTCCTTTGAGTAACCCGATTGGAGAGATAAGTAAAGAAGAGGCTGTTGAAGCCGGCGCCGCTATTGCCGCTGACGGTCGGGATATAAATAACGCGTTGGCTTATCCTGCAATTTTCAGGGGAGCTCTGGACGCCAGAGCTACCGAGATTAATTTGAAAATGCAACTGGCTGCTTCGCAAAGGTTAGCCCAATTAGCGCCGGCCGGCGCCCTGCTGCCGGATATTCTGGATAGAGCTGTGCATGCTGAAGCGGCCAAGGCGGTCGCGGCCGCTTGCCAATGTTGATAATCGGGGTTTGGTAAGATAGGTAAAACAAAAATTTTGTATCTAATTTTGGTGGTTTTTCTTGAACTGTGGCGATTAATATTATAATGTAACTATCTTTGAAATAGAGTTTTAAGTTGGCAGGGATTCCGATGGAACTGATAAAAAAAATCAAAGCCGCTGAGACACAAGCACAGCAGATAATTGAGCAGGCCAAGAGCGAGGCAGCTAAGCAGGCTGAGCAGGGACGATTGAGTCGAAGCCAGCACCTCGAGCAGGCAGAACAGGAACGAAAGAAAGCTATCGAAAAAGCTGTATCGGCGGCGGAATCAGAAGGACTTGCGGAAGTCTGCGAGCTTAAGACAAAAGCCAAAAAGGACCGTGAGCAATTACGCAAAAAGACAGCCGGCAAAACGCCCTCGGCGGTTGCAAAAGTAATGGATTACTTAAAAGGGTAGCTATGGCCATTTCCCAGATGGCAAAAATACTAATTGTCACTCACCGCTCTGAAGCCGCCGAGCTTCTGGAGGCACTTCAGTGTCACGGTATCTGTCAGATATTGAACGCTGAAGAAGCGATGGTCAGCAAGGACTGGCCGGACCTTGGTGTTGCCGGCCAGCGACCGAGGCAAACAGAAGAGCTGCTCGGCCGTTTGACCAAAAGTGCAGCGTTTTTGAAAAATTATGCCAAGCCGACAAAGGGATTAGCTGCTATGCTTGCGCCACGGGCTGTTGTTGATGAACAGGTCTACAAAGATGTTGTTTCTGACCAAAAGCTTTTGAGAATTGTCGAGCAGTGTGAGCAGACAGAAGTAACTATCGAAAAGCTCAAAACCGAAAGCGAAAACCTCCACGGTACACTGAAGCAACTTGCGCCATGGAGGGCATTGGAGACGCCGGTCGAAGAGCTTGGCCAGTTAGAGCAGACAACGGCGTTGATGGGTTTGCTGCCGGACCAAAAGTTTGCCCAAATTGCTGAGGAATTAGGCGAACTTGGCGCGGCGATCCAACAGGTTGGGACAGCCGGCAATAATCGCGCCTGTCTTATTGTATGCCTGAAGCAGCAGGCAACCGAGGTACAGAAGCTGCTTCGGTCGGCGGATTTTGAGGCGGTTAGTTTCGAGTCAATGACCGGCCCAGTGGCTGAGATTGAGATAGAGTACCGCAGTAAACTGAACAAGGCAAAAGAGCAATTGCAGGGGCAGTACGAAAAGGCTGCTATGCTGTCACGGAATCTGCTAAAGCTGGAGATTCTTTGTGACCATTACGTGAATTTGTTAGACAGAGAGCAGACCAAAGCGATAGCGCCGGCTACTGAACACACTGTCCTTCTGGAAGGGTGGGCTAAAAAACGCGATTTACCGCATGTGGAAAAAATCGTATCGGGCTTTGGCGCATCGAGTCTGACTGAAACCGAGCCGGGAGAAGGCGAAGAAATTCCCGTTGAGATTGAGAACAACAGGGCAATCAGGCCCTTTGAAGTAATAACCCGCCTTTACGGCATGCCCCAACATTTTGAGGTTGATCCTACGTTGTTTCTTGCACCGTTTTTTGCGTTGTTCTTCGGTCTATGTTTGACCGACGCGGGGTACGGGCTGATTCTGTTTGTCCTGACAGCATTGTTCATAAAAAAGATGCAGGGTGACAAAAAATTGATGCGGCTGTTGGGAATTTGCTCGGCTGTTACAGTTGTCGCAGGCGCTATGACAGGCGGGTGGTTCGGAGATGCTGTACAGCAGTTCGTGCCAGCATTGGGGCCGGTCAGAGAGAAGATGATGTGGTTTGACCCGCTTGAAAAGCCTATGATGTTCTTTTACATGTCACTTGCACTTGGCTACATTCAGATTCTGGCAGGGCTTGTTATCGCTTTCATGCACAATCTAAAGCGAAAAAATTACATCGCCGCGGTCTGCGACCAATTAACCTGGCTGGTGATGCTCAATTCAATCGTTATCTTCGGTGCAAGTAAAGCCGGAGCGATTTCACCCGAGGTAGGCGGTTTCTTCGGGAAGTTGGCTATTATACCAGCAGCGGCGATTTTCTTGTTCAGTCAAAGAGAAGGCGGCTGGGGTGGGCGACTTGGTATGGGAGCGTATAATCTTTTTAGTGCGATATTTTATATGGGTGATGTGTTGAGTTACCTTAGATTGATGGCGCTTGGAATGGTAACGGCCGGCCTTGGGATGGCAGTTAATGTTATAGCCAAGATTACACTTGATATTCCGTTTGTAGGTTTTTTCGTAATGATAGTAGTACTTATCGGAGGTCACGGATTTAACCTGGCCATATCCGGATTGAGCGCATTTGTTCATACGTTACGTCTGCAGTATGTGGAGTTTTTCCCGAAGTTTCTGATCGGCGGCGGCAGATCGTTCGAGCCGCTATCGAAAGTATATAGACACATTTACGTTACAGAAGTCTAAAACAGTTTTTGTTAAGAAGAAAGGCAGGTTAGAAATGGATTACGGAATGGCATTGGCTTTGGTTGGCGCGGGACTGGCTGCTTTAATGGCTGGTATCGGCTCGTCGATTGGAATCGGTATTGCAGGCAGGAGCGCAACGGGCGTACTTAGTGAGAAGCCGGAAAGATATGGGCAGATGTTCATTATGGTGGTGCTGCCCGGTACGCAGGGCTTTTATGGCTTCCTGGCGGCCTTTCTTGTGATGCTTAAACTCAATTTCTTTGGCGGGACCGGCGTGCCGGAATTAAGCGTTCAGCTTGGGTGGCAGGTGTTGGCCGCTTGTTTGCCGATTGCTTTTGCCGGTATGATGAGCGCAATTCATCAGGGCAAAGTCTGTGCAGGCGGTATTCTGATGGCAGCAAAGCGGCCTGAGATGGCATTCAAAGCCGGCGTTGTTTATGCAGTTATGGTGGAAGTTTATGCAGTACTTGGGTTGCTGGTAACAATGTTTATTCTACTAAATGGTATTAAGTGGCCGGAAATTGCAGCGGCAGTATAAAACAAAATATCCAAGAAGATACGAGAATAATTATGGAAGCTGAACAGGTAATAGAAAAGATATTGTCTGACGCTAATGGTGAGGCTGAAAAGATAAAAGGCCAGGCTGATGAAAAAGAAGCTGCCCGGCAGGCGAGTCTCGATGAGCAATTAGCTGAATACAAAAAGCAGACAGATGTCCTTGCTAAAAAGGCCGGCGAAGAAAAGAAGGCTCATCTTCTTGCGGCAGCGAGAATGGATATCGCCAAGGAAATGCTGGCCGAAAAAAGGAAGATACTTGATGAGGTCTTCGACAAGGCCCAGGCCCAGTTGAAAGGTCTGGACGATGAGCCGTATTGCAGGCTGATGAGCAAGCTTATGATAGGTGCGGTTGAGACCGGCGACGAAGAAGTTATCGTCGATAAGAACGAAACACGCATCGACCAGAAGTTTATCAAGCAGGTAAATCGCGAGCTCAGGCCCGGCTTTAAGGGGAATTTGAGATTGTCCAATGAGACGCAGGACATCGGCGCAGGTTTTATTCTAAGACGCGGCAAGATAAAAAATAATGTCTCGCTGAAGGTACTACTGGACCAGGCCCGCAAGGAACTGGAGATTGAACTGGCAAAAGAGGTGTTTGAGAATTAAAGGATAAATGACCGAAGTTGCCGAACATCCTGTTCTGGATTTTTACACGTATCCGTCTGTCGGGGCCGATGACTGGCGGTACACCTTTGCAGCCGCACAGGTGCGAGTACTCGAGACATTTATGTTAAGCAGGGCAACACTGCTTGATATTGCCAATGCCGAAAACTTCGAGCAGGCGGTAGAGCTTCTGGCGGGTGGTGAGTATGCACTGTCACCGGGCGAAAGAAGCTCGGCAGAACTCGAGAGGCTTCTTAAAAGCAGAAGAACGGAGGCAAGGGAACTGTTCGCCGGCCTGATGATTGATGAGCCGATAGCAGAGTTGATTCGCAGCCGTGATGATTTTGCCAATATGCGACTGGCACTGAGAAGGACTCTAACAGGAAAACCTCTGGGCACAGACTACAGCAATGACGGTAATACGAAAGTAAAACTTTTTGAGCAGGTCTTCGAAGAGGAAAATTACAACCTGCTGCCATACCACATGCAGGAGGCGATAGAGCGAGCAGTGCTGGGTTACTACCAAGATAAAGAAATTCGCCAAATCGATTACGCAATTGATGCGTACCAGGCCGAGCACAACCTCAAAAAGGCCGGCGAACTAAAAAGTGTTTTTCTGCTGGAACTGTTTAGAATGCAGATTGATTTGACTAATATACGCACGATGCTTCGACTTAAATTCACTGAATCCGAGCAACGCAATGTCTTGCTGAAAGGTGGATACGTTGAAGAGCAGCGATTTAAACATGCCCTGGACATCGGTTATGAAGCGATTGTGCCGTTGTTTTTCGCGACGCCCTACTACGATGTCCTCGAACGTGGTGTTGCTTACTTTGTGGCTAACAATTCGTTTCTAAAGCTTGAGCAGCACAGCGAGGAGCATTTGAATGGTTTTTTGAAAACAACGAGTCAGATTACAGCAGGCCCTCAGCCGGTAATAGCTTATTTGTTGATGAAGGAAAATGAAATACGAACGGTCAGGTTCCTGCTCACTGCGAAAAGGAACCAACTGGATACAAGGCTTATTTTAGACCGGTTAGGCGAATAAGCCGGGTAATTTACGTAATACGAGAGAAATATGGAAGGTAAAGTTGCGGTTTTAGGTGACGCTGATTTTACGATGCCGTTTTCGACGCTTGGGCTCGATACATTTCCGGCAGGCGAAGGTGCCGAGGAAATAGTGGAAAACGCCAAAGCGATTATCGAGGGCAAATACGCCCTTGTGGTGGTTGCTGAAAATGTAGCCAAGGCCGCCGAGGAGATTTTTGCGGCCCATCAGGACAAGGCTGTGCCTGTTATTGTGGTTGTGCCGTTTACTACCGAATCGACGGGCTTCGCGACCCAGGCACTGGGCAAGGTGCTTAAGATGGCTACGGGTATCAACATATTGGAAAGCAATTAATTTTTCAAAAAAAGAGGTTTTGATAATGAGTAAAACGCGAGAAGGCAGAGTAGTTAAGGTTGCCGGCCCGGTTGTTGTGGCAGAAGGTATGGCGGGGGCGCGAATGTACGATGTTGTTCGCGTAGGCAAGCCGAACCTCATAGGTGAGATAGTGGAACTGCACGGCGATTTGGCATCTATTCAGGTATATGAAGAGACTGTGGGCATAGGGCCGGGCGAGCCTGTAATTGATACGGAGGCGCCTTTGAGTGTGGAATTAGGGCCTGGACTGATTGAGAGTATCTACGACGGCATCCAAAGGCCGTTAACTTCGCTTTACGAAGCCGAGGGGGCATTCATGAGCAGGGGCAGGGCAATGCCGGGCCTGAACAGAGAAAAGAAATGGCACTTCAAACCAACGGTAGAGAATGGAACAAAGGTAGCTCAGGGTGACATTGTGGGCGAGGTTACCGAAACCACCCTGATGACACACAAAATTATGGTACCGTTCGGGGTCAGCGGAACCCTGAAAAAAATAACAGAGGGCGATTACACGGTCACCGAATGTATCGGGATTGTAGTTGCAGAAGACGGCAGCGAAACAGAGCTGACGCTGATGCAGAAATGGCCTGTACGAAATGCCAGACTGGTAAAAAGCAGACTTGTGCCCAACCAGATTCTTGTGACAGGTCAGCGGGTAATCGATACATTCTTCCCTATAGCAAAAGGCGGAACCGCTTGTGTGCCGGGGCCGTTTGGAAGCGGCAAAACAGTTGTTCAGCATCAATTGGCTAAATGGGTTGACGCCGACATCGTTGTCTATGTCGGCTGTGGCGAACGCGGTAACGAGATGACGGATGTGCTGACCGAATTTCCGGAACTAAAAGACCCACGTTCGGGTGAGCCATTGATGAAGCGTTCGGTTCTGATTGCAAACACATCTAATATGCCGGTGGCAGCCAGAGAAGCATCTGTATATACGGGTATCACCATCGCCGAGTATTTCCGTGATATGGGCTGCAGCGTGGCGTTGATGGCAGACAGTACCAGCCGATGGGCTGAGGCGATGCGTGAGATATCGACGCGTCTTGAGGAGATGCCGGCCGAAGAAGGTTATCCTGCCTATCTTGGTGCCAGGATAGCATCGTTCTATGAAAGGGCAGGACGGGTAGAGTGCAGCGGCAGTCCGGAACGTGAAGGAACGCTGTCAATTATCGGCGCGGTAAGTCCTCCGGGCGGAGACCTTTCCGATTCGGTGGTGCAGGCAACATTGCACGTGGTTAAAGTGTTCTGGTCACTGATGGCAAGACTCGCGCAACAAAGGCACTTTCCTGCTATCGATTGGCTGACAAGTTATTCTTTCTATAAGGAATACCTGAAAGAATGCTTCGAAGAAAAAGAACAGGGCGAGGAAATGGATGAACTAATCATCAAGGCTATGAGTCTGCTCGAAAAGGAAGCGAGCCTGCTTGAAATCGTGCGCCTGGTTGGCGCAGAGGCCCTGTCGCCGGCAGACAGACTGGCTCTTGAGGTATCCAAATCCATCAGGGAAGACTTTCTGCATCAAAACGCCTTTCACAAAGTGGACACATTCACCTCGATGTTCAAACAGTACCAGATGCTAAAGACCATCCTGCATTTCGAAAAACAGTCGCTTGCTGCAATTGACGCGGGCGTCGAGACCGCTGAGATATTCAAACTTGCTGTACGTGAAGACATAGCAAGGGCAAAATATATCCCGAAGGAAGATATGGCAAAAATCTCGCAAATACGAGATAAAATTGATAAGCAGATCAAGGATTTGCAATCCGTGGCAGTTTAGCCGGGTTCAAAAAACAGGAGTTTTAAATGCTGAAAGAATACCAGACAGTAACCAATATTTACGGGCCTTTGATGCTTGTGGAAATGGTCGATGAAGCCAAGTACGGCCATATCGTCGATATCGAGCTTGGTGACGGCTCGATTAGACACGGCCAGATTCTACAGGTCGAGAAAGACAAGGTCCTTGTACAGGTCTTTGAGGGCACCAGCGGCATCGACGTTAAGGAAAGCACGGTTCGCTTTTTGGCAAAGCCGTTGGAGCTTAGCGTCTCGCCAGATATTCTTGGGCGGGTTTTCAACGGACTTGGAGAGCCGAAAGATAATGGTCCTGCAATCATCGCTGAAATGCGGCTTGATATTAACGGCAACCCAATCAATCCCTACGGCCGAGATTATCCCAACGAGTTTATACAGACCGGCATATCGACAATCGACGGGCTAAATCCGCTTGTGCGTGGCCAGAAGCTGCCGATATTTTCAGGGGCAGGTCTGCCGCACGATGAGATAGCCGCTCAGCTTGCCCGACAGGCAACTGTTCTGGGTGAAGGTGAAGAGTTCGCTGTTGTATTTGCAGCGATGGGAATCACGTTCGAAGCGGCGCAGTTCTTTATCAATGACCTAAACGAAACCGGTGCTATTGAACGGGCTGTTATGTTTATCAACCTGGCAAACGACCCGGCGATTGAGAGGATAGCGACACCAAGATTCGCTCTTACAGCCGCTGAATACCTTGCCTTTGAAAGAGACATGCAGGTACTGGTAATCTTAAACGATATGACCAACTACTGTGAGGCCCTTAGGGAAATCAGCGCTGCCAGAAAAGAGGTACCTGGCCGAAAAGGGTATCCCGGTTACCTCTATACCGACCTGGCGACGGTGTATGAAAGAGCCGGTCGAATTAAAGGCAAGAAAGGTTCTATTACAATGGTGCCGGTGTTGACGATGCCTGAGGACGA
>SDBT01008420.1_pt1 | contig 16856 bp, 28 predicted proteins | sample 2277101 | NCBI WGS metagenome assembly SDBT01 (sample SAMN10404973, study PRJNA504765) | marine sediment metagenome | isolation source: marine sediment core GS10_PC15, 103 cmbsf | place: Arctic Ocean: Southern Knipovich Ridge | collected 2010
TTATTCAATTAGTTCGCCGAAGGGCACGGTCTCACCGTACTTAGCTTCAATTTTTTCCCGCTCCTTCTGACATGGAATACAGAACCGGAACGTTTCATAGTGCTTGTGCCAGAGCCCACGGCATTAGTTCATTCCCTTACATTTTACTATGGTCATGGTAGATTTGTCGAGCTGACTCCCTCATCTGTTCCGTAATAGTGCCGACGATGTCTACCAGCACAGGAGTATCACTCACGGACCCAGCAAAACGTGCGCAACGTCCAATGCTATATTGGGCCTCTTCGACGTGAGTGACACGCTGATTTTGCAGCAGTGCCAAACTATCTGACCCGCCGACACCTAATAGATCGTCTTGTTGGTATGAGCCTCGCTGGCCGATAAACTCGAATACACCGCGAGTGGCAATACGAATTGGGCTCGCTTCTCCCAGGCGCGATCGCTGCATGGCCACGCCGAGAAAGTGGTCGTGAAATGCCTCTTGATTTGGCCTGTCGCCTAGACCTAAATCTGGATGATCTATAGCCGGTTTCGCGTCGCCTATGTCGAGAAAGGTCAAATCTCCTATCTCAATCACCGTATCAATGTCGACACTTACTACGATTGGCTGAGTGTCACTGTATCTCCAACGCATTACATCGGGCATTGATCTGTTCCTTTCGTCTAAAATGATCGCTAAAAGGACATTTCATAGGGGTAAAAGTTGCCATGCTCGATAATGTTTTCCAGAATCATGTATATTGAAGTATAGTCGTCCAGGTTGGCATTCGCAAAACGTCTGATGTGATTATGCTCTTGCTTCTAAAATCGCGTTATGAAGTTTTTTCCGCACCAAATTGCGCTGATTCGTAGCATTCATCATAAGAATAGCTTCTTGCACTTCGTTAATTAACTTGGACATTGGGTGTTTCGGGCACGTTGATATATGGCGTCGCAATGTATCGGCTGGTATTTCTTCGTGCGTACGGCCATGACGATGGCCGCAGTAGACACAGTTAATGAACATACCAGAATGCATGTCATTGATCCACGACTCTAACTCTGCGACGCGGGTGTCTTGATTCTTGATACCGTGCGGCATCTTTTAATTCTCCGGGTGCCCTAAAATTATGCTGTCTCAAATGCTTCCGCGTCCACGATGTTAGGTACGTACCAAACAAAGTTGTTATGGGTTCTTTTTTGCGGCAGGAGGATGTATTCACCACCAACCCGGATCGAAGACATTAAGTTTCTACTGGATTTGTTACCCAAGTAAAGCAACGCTGGCGTCTTGTTATCAATACGCAGGCAGTATTCTGGCCCCCATTGACATTTTGTGCCTTCCTGACCTGCGCGGGCTTGAATTGCTTTGTAACATGGACTATCTTTGTCAGTGCTTATTACGGGTGGGCTGACAATCCAATCCACTGCTTTCATTTGGTAACCGTCAATTACGACACGAACACCGCCGAGAAGCTCTTCAAACATATTGTCTGGGTAATTCAGAAACCATGTGCCTTCATCAATTTCATCATTACGAACTAAACTACAGTTTGGACCAGCGATACGAAGTTGTGGATGCTTATTACTGAACATGGTTACTCCTTTAGATTGTTGGACGTTCTACGCCACAGTAATCATACAAAAGTTCATTGAAAGCGCCGGCAGGAAAGCTACAGTCTGAAGAATTCCAAACTCGGTCCATTGCTGCTAAGTGTGGGTAGATGGATTTTATCTGTAACTCTGTCAGTCGGTCAATAAATAACATGCCATCGAGATGGTCCATCTCATGCATGATGATCCTCGCCAAATCTCCATCGACCGTTTGATCAATTGTGTTTCCGTACAAGTCATGTGCCATTAAGCGGCATTTCGCACGACGTTTGATCTCAATGAACACATCTAGAAAGGATAAGCAGCCCTCTGTTTTAGCTTTTGTTTTACCAAATGGCCTGACGACGGGGTTAATTAAACAGAAGTCTGAGTCTTGGTAGCCAATGACAAACATGCGAAAGGGAAATCCGACTTGATTCGCTGATAAGCCGTTGCCCTTTTCAGCACGCATGGTTGCGAGCATCTCATCAGCAAACTCATGAAAGTTTTCATCAACTTTCTTTACTTCCCGCGTTTTGAACCGCAGGATTGGGTGCGGGTAGTTTAGTATCTCCATTAGCCGAATGCCGTTTTAATGAGAGCTAAAGCGTGAAGCATCTCACCAGCATTATCGCAGACAACAGTGTTCTGCTTGAAGTGGTCTATCCCAAAGAGAATTAGAAAGCTATTGTGCTGCTTATTGGCTGACAATCGAAAGTGTGGTCGGTCGATCTGCATCTTGTACTTGCTGGTGTCGATCTCAAGACCACGCGGCGCGGGCACCAACACGCCATTTTCAACTTTGAAATACATGGCCTCTCCAGAAGATAAAAAACCGCCCCGCCTTATAAGGCGGGCGGCAAGGCTAATAGGTCCTTACAGGACCAAACCTACTTTCCAACTCCAGTATATCATGTGAAAGCTACAATGTCAAAACATTTGTTCCATCTCGGCTGTAGTGGCTTTAACAACAAGGCCGATTTTGCCGGTAAACATCAAATTGAACAGCCCCAGTTCCGGCGACACAAAGAATAGAATGTGTTTCGGATTGACCGCAGCTTTTAAGCCGCTTGGCGTCTCCAAAAGAGCGAATCCTTCATTGTCTAAAGTAGCCAACACCTGGTCGTAGTTGCTGACACATGACATCATAGCGCCGTCCATGCCGGCCATGTCCACCATGAATACGGGTTGCAGCGGTTGTTTGAAAACGAAGTTGATTTGGTCAATCACGACCTTTAATTTAATGCTATCTGTCTGCTGTGTTAATTCAATGAGTTTCATTTGAAATCTTCATTCATTTCGTTAGCCTCGGCTTGCGAATCTAACAGAGCATATACTAGTGCAGCAACAAGAACGCTACCTGCTTGACCAGTCGCATCCGCAGCAAGTATGATCTGCGGGTTTTCATTTGCGAGCTTAGCAATCCAAGATTCAACCTTGGCAGGGTTACCAAAGTCAGCCGACATATTGCCAAATAATTCCTGCTTTACTCGTGGCAGCCGGGCTTCAAGCATCAAATAGTGTCCTTGTTTGTAACTCTATGTGCCCAATTGGTACACCAGCGTCAACGAACCGAATTTCGTCGCCAATTTTCAATTTTGCGTCTCGATTATCGTCGCCAACACTAAGTACCAGTTCGATCATGCCATGTTGAACACGTTGTTCATTGGCGAAGATTTGACACATTGCGTCGCAGACGTGCCCTAGTGTGGGGATATTATTGAACAGTATTTTTACACAGAGTTGTTGGACTTGTACTGTGACTTCGTAGAGGATCATCGGAGACCCGGTAACCAAGCCACAAGACGGTCTACCCAGCGTTGTGCGGTTGACGGACCTTTGATCCGTTCAGCCCAGTGTGTGAATACACCCTGTACATTGCCTGTATCTAAGCCATCAAAGTGCAGCATGGCTTTTACTACTCCCAGAGTAGTGGAAAAGACAATAATTGGGTGCCCAGCTTCTGGCAGTTGTTTGTCAAAAGGTATCCACAGGATCATTTCGTAACTGTTACTTCTCATTTATCTCTTCTTTGTAGAGTGTGTAATCTGATTCAGCAATTCTGCTAGGCTTCATTTTCGACCCAAAGACCTTTTGGATACGATCAATCGTTGTGCCGTGCGTATAAGGTTTTTCGCTTTGATCACTAGCGCCATGCAGGAGACCGCCAAGATTTCCATGCATATCAGTAATCGGCCCACCACTGTCACCACCACGCGCCCTAACTTCTAGGATTTCAATATAATCTGTCTTATCAGAGTGATGCTTTGGGTGTAATTTGGCACTGCTAACAATACCCGTCTGCGATTTATATTCATAGTCGGGTCCAAAGCCTTGAATTGTCGCCTTGTCGCCGACCTTTGGACGATCACCGATGGTAATGGGCGTCAGTTTGGTTGCATAGATTCTCAAAAGAGCGATATCCCACAGACTATCTTGTGCGACAACGGTCGCATAACTGCGTGAACTATCTGCAAGGCGAACCTGTACTGCACGGCTATTGTTCTGGCGGTCTTTACGCCGGTCTTTAACAACGTGCCAGTTTGTTAAGATTTGTGTGGGTGAAATCAAGACACCGGAACCATATGAATCAGGCGTTTGATCTCTGTTTTCATTAACATAGATGCGAACAACACTCTCGGGCACTGTTTGTATAACAGTTGGAAGTTGGGCGAAGATCGGTGTCGCCACGCATAGGGCCACCAGTATCACAAACAATCGTTTCATGCTTTTCCTAATTGGGATAGTGTATGAAGTATCATACTAAATTGCTGAAATTTGTATCCGTGCATATCCATGAATTCGTTTATCGCGTACATTGTTTGATAGTCATTAAGTTCACCATCAGCCTCTTCAAGAGTTTCCACAATGTTCTCAATCATTTGATCCAAGAGTCTCTGGCCCTGTGTAGCAGCCGCGTGACAGCGCTTAGCTAACTCAGGATTCTTCTTCTTCCATTGAGATGCTCTTTGAGATTGTTCGTACTTTTTTTGAACGAGTAGTCTAAGCAGAGCAATCTGTTCATCTTGTTTACTAAGTAGTGCTCTTAAGGTGCTTGCATTACCGTCTAACGGTTGATTCATAACAATAACAACTCCGCAATACCTGTCAGAAATGTCGATTTTTTACGGATACCCTCAGCCATAAACCACCACGCCCTTGCGCGACGGTGAGCATACTCAGTGTCAAATGTGCCCCACAGCCGGCACATCTTCAAGGACAGATTTAATTCTTGCATAGTGGTGCATACCTAAGAATAAGCCGCTGAACCTCGCCGATAATCTGTTCCCATCGTTTTGGTTCAGAGACAGTGACCATGAAGTAACCCTCATCACAAATTACACTACTTACGATATCGAATTTCAACAGGTCATGGACTGCTTTATGAATCTGTGCGGGGCCTTCAAGAACTACAAACTCGCCGCGACCGACACCCGTCACGGCTACTTGTTTTTCAAGACTATGTTTGATCTCGAAGACTTTGGTATACAGACTTTTAGAATCGTGAACGGTAATCATTTGTTTGATGGGATTAAAATGAATGTCTCAAGAACACAGCGATTCGCGCGGCTGCCATACATACTTGAGAGAGTACGTTCGGCTGTCTTTTTAACAGTCCAAACATCAGCCTTAGTTATCTCACTCCAACCTGACAGACCTAACATGCCTTGTTTGTAGTACAGACCGTCTTCAGGATCATAGATGAAGTATACGTAGAGAGGTTTGTCATCGTCAACAGGGGGCTGCTGCATAGCAGCCGGTCTGACGGTCTCCATATAAAGATCGATAGCGGCTTGATTACACGCGATGCATGCTCGATAGATGAATTGCTGCTCTTTTATTAAATCTTTGACGAGCAAGATCAACCCAGGTTTGCGCTCCGTAATGCACCCGTAATACAGGGCTTGTTCAATACCTTCGGCATATTTGTGTGCCCAATCAACTTCGTAAGCATGTGTTGCACTGAGAAGGTCAACGCGAGTATTGTCCCATAGTTTTACTTCAATTTGAGCGTCGTACTTCTCTGCGATTGCTGATACAACTTCCGTTTCGTTAAGACGTTGTCCAAATGCCGTCGATGAAAATAACAATACTGCAACAAATGTCTTGAAGAATTTCATAACGTTGTCTCCGATTTAAGGTACATGAACTGCCGCCCTGCGCGACTAAAGTAGTTCGTAAATTGTATAGTTCAACTTCCCATGCTTTTTACATACTCAGCCATGTCATGATCAGCAATGGACTTGAAGAAGCGACGCCACCCAGGTTTACCAATTTGAACTTCCTTACCGACAGGGTAATTGCCCCGCCAATTCAATAGGCGGGGCACGATGTCATTTCCGTTGACATAACGGGTCAGATTTGCTGTCCAGTCTTGCCGGGCTTCTTTTTTACCGCGTAAGAGACTAAACGGCGACGGTGTACCAAATACTGCCGCCGTTCGTACAGGGCGGTTTTCTTCAATGATAAGAGCACGAAGAATCGTAAGCGCAACCATTCCACCCATGCTGTGACCGCCTACAACAAGTTGGTTGCAATCATGAGGACACCAATTATCATTGACAAACTCTCTGAGTTTGGGCCAAATTTTGTTATGGAGAAGGTAGGTGCCTTCGTGAATTCCTTTCGTACGAAGTGAACCGGCACGGATATTATACAGCCAGTCCCAGATGTCATCGGTCCCACGAATAGTAAGATACATGACACCTTGGCTTCGCAGAAAATAGTACGCCATGTTCTCTATATTGAACTGATGAAGTTGATCCTCTGAAGAAACGATCCAGTGATACCAGGTGTAGTTTGACTTGCACATCCTGGCAAGGTGCCTGTGATCGCTCGGCGGCTTATGGACGCTTACCATTCGTCATCCTCCCAGTCCTCCCCTTCCCAATCTTCAAATTCATCATACGGAGAGTCTCTGAAATCGTCATCGTAGAAGCCGTATACAAATGAGTCGTCGGGATCGGGACTGCAAGATTTGCATACTCCATTCGCATCGAGTTGATTTGAATAAAATTCTTTGCTGCACACAATACAATCAATTGTTACCATGTGAGTGCCCTCTATGAATATTAAGCCCGGCTCTTACTCGCTGAAATCTCTTAACTGAAAATGGTGTGCTTGCAACTCGGGTGCTTGAATGACAACAATGCCATAGAAACGAATATTCAGGCGGATACCAATCATTTCAACATGCGGCTGTGTTTCAAGAAATACTACACAGTCACGAATTTCAGGGATGTTGTACAGCGCAGCATGAACGCCAGGCTGGAGCATCGTTTCTTTGGAATCAGGTGTTTTTGTTACGATTCGGTATTGTCGGATCATTATGGCCTCAACCCCCAAGATACTGCATGGCGGCCAGAATGTCAAATTCTGATCAATGGAATCGGTCGTCGGCTGGTTGATCCGAGCAAAAGAGTCCCAGCGGGCTGCATGGTTGACAGCCGGGCACCCGCTGGGATAAGACGACCTTTTCTAGCGAGGCGGAAGGTAGATGCTGCTGGTGCAGCGGGGCGTCTTATAAACGCCTAAGTCCTAGCCAGGATTGGGTTCGATTCCCCTGCCTTGTGGCCTCAATTTCAACATACCATACAGTGGTTAGAATGTCAAATTCCCGACCATGTTGAAGTGACAGCCATTTTCGGTTGTCTACTGACAGACAACCATTTTTGGCTGTCATTCCTTCCCGACCGGGACAATATCCCTTCTAACAGATGGTTTAAGGCGCCAACTAACTCTTTGAGGGCACTAATTGACCCTATCGGGCACACGGTGTTGGTTAGTTTCTCACAAAAAGTACGATTATAACGATTTTTCGCCAAAATATGTCTGTCCAGGTTATACTATAGTCGATACGACAAGTATTTTGTTGACACAGGGATCACATGCGACGAGTCAAGGACCCAGACGACCCCGACCGTTGCCGTGCAACGGCAGCTTGTGGGGGGCAATGCTGGAACGAGTCATGTGAAAAAAGCGACTACTGTCCGGTGCATGGAGGCGCAAGCAACGCAGCTCGTGAAGAAATGAATACATACCTCGCCGAACAGTTTGCGCGTCGCATTACAATTGAAGGCGGCGAACTTGATGAAATCAAGATTCTCAAAGAAAATTTGATGGTCCTCAATGCGACCATTGCTGCCCGAACGAAGCTAATGACAGACGAAGCTTCGATGATTACCAACTCCGGCCCTGTCACAGACCTCATTATGAAGGCGGAAAAAGTCACCGCCTCTCTTCACCGTTTAGCAACGGCTTCCGGTCTTCTTCTGGCAAAACCAGCCCTTGTTATTTGGGGGCATGAAATTGTTCAGGCTGTGTCTTCGATGGTGGAAGACAAATATGATGGTTGGGAAGATGATCTGCACGAGTTGAGCGATGCTATCGCGTCCATCATTATTAAGGCCGATAATACTGAGGAAGAGAAATAATCATGGGTAGTCCATACGATAACCTTTTGCCTACACCACAGGAGAACGACGTGAATAGCAAACCGATTACAAGCTCGAAGACATTTTGGGTGAATTTGGTCACCGCTGTTGCCGGCGCTATTACCGCGATCGGCGGAAGTGAACTTATTCAAGACAATCCACAAATGGTAGGTATAGCGGCAACTGTGATGGGTATCGTGAATATCATCCTTCGTTTGGTTACAAAGGCACCTGTTACGGTCAAGTAATTTCTGAATGCCTGACAACACTAATAGTAACGTTCGAGTTGCTCCGCTCCATCATTTTCTTCAAAACAGGGAGCACACCTCAAAAAGTACATCTATGTGCTGGCAATCTCGGCTTCAATGGGCCTTTGCCTGTGGACCACTCAATAGCGCCGAGCGCCGCTCAAGTTATAAGGTACGGCCTAACATCAAACGTCGTAAAAATCGAAAGTTTAAGACGCACTTGCTTCCAAGGTCAAACGAGTATTGTGGATGTGGAGCACCCTTAGGAGCACCTTATTTAGAAAAATGTGAAAACTGCTTTGCAGACGATAGTGAGCGGTGGAGCGGACGAGATCAGTCGGCAGCAATATGTTTTTGACGTACTCATATTTGAGCCGAAAACAAAAGACCATTTGAAAACGTGCAAGAGAAATAACGATGCCAAAGCACATTAAGTCTATTAAAAATTCTACTAAAAAGGCTATCAAAAGACCAGGCGACCCAACTCGTGTGGCAAAAAATGAGAGCAAATCAAAGCCACTGAAGAAGCCTCGTAAGAAATAATCACTGAGGGAGATCAGACATGAGGCGTTATATCCTATGGATAAGCATAGTTGTGATAGGTATTTTCCTATTTGCAGTAATGTTTATTAGCACCAACCGTCAGGATCATGTCTATGGTGACGAAACCCCTAATGAAGGCGGGGCGGAAGTCAACATTCAAGCCCCCGCTAAGGTGAAAATAGGTGATCTGATCATTCTTGATCTGTCAGAAAGCCTTGGTACTGGTTTTGATTATAAAGTCGAACCAGTGCCTCCCGGTCTGCAAACTTTTAATGACGGCAGGGTTATTATTTGTGGCACTGGCAATAAGAATGTCACTTATACATTCATGGTTTCGTGCGCATTGGATAACGATTCAGATATAGGTATTCACAAAATTAAAGTCACAGGATCGCAGGCACCGGGACCCCCGCCTGAACCAGGCAAAAACATTGTCGCGAAAGTCAAAGACTGGGTTGTCGATGTAAAAGCCCCTAATAAGCGCATTGATGCCATTAGATTAGCTCAGTCATTTGCATCAGTGGCGATTATTATTGAACAAGACATGTTTAATACGCCGGCAGAATTGGTACAGGCGACTTCTACATCGAATCGAGATGCCTTAGGTACCAACATTGAGAACTGGAAACCTCTCTTGGATTCGTTAATGCAAGAATTGAAAGCAATGGTGAAACTTGGAAAGTTGAGCACTGTAAAAGACCATGCCCAAGTTTGGAAAGAAGTTGCGCAGGGCTTGAGGGAGTATGCAGAGACGCTCGAATAATTGAAGGAGTTTCCCATGCTAAGTCGAAGGGATTTTTTAGCCGCTAGTGGACCTCTCATTGTCGGATTAGTAGTACCTAAGACATTATTGGCACAAGCCACAGAAAAACCGATTTATGCAGGTTGGGTCCCAGACCAGCAGGAAACTGACAAATTTAAGTCAGCTCAACGTGTACCAATGTTTGCCCAAGCGGGTAGACAATTAGCTGGCTCCGGAGCCAATAGCAAAGCACTTCTATGGAAATTCTTTGAAAAAGCCAGCCGCGGGAAACTAGTTCCGCACAAACAAACAGTAGCAGATTGTGTAGCACATAGTTGGGGTCTGGGAGTTGATATTCTGGATTCAATACAGATTGCTCACGGCCGGGGCCGATGGGTAGCCAAATGTGCGACTGAAATTATTTATGCTGGCGGCCGTGTAGAAATCGGCGGTGGTCGAATGAGAGGCGGTGGTATGCACGGCAGTTGGGCTGGCAGATGGTGCCGTGATTATGGCATTCTTTTGAGACGGTCTTACCTTGATGGTAAATACGACTTCACTAATTACAGTGGATCAAAGTCACGTAAATGGGCACACAAATGTCAGCGCTGTACTTCTTGGGGCGGCGGGATTCCAGATGAACTTGAACCCTTTGCTAAAAAGCACCCGGTCAAAACGATTACTTTAGTCACTGGGTGGGAGGAAGCACGGGACGCCATTTACAACGGGTACCCAGTTGCAATCGCCTCTAACTATGGTTTTCGTTCTAAGCGAGACTCAGAAGGCTTCGCAAAGAAGAAAGGCACTTGGTGGCATTGTATGTTAATGATTGGTATGGATGACACAGGTAGCCGTCCAGGCGGCCTTATCATTAACAGTTGGGGTCCAAATTGGATTAGTGGTCCGACTAAGTTGGACCAACCGGCGGGTTCGTTTTGGGTTGACGCTAACACTATCGACGGCATGTTGTCTCAAGAAGATAGTTTTGCAATGTCAAACTATGTTGGTTATCCGCGACAGAATCTCAATTACAATTTGTACTAAATTGAGGGAGATTAACCATGAGAAACCTATTGCTTACATTTGTTTGCGTAAGTACGGTTTGGAGCCTCTGCCATGAACAAACTACGTCTGCTGCAAATTTGGAATCAACTGAAGCGCCTACTGCGTGGGTTGATTATCAAGATCGGGATGGGCAAAACCATAGATTGGATGAAAACATTCAAAGAGTTTATGGGAATCATGGAAGCTGTAGCCGATGTGCAGGACGATATGGAACGATCGGGAAAGATGCCAGCAGCATCGAAACAAGAGTATCAACCATCAAAGGAAGCTATCGCGAAAAACGAAGAGAAGAAACGACGCCGATTGTTTGGGCGAAAGTCATAACGCAGCATGCTTGCGAATGTGGCCAAAACTGCCAGTGTCCGCCACAAGTGTGTAAAGCAGGAAACTGCAAGCATGTATACGCTGTCGTATTTGGCTCAAAGAATTGCAAATATTGTCCTCGTATGTATCCGGTGGTGGATAAACTTCGAGCAGATGGATACATCGTCTTTTATGTTGACGCAGGCACATATCCGAAAGTGTGGGAACAGTTCAAACTTCGTGCAGTGCCTACGACGATTATCATGGACGGAAGCATACCAATGACCAAGTTTGTTGGCATAACCTCAGCAAACAAGATTGCTCGACACCTGAAAACTCAAGAGCAGCAGGGTCTAAAACCTCGAAGGACAAATAATGCGAACTAGTGATAATCTCCGAGTTTTCCATGATGTTATAGAACGTGCATACCGGCAAGAGAAAAGCGCTGGTCGCATTCCTGCACAAGACGTGTCTGTTTACGATAAATTGATAGCTTGCCCCGCCGTAGTGTATAACAATCAACAGGGTCGGGCACAACTTGTTCATGCACATAAACAATGGCGTCGGCGTGTTTATCGAATGTATCAACGTTCGCAAGGCCGTCCGCTTCGTGGTTTGTTTGACTTTGATTTCGACTGGGAAGAGATTTGGAATTGGATTCTGGAAAATATTGTTCCAATTTTGAAACTCTTGTTGATTGTCGTTCCCTTCTTCATCCTCTAAGTATTTGGCATGGCGAGCTTCATCAAGAAGGGTATGAACTTCGCGCGTGCTTATTGGAGATGGCAAGCAGCGGGCAAACCTCTGCGTGATGATGATTATATCTTTGAGATATTCGACAATCATTGTCAGGGGTGTGAGTTTTTTATACCTAGCGAAGCTAAGCCTAATACACACGGTGAGTGCGACTCATGTGGTTGCCATATTAAACGGGTATCAGCGGCTGAAGACGAAAAGAATAAGTTAGCTTGGCCAACGGAAGGATGCCCGGAAGATTTTTGGGACGCTGATATAGATGAGCCAGAGGGACAGTGAAACGTAAGAACCCATTAACAGAACGAGGCCCTGAACCTGCGAATGGTCGCGGAGACGTGACAAAAGTCACGAAGAAACCTCCACTAAACTGTAAAGGCTGCCCGAGCGATCGGGAGAAAACTAATGATCGAACGAATCACAATTCCAATCCCAAAAAGTGACTCCTTAACTCGAATTGAAGTTTACTATAACGATAAACAGAATCGAAGCGGCGGAGTCCAGGCAGGTGCTACTGAAGCTTCGATTAAGTTGCCGGCACCTATTGAAGAGTGCGAAATTAGAATCATTCCCTGTGATACACAAGGAAAACCTGTCGGGCGCGGTTATGTCTACGAAGACAAGACTGTAAAACCTGAGCCGCCTCCCAAGATTGATCCTCCGGTCGAGACACTACAGCCTGAGACAGTGCTCATCCCACGAGGCATTCTTCGAGATAGTGACCCGCCAGTCGATGAGCCTATTGCGTCAGTCGACGATGATGCTATTGATCAGATAGCCAACAATGCTGTTAAACTCAACACGGCGTTGTCGTCTGTTGATATGGACGAAGATCAAAACTTCTTGGAATAAAAGATCGGGCAAGTAAACGTATCACGAACCGCCAAAATGTAACTGAGCGAACTGGCCGTTCAACACCAACACGTGCTACCGATCTCTTTTACACGAAAGGCACCCAGTGACTGATAACCAACTCATCAATGAGTTGCGAGAGTCAATGGTGTCGGGCTTCAAAACTAAAACCATCACATCCTGTTCTAGGTGGGCGCAGGAGCGGCGTATAATGGGAGGCGATTTTGACGGACCATTTGGGTTCAATCGCCACCCTTGGGCCAAAGAACCGCATGACTCGCTTGCAAGTTTTAATGTTTCCATGAAGGCGGCCCAAATGGGCTTTACCGAGATTGGAATCAATCGAGCATTCTACATTCTCGATTTATTGCGGCGAGACGTACTTTACGTGCTACCGACATCCCTGAATGCGAGCGATTTTTCAAGATCGCGTTTTGCAACGGCTCTCAAATTCTCACCTTATATTAACCGAATGTTCACCGATACCAATACGGTGAACTTAAAACAAGCCGGAACGAATACGCTGTACATACGCGGTTCACGCGGCGATAGTAACCTGAAATCCATTCCTGTGTCTGAGTTGATCTTGGATGAAGTAGATGAGATGGATCAGGATCAGATTTGGTTGGCGTTTGAACGATTAAGTGGTCAGGTGACCCAGAATATCTGGGCAATTTCGACTCCGACACTGCCAAACAGAGGGATTCATAAACTATTTCAGACCACATCACAGGAACATTTCTTTTTCAAATGTCCTCATTGTAGCAAATCAATTGAATTGATATGGCCTGAGTCATTTGAGGTGTGTGGCGAAACAGTTACAGACCCTAATTGTGCAAGATCATATCTCAAGTGTTACGAATGCAATCACAAACTTGAACACAAAGCGAAGTCAGAGTACCTAACCAAAGGATTTTGGGAACCAACTGTAACTGAGTTTGACCCCGATATGCGGGGATTCAATATCAATCAGTTGTATTCCTTCACTGTCTCTCCACATAAAATTGCTGTGGCGTATCTGCGCGGGATGGGTGACGAGGGAGCATTGTGTGAGTTTCATAAATCAAAGATTGGGCGTCCTTATATTCCAGACGGGGGGCAGATAACCGATGAAAAGATTGACCGCTGTGTAGCAGCTTACTCCACATCGGACCCACGACCAAGAACAGGCGCAGACAGCTTCATCACAATGGGTGTTGACCAAGGAGATTGGTGTCATGTCTGGATTGATGAATGGTTCTTTGAAGAGTTCGGTCGAGATATCAATGCGGTAGCGAAAGCCAAAAACGTTTGGCACAGCAAGTTCAACGCAAAAGTCGAAGGGGGCTGGGGCTCTCTTGACAAATTTATGAGGGAGTGGCAGGTACTACACTGCGTTGTAGATGCTGATCCCAATACATTGGAAGCACGTCGCTTTGCTCAACGCTTTCCAGGTTACGTTACATTATGTCGTTATAGGCGTGGAGTCCCTCAAAAGGAAGTTCAATTAGCAGAAGACCTCAACAGAGTAATGATGGCCACGGTTGATCGGACAAATTGGATCGATTGTGCGCTCGGCCGGTTCCATGTTGAAGGGAAAATTACTCTACCTAGGAACGTCAATTTGGAGGTGCGCGAGCATCTTAAAAACCTTGTCCGAACATATACGAAAGATGAGAATGGTAATCTCACTGCCACTTATGTCAAGATGGGTGCAGATCACTATGCACATGCACGTTGCTATTCTGAGATAGCACTGCCTTTGGCAGCATCGTACGTGCGAGGTCAAGACATTCAGTCGTTCCTGTAAGCGGAGTAGGTGATGGCACACAAAGATAAACCACATACAGCGAACATTCGGAGCACCAACCACCGGATCATTGATTCGCGGCACCCTAACTTTCTGTCTGATTCAATCGACTGGAAGAAGTGGCGAGACACATACCAGGGCGGCCGTCAGTATGTGCAACGATATTTGAAGAAATTCACTAAGAAAGAAAACAACAAAGATTTCCGAGACCGTAAGGATATGACTCCTATTCCGTCATTCGCGGCGGCAGCGGTTAACGATATCCGTAATAGCATTTTTCAACGTTTGCGCGATGTTGTTCGTCGAGAAGGTAGTACTAGTTATAAACGAGCTATTCAGGGTCTTGATCTTGGTGTAAACCTTCGCGGCTCAACCATGAATGCTTTCATGGGTATGGATGTGCTAACTGAACTTTTAGTTATGGGTCGAGTAGGGATTTACATCGATAATCCAGTTATTCACAGAGCAGATGGCTTGCAACCTTCTCTAGCTGACGTTCAAGGCGTACGACCTTATTTATACCTCTACCAAGTGGAAGACGTTTTGTCATGGAGATGTGCAAAGCCTGACTCGCCTAGTGAGTTCCAGTCGCTACTTCTTCGTGATGCATGTTTAGATTTTGATACAGATACCTTACTACCATTAAACCACTTCGAGCGCTTCCGTTTGTTATGGATCAATAACCAAACTGGCTTGGTTAATATGCAGTTTATGGACGCAGATGGAAACCCTATCGACCGAGACGGAAACCCAGCAATTGGCCCGGTTGAACTCAATCTTGATCGAATTCCATTTGTGATGCCAGACATCAATGGTAGTGTCCTCACTGACGTATGCCAACATCAAATTGCTTTGTTGAATCTTGTATCCAGTGACGTGAGTTATGCTCTCAAAGCCAACTTTCCATTTTACACAGAACAGCGCGATACTCGTGGTGTGAGTGACCATTTGAAACATAATGTCGCTCCGGACGGGACAGCTGAGGCAGGGGGACAACCAACTCACCTACGTAACATTAGCGTAGGTCCGACTCAAGGGCGGGCGTATGACATCAAAACCGATCGCCCTGGATTCATCCACCCGTCACCGGAGCCATTGATCGCTTCGATGAAACTCCAAGAGAAGTTGGAGCAAGACATCCGAAAGTTGATCAATCTTGCTGTACAGAGTCTTGCGACTCGCGCATCGGCTGAGAGCAAGTCTCTGGACAATCAAGGATTGGAAGCTGGACTGTCATTTATCGGACTTGTGTTAGAGAGCGCAGAACGACGTATCGCTGATATGTGGGCTGCATACGAGCAATCCGATTCGCGTAAGCGTAAGATCGCGATTGTAAAGTACCCAGAACGATACAATCTAAAGGATGACGATCAACGAATCAAAGAAGCGCAAGAGCTGTCTAAACTGATTCAGACCACACCGTCAAATACTGCACGCAAAGAGATGTGGAAGAGTCTTGTTGCCGTGCTTCTTAGTAGTCGTGTTAGTGTCGAAAAGATCGACCGGATCAACAATGAAATCGAGAAAGCCGCCTTTACTACGAGTGATCCAGACCTTATTATCAGAGCAGTTGAGGCAGGATTAACGGGTGAAGAAACAGCATCAATAGCACTTGGCTTTGCTAAGGGAGAGGTTGAGAAAGCGCGCAAAGACATGGCTGCCAGGATTGCTCGGCAGCAAAAGGCACAAACGTCTCCTGAGGCTTCAGAGCCCGGTAAACAAGCTGCCCGTGGCAACCCCGATCTTGATCCAGACCCAAGCCAAGCCAACCAAGAGAAAGACGACTCACAAAATCCAGACCTGCAAGTTGACCGAAAACGTCGCGTTCGTGGTGCTGGCAAAAGGGGCGAGTAATGAATTTCACAGACCATTACGGCACTGTCGCCGACGCCACCGATTACTTTGCAAATAGATTACATGAATTTGCTTGGACCAATGCCAAGCCTGTCGATCGACAGAAAGCATTGATCTTTTCAACACGAATCATTGACACATTGAATTTCAAAGGTAATAAAGCCACAATAGAAACACTAATCAAAAATGCAAATTGTTTTGAAGGCATTTGCGAGATTTGGCAAGCCATTGAAGATGGATGTGTTACACAGCAACAAGTTCAAGATGCCTCTCTAGCGCAGATTCTTGAGTTCCCTCGTGGTTCCGATACTGTAGTCCCAGACACCATCATTTGTGCATGTTTTGAAATTGCACACTCACTATTAGATGGTAAAGACCCAGAACTCGAACTTGAAAACCTCGGTGTTATCAGCCAGGGTTACGCATCAGTGAGAACTACATACGACCGCGCCCACGTACCAATTGAGCATTTGATCAATTATGTGCCAAATGCTTTGGCGTGGCGATGGTTGAAACCCTTTCTGCGAGATGAGGATGCAATAATCCTAACTCGTAACAATTAAACATCGTTGAGTCTGGCGAACTCTCTGAAGTGTTCTAAGGCTGCTTTATTGTAAGCCTTTGCCGCATCAACAATATCGTCAAAATAACCCAGATCAATCCACCTACTAGCAAAGATTCTTGCACGAAACTTTTGACGGTAT
>SDBT01008421.1_pt1 | contig 16856 bp, 18 predicted proteins | sample 2277101 | NCBI WGS metagenome assembly SDBT01 (sample SAMN10404973, study PRJNA504765) | marine sediment metagenome | isolation source: marine sediment core GS10_PC15, 103 cmbsf | place: Arctic Ocean: Southern Knipovich Ridge | collected 2010
TGATCATAGAGTTTTTTATAAAGAAAGCCTCAGTCTTAAAAAGATAGGATATGATGTTTATGTAATAGGTGTTGATTTTTCTGAAACAAAAAAATATGTTGAAAAAGAAATCAAAATAACACAGATCAGACGTGTTAAAAACAAGATTTTTAAAAGAATTCTTTCACTTCCGCAGTTATATTGTGAGGCAAAAAAAATAGACTGCGATATCTATCATTGCCATGATCTTGATGCAGCAGCATTAGGATTATTGTTAAAAATTTTTCATAAGAAAAAACTTGTTTTTGACGTACATGAATACAATGCAGAAATAATTACCGAAGGATCAACTATTCCAAAGATGTTAAAACCCTTTATTAAAAAAATAATTGAAAAAATTGACAGATATATCGCGGTAAAATCAGATTATATTATTACCGTTGATGACAATCTCTATAACAATTATAAAAAATATAACAAAAACTGTGTTTCAATTCAAAATTTTATCAACTTTGAATCAATAAACATAGACCCAGATTCTAATAATTTCAAAAGAAAAGAAAACATTGTATATCTAGGAGCACTTAGTGAAAAACGAGGTATTTTAAAAATAATTGAAACTGCAAAAAAACTCAAAGAAAAAGGAATCCAAAACAAAATTTTATTCGTCGGCGGATTTTCCAACGAATCAGAGAAAAACAAAACCCTGAAACTTATAGAAAAATACAATCTTGAAGATATGATAAAGTTTGTTGGAAAAGTACCATATGAACAAGTACCAAAACATCTAAAACAATCAATTATTGGACTTTTAATCCTTCAACCATCTGAAAGATACCTAAAAGGATCATATCCTGTGAAACTTTTTGAATACATGTACTATGGATTACCTGTAATTGCCAGCAACTTTGAAGGCATAAAAGAGATAATACAAAAAGAAAAATGTGGAATACTCATAAATCCAAAAGATACAGATGAAATCACAAACGCAATTACCAATTTACTTGAAAAACCTGAAAAAATAAAACAGATGGGACACAATGGAAAACAAGCAATATTAAAAAAATACAACTGGAACAATGAATCAAAAAAATTAGAAGAAATATATGAAAAAATATAAGGTACAATAAAAGAGAAAAAAAATGAGCGATATGGAAGAACTCTACACTAATGTAGGGAAAAAAATAAGCATAGTCTGGCTTGTAAAAATACTAATTGCCCCACAAGGATTACTAACACTGCCAATTTTAACAAAAGCACTCGGTCCACACGACTACGGAGTATGGTCAATAATACTAGTGATAATACACTTTTTACCACTCTTTGCATTATTACAACTACCACAATCTATAGTCAGATTCCTTTCAGGTGAAAAAAATAAAGAAAAAATTCAAGACGGATTATATTCATGCCTAACCCTAGTACTCGTATCATCACTTTTTGAAGTAATAATACTACTAATATTTGGATGCTACTTCTTTGAAGAACTAAACCAAATTATAATTTTTATAGCATGGATAATACCACTAATATGTTTAAACTCGATACTAAAATATTATCTTCTTTCAGCACAAAAACAAAACATATTCGCACTAATAATATTGCTTGAAACATACAGCAAAATTGTATTTTTTTACATATTCCTCCATCTATTGGACTATGGACTGATTGGAGCAATATTATCAATATTTCTAGCAAACATAATAATCGAAGCCATAATGATAATATTTGTAATCAAAAAGATAGGGATAACAAAACCAAAATTTACACCAATCAAAGAATACCTGCACTTTTCTATGCCACTTCTCCCACTGATATTAACAGTATGGATTGTCTCATCAAGCGACAGATTAATAATCGGATTTTTTAAAGGAGCATCAAATGTTGGATACTATTCAGCAGGATACAACTTTGGAAGCCTACTATTTTTATTCATAATGATAATTGGAGTAACAATTAGACCAATACTTGTAAAATTATATACCGAAAAGAAAAACAAAGAAATAAAAGCAGTACTAAGCCACACCTACAAATACTATCTGATGATCACCATACCCTCAGTATTTGGAATAGCACTATTATCCAAACCATTACTAAAAATACTAACATTAACTGAAATTGCAAACCAAGCATATATTATTGCACCGATAATTGCAATAGCAATAGTAATGCAAGGAAGCGCCAGGTTCTACGAGGAAATATTATTTCTTGAGAAAAAAACAAAAACAATATCAAAAATATGGATAATTGCAGCAATATTAAACATCATACTAAACTTTATATTCATACCTTTTTTTGGAATAATCAGCGCAGCCCTAACAACTGTAATAGCATACACAGCAGCATTAACAATGACATATTACTACGCGTCCAAACAAATTACTTTCAAAAAATACTACAAGACAACTTTAAAAACAATTATTGCAAGCATAGCAATGTCAATATTTATAATTAAATTCTATCCCACAGGATTAAAACAAACAATTATAATTATTACAATTTCATCATTAATCTATTTCACAATATTATTTCTAACTAAAGCACTCAGTAAAAAAGAAATTCAACTACTAAGAAACATAATTAAAAAATCATAGAATAAAATTAGTAATATGAATTAATTTTTTTAGTAATTTTCTTTACATCATGAAACTCTTTAACAAATTTTTTACCTTTCTCACCATAATTATTTCTAAGATCTTTATCCTCAATTAAACCAATCAAACTATTAAAAATTTCATCCTTATCTGCATTAACCAATGGATTATTAGGCAAATAAGAATCAAACTCTTCATCTATATAAACACAAACCGGCTTACCAAAAGCCATACCTTCTACACTAACCATCCCATACCATCCAAGAAGCACCTGATCAATTACAATATCCGCATTTTTTAAAAATCCTAGTACTACATCATGAGAAGTATTCTCAACAAGATTAAAATTAATGTTATAACCCTTCTTTTTAATCCGCTCTACAGCATCTAAAACATACTTTGTTCCTTTTACCGCTCTATTATTAGGTGCATGAACAAGATTAATAACATCAGAATCGGCTTTTTCCTTTTTCACTTTAAAATCATCAAGATAAATAGGGACAGGAATCCAAATTGAATCTTTAGACCATTTAAGAAGATCAGGAGTTGAAACAAAAATATTATCACAATACTTATCATAAACAGGCAGCTCGCCAATACCTCGGATATCAGAGCCGTGATGATGCATAATAATATTTTTCCCAAATTTTTTCCAAAGGAAAACATCTCTTCCTCTTTTAAAAATAGATTTGTAATGAAAATGTAAAACATCATACTCTTTTGCGATTTTCCAAAAATTATAAACTTTTTTAAACTTTTTTTCCTCAATTAAAAAAGTATAACCAAAATCAAACTTGTTTTTACAAAAAACTAAGACATCGCTTTTTAAACCTAATCTCTTCTGTTCATCAGAATACAAACCCGCCGCACCAGCAATATTATTAACATGCAACACAGAAACCATATTCTACGTCCAAATAGTTAAAAAACATATACATTTTATGAAAAATTATTTTATTATTTTTTTCCATGATCATTCTTTGTCATACGACCATTTTTCTTTAGTCGATATAAAATCTCTTCCTGCACATTCTGATTTCTACGAATTAAATCCGCAACTAGACCAAGAATAATAACTTGAAAACCAACAATCAACAATAAAACAGATAGAACACTAGTGGGCAATAGAGGAGTAACCATACTTGTAGCCATATAATGTAATAAAACTCGTAAAGCAAGTATGAAACCAACAGTAAAAACAACACTACCTATCAATAAAAATGTTTTCAATGGTTTATGATAAAGATAAGATCTAAGCAAAGTACTTCCACCGCGTTTTGCATAACTCCATACGCTTGGAAAGAGACGAGATTCGCCTTCTCTCTTATAGAAATTAACGGGAACTTCACAGATTCTAAGATTCTTATTTACAGCTTGAACAAGTGTTTCTTGTGTATAGGTAAAATCACCAATAACATTAAGTCGCATCGCTGCATCTCGTGAAAATGCTCTAAAGCCTGTTTGTGCATCGCTGAAATGTTTTCCCGCAGCTCTACTAGCAAACTTTGTTGCAACCTTGTTGCCCATTTTTTTGCTCATAGACATTTCTTCAATATACCCGTCAAAACGTGATCCAAGTACAATATCTGCCTCATTGTTAACAACTGGCTGAACTAATTTACTGATTTCAGCACAGTCATATTGTCCATCAGCATCAATATTAACAATAACATCAGCACCCATATCTAAAGCTTCATCCAATGCATCACGAAATGTTATCGCAAGACCTAGGTTATGAACATGACTAAGTATTTTATCAGCACCTGCATCTCTTGCGACTTGAACTGTATTATCCTTGCTACCATCATCTATAACTAAAATTTTTACATCGTCACAACTTTTAATGTCTCTTGGTATTTTTTTTATGACGTCTGCAATTGTATTTTCTTCATCATATGCTGGAATTGTGACAACAAGTATTATAGCACCATCTCCAAACACCCCGTTATAGAAAATACACTATTGAAAACATGTTTTCTATAAGGAAGCAATGTGGTTATTCATATATACAATTTTTGAAAAAAAATAATAATTTATCTCCTCTGTCGATATAAACAGCTGTCAATAATGCCTTTCATATCAATAATTAAATCATCTGGTAATTTAAGAAAATCACATAATTTCTTTAAATTTTCATCAGGATTTGAAAGAATATTATTATAATTAATAAAAATTACATCAATATCATCTCTATTCTGCATATCATTTTTTACTTTTTCATTTAATTTTCTAAAACTCTCTTTTATCTCACTAGATTCCGCAGGTTGTATTCTTGCCATTTTCTCCATGGAATCCATAATCTCATCCAGATTTCTCTCCATATAGATAATCTTATATTGTTTCTCTGGAAGAAAAGTCAGACCAAATGCAGTTATCTTAATGAATCTACCCTCATATTCTTTGATAGGAAATGTTTTTTCCATGAGTTTATTTATGATTTTACCGCCTTCAAGTTCATAATAGCCTTTAGGGTTATTTTCATCTTTTTTTCGCAAATCATCAAATGCAGTTGGCAGCCCACCAGCGTGAAGAATCTGCATCATCATCGATGTCCCCGAACGCTCCAACCCAGATACAATATAGTTACAATTTTTATCAAGACTCACTTTTATCACCTTTAAATAATTCCTAATTCTTCTAATTTTTTTAAAACAAGATTTGCACTTTCTTCAACATCACATTTATCAGTATCAATGATAATTTCAGGATGCTCTGGGGCTTCATAAGGTGCATTAATACCTGTAAAATCCTTAATTTCCCCAGCTCTTGCTTTTTTATAAAGACATTTAGGATCCCGAATTTCACACGTATTTAGAGATGCTTTTACATAAATTTCAATAAACCTATCTTTTCCAACAAGTTCTCTACAGAAATTTCTATCAACTCCATATGGAGAAATAAACGCAGTCATGATAATGAGCCCAGCATCTAAAAATAGATTTGTTACTTCAGAGATTCGTCTAATGTTTTCTTTTCTATCCTCAGGTGAAAAACCAAGGTTTTTATTAAGCCCCTGACGAACATTATCTCCATCAAGAATATAGGCTAACTTCCCTATGGAATGCAATTTGAATGCGACCTCATTTGCAATTGTTGATTTCCCACTACCTGACAGGCCAGTAAACCATAACACTACTCCTCTCTGTTTTAACAGCGACTCTCGATCTTCTCTTTTAACCGCATGGGAATGCCATGTTACATGTGTTGCTTTTTGCTGTTTCATTTCATCACATTTTTTTATTTCAGAAATTCCAATATTTCTTTGACAAACGAATCCGTTTGATCCTTTGGAACAATGGATCCAAGAACCTCTTTTTTCCCACCACATTTATAGCCAAGATCCTTCCCACGTTTAATCATAGGCTCCATATTCTTACTGCTTCTCACATATATCTCGTTTGAATCAGGGAAAAAACCTGTGTTTATGACAAGAGTGTTTTTTTTACTATCCCAAGCAATCTTTCGGGTAATTGTTGAAATAATACTATATGAAGTATGGATTTTTTTCAAAATTGTTCCATCAACTTCATCACTAGGTTTTTCAAGTTGCTTTGAAATTTCTTCATTTAATATTTTTAGGTTTTTGCTCCATTTGCTATTGTTTAAAATATCATGATGATCTTTAATTTTCAAAAAGAGATGAGGCATAGCTTCAATTTCAACTTTGTCACCTATTTTATAGTTAGAATCAATTAAATACACCATGTTTAATAAATCATCAAACGTAATATTTTTTTCCTTACAATAATCATCAATTATCTTTGAAAATAAAGAATTGTTTTGTATTCGTTTTTCATGATCACCAACAACGCCAAGTATCGCATAAAGATTAACAGGGTTTTTCAGATAGGAGTTGATAATCCATGAGGCAGAGGCATATCTATTTGGATCTTCTCCTTTTATTACAGGATTGTGATGAAATACTTCTTCTATGACGGGACCTAGGTGATGATCAAAGATTGCAACTTTTGCATTTTTTGCAAGTGCGAGGACATTTTCTTTTGGAAGTGACATGTCAGCAATGATTACAAAATCATATTTTGAGTACTTCTTTACTTCATCATCTGTTAGGAAATAGTTACCAAGCCCTGGTGTTTTATTCACAATATCCTTATCTGACAGATGTTCTAATAAAAGCCGAGCAGAACAAATGCCATCGGTATCCCAATGGTGTATCAAAATTCCTTTTCCATATAATTCTTTTAACAAAATATTTCCTCTTTTTATTTATCTCTAATCATCCCTGCACCAACTGTTTCATTGGTTGCTTCATCAATTAAAACTAGGCTTCCCGTAACTTTATTTCTTCTATAAGAATCAAAAAATAGTGGTTGAGCAGTTTTTACTATTATTCGACCTATTTCATTGAGTCCAAGTTCAGTTGCATCCTCCATTCTATGTAACGTGTTGATGTTTAGTTTGTACTTTAATTCTTTAATAATACATTTTGTTTCTTTAGTCGTATGTCTTAATACATATGTGTTTTTTGAACGTAGTTTTTTTGTATTCATCCAGCAGATGGTAACATCAAGCTCTTTGGATATTTCTGGAACATTGTTTTCTCTGACAATCATATCTCCCCTACTGATATCAATATCATCAGATAATTGCATGACAACAGACATTGGTGCAAATGCCTCTTTTACCTTACCATTCTGATCTTCAACTGATTTTATTGTTGTAGTAAATCCTGACGGCAAAATCTTAACTCTATCTCCAGGTTTATAAATACCACTTGCAATCTTTCCAGCATAGCCTCTATAGTCGTGGAATTTATCAGATCTTGGGCGAATTACATATTGAACAGGGAAACGACAATCAATGAGATTCTCATCGCTACCTATGTGAATGTTTTCTAACAGATACAACAGTGTCGGCCCTTTATACCAAGTCATATTCTTTGATTCCTTAACAACAGTATCTCCACGGAGAGCGCTTATTGGAATGAAATAAACATCAGCTACATCAAGTTTTGAAACAAAATCTTTAATTTGATTTTTAATCTCTTCATAAACTTCTTGTTTATAATCAACCAGATCCATCTTATTTATACAAATAACAAGGTGCGGTATTTTTAGAAGTGATGCAATAAATATATGCCTATGGGTTTGTTCGACAACACCGTTTCTAGCATCAACAAGAATTAATGCAAGATTTGCAGTGGATGCACCAGTTACCATGTTTCTTGTATATTGCACATGACCGGGAGTATCAGCGATGATAAATTTTCTGACAGGTGTTGCAAAGTAGTGATAGGCGACATCAATGGTGATACCTTGTTCTCGTTCGGCACGAAGGCCATCTGTGAGAAGTGCTAAATTTAATTCTTCGCCTCGCTGAATGCTTATTCTTTCAATTGCTTCAAGTCGATCCTGAAATATTGTTTTACTATCATATAAGAGTCTTCCGATGAGTGTGCTTTTACCATCATCGACGCTTCCTGCTGTTGTGAAGCGCAATAGTTCCATATCTAAGTAGGTCTTTGAATCCATTAGAAATACCCCTCTCGTTTTCTGTCTTCCATTGCAGTTTCAGATCTTTTGTCATCTGCTCTGCTCATCCGCTCAGAGGACCGGATAGCGGCAACTTCTCGTATTACCTCTTCAACATTTGATGCTTTTGACTCGGTAAGACCTGTACAGGTCATATCGCCAACTGTTCTACATCTGACAATCATTTCCTTTGCGTTTTTTTTCTCATCGGAATCTACATTTAAATATTCTGTATATGCAAGTAGTACTCCATCTCTTATGATACATTCTCTTTTGTGTGAAAAATATATCTTTGGTATCTCAACTTTTTCTTTTAAAATATATTGCCATACATCCATTTCAGTCCAATTGCTTAGTGGAAATATCCTAAAATGTTCGCCAACATTTTTTCTTCCGTTGTATAAAGCCCATAGTTCAGGACGTTGGTTTTTAGGATCCCATTGTCCAAATTCATCGCGATGTGAGAAAAATCTTTCTTTTGCCCGTGATTTTTCTTCATCTCTTCGCCCGCCGCCAATTGCTGCATCGAATTTATGTTCAGCTATTGCATCAAGTAGTGTTGTTGTCTGAAGCTTATTGCGGCTTGCGTTTCTCCCTGTTTCTTCTATAACTCGTCCATCATCAATAGATTTTTGGACCGATCCAACAACAAGTCTTGCATCTAGTTTTTTTACAAAGTAATCTCTATATTCAAGTGTTTCTGGGAAGTTGTGTCCTGTATCAATATGTAAAAACGGGAAAGGAATCTTTCCAGGAGAAAATGCTTTTTTAGCAATATGTCCCATTACAATGGAATCTTTACCGCCTGAAAAAAGAAGTACGGGTCTTTCAAATTGTGCACCAACTTCTCTCATTACATATATTGTTTCAGATTCTAATTTTTGAAGATGATTCAGGTTGTATTGTGTCATTATTTTTCATCTCGGTTCGTACTATTGTCTTAAATTAGACTTTTAGTCTAGATATCCAAGCGCTCGGAGTCTGTCTTTTACGCGTTCTTCATCTTCTTTGCTGAATCCTTCATCTGTTTCTTCTTCCATACCTGATATTACCTCTCGCAGTACGTAGGTGACATAGGATGAAAGAGAGTTAAATCCTGTTCCTTCGATTCTTTTCTTTATCTTTTCTGCCAGGGGGGTGGGTATGGATATTGTTGTATATTTTTTTTCATTTTTTTCTTCAGCCATAATCAACACCTATAGTTATATTTAATTATATATCATTATATTTAGTGACATGCCATTATAACTCATTATTTAAATTTTTTTATTTTTAAGATTGCGATTTAAAATTTACGGGGCGATAAATAATATTAAATTATCCTTTCCGATACATCTAATTAATGAGGATCGGTGTAATAGGAGCTGGCTACGTTGGACTTATCACAGGAGCATGCCTAGCAGATCAGGGACATAGCATCATATTTGTTGATGTAGACAAACAGAAGGTAGACAAAATCAACAAGCAACAACCACCATTCTACGAAAAAGACCTAGCTACCCTGCTCAAAAGAAATAAAATCAAGGCAACAACAGATTATACACAAGCAATACCGAATGCACACATTATCTTCATCTGCGTAGGGACGCCAACAAAAGAAAACAATACCCAAGATTTAACACATATAAAAAGTGCATGCGAACAGATTGGAAAGAACCTTCAGAAAAAACAAACAATTATCATAAAAAGCAGCGTCGTCCCCGGAACAACAGAAGAAATCATCATTCCTCTTTTAGAAAAATATTCAGAAATGCATGAAGGAACTGATTTCTTCGTCACTGTAAACCCAGAATTTTTACAAGAAGGAACTGCAGTTGATAACTTCCTCCATCCAGATAGAATAATTATTGGATGTAAAAATAAAGAAAGTAAAAAAACCTTAGAAACACTCTACAAAGACTTCGCCTGCCCAAAACTTTACACAAGTCTCACCGCGGCAGAAATGATAAAATATGCAGCAAATGCATTTTTATCAACCAAAATTTCTTTTGCAAACGAGATTGGAAATATCTGTAAAAAATTAGGTATAGATGCATACGAAGTTGCAGATGGTATTGGATACGATAAAAGAATAGGTAGAGCATTTCTCAATGCAGGAATAGGATGGGGCGGATCATGTTTTCCAAAGGATATAAAAACACTTATTACAAAGGCAAAAGAATTAGGTGTTACACCAAAAATACTGGAAAGCGTCTTACAGGTAAACCAAGAACAAACGCAAAAACCGTTGAATCTTCTAAAAAAACACATTGACATCACTAAAGGAGTCAATATTGGGATTCTTGGTGCATCATTTAAACCAGAAACAGATGATATACGAGAAAGCAAAAGCATACCAATCATCAGGGAACTACTGAAAGAACAAGCAACAGTAAAAATATATGACCCGAAAGCAATGGATAACCTCAAAAAGATATTCCCAGAAATTTCTTATTGCTCCCCGGAAGAAGTACTAAACTCAGATGCCATTCTCATCTTAACAGGCTGGGACGAATTCGAGCATCTTAACTATAAAGATAGAATAGTTATCGATGGAAGAAAAATAGAAAAAGCAAGAAAAGAAAGTAAAATATATGAAGGAGTATGCTGGTGAAAAAAATGAAAGGACTGATACCTGCTGCAGGAATGGGGACAAGACTTGGGGCAATTGCTCTTGCCATACCAAAAGAACTGCTCATGGTGGGAGATAAAGCATGTATCGAGCATGTTGTCGAGGCATTCAAGCTCGCAGGGATAACTGATATCATAATTGTCGTCGGGTGGAGAAAACATGCCATTCTTGATTATTTTGGATCAGGACAACGGCTCGATGTAAATATTACCTATATTGTACAAGATGAACGTAATGGCCTAGCTAAAGCTGTGGAATGTGGAAAAAATGCGATTAACCATAATTCCTTTGCAGTGATTCTAGGAGATAATTTCTTCTATCCAAAGACGTTTTTAAAAGAACTTATCACCTTTCATAACAACAAAAATAGTGATTGCACAGTTGGCGTAACACCAATGAAAGATGTAAGCTCATATGGAGTAATAAAGCCAAAAGATGAAAGAATCGTTGATATTGTTGAAAAACCAAAACAAAAAGATGCGCCAAGTAATCTTGCATGTGCTGGTATCTATGTATTTAAACCATCAATATTTGATGCGATAAAGAAGACAAAACCAGATAGAAATAATGAATATCAACTTACTGACTCGATAAAATGGATGATTGAAGACAAAAAACCTGTATTTTATAAAGAACTCAAAGGGCGACATATCGACATTGGAAGCCCTGAAAGACTGCAGATGGCAAATAAGTTTTTTTCACAAAAAATGTAAAAAAAAATCTGTAAATATCTGTTATAAAAATCATTACCTTAATATGTCCTTTTCTCATATCAATCTACTATGTTTAAAGATGGCAGTTTACTTGATGTTATAAGGTTACTTGTTGGAATAATAATACTTTTTTATGCATCGTATACTGATATTAAAACCAGACGAGCATCAAATATGCTCTGGGTTATTATGGGCTCCATTGGCGTTATACTTCTTGCAGCACAATGGTTTACAATAGGCTTTGAAAATCCTTATTATCTTCTCTTCATCCCCATTATGATTGGGCTCATGTTTGCCCTGTTTCAGCTACGACTCATCTTTGGAGGTGCAGATGCAAAAGCACTTATGGCACTTGCAATACTTGTACCATTAAAACCAGAAATACTACAATTTCCCGTGTTTGAAGGATCTGCAATAGCTATGCCAGGTTCTTGGATTGTATTTTCCAATTCGATATTACTTTTTCTTTTCATACCGTTAAGTCTTTTATTTTTTAATGTATTGAAGAGAAATATTGAGTTTCCTTTCTGTGTTTTAGGATATAAGATGAGCGTTAAAAAAGCAAAACAAACCTTTGTTTGGCCTCTTGAAAAAATAAAGGATGGAAAAAGAAAATTTTCCTACATGCCTAAAGAATTTGATATTGATGATGAGCTATTAGCATTTGAAAAGCATGGTATAAAAGAGATATGGGTTACGCCAAAGGTTCCGTTTATGATTCCTCTTCTGGCAGGTTTCATCGTAACATTTGTACTTGGAGATATTCTCTCACATATCCTGCAATTCTTCATGTAAAAACTGTAAGATTCAATAAAATCTTGGATTTTTAGTTCATGAGAAAAATGAAATACTACTTTTTGTTTAACTGTCGCAGGTTATGACAAAACGAGACTATTACGATATCTTAAATATCAACAAAAATGCAAGTAAATCTGAGATTAAAAAAGCATATCGGAAGCTGGCACTGAAGTATCATCCTGATAAAAATAAAGATAAAGACGCTGAAGGAAAATTCAAAGAAATATCTGAAGCATATGCTGTTTTGTATGATGATGAAAAAAGAAAAATGTATGATACATATGGCCATGCAGGAATAGATCAACAATTCAGTACTGAAGATATCTTCAGAGGCGCAGATTTTGGCGATATCTTTAGAGGAATGGGATTCGGAGGATTTGATGATATCTTCGAACAATTCTTTGGACAGAGGAGAGGTTACAATCAACGATCCCGTGTACAGAGAGGAAGAGACCTTCATTATGATATGGAGATAACCTTAGAAGATGCATATAGGGGAATTGAAACAGAGATACGTGTTCCAAGAACAGAAGTTTGTGATGTATGCAATGGGTCTGGTGCAAAACCTGGGACAACACCAAAAAAATGCCCTCATTGTGGAGGAACAGGGCAGATACGCGTTTCCCAAAGAACAGCATTTGGAATGTTTACTCAAGTAGCAGCTTGTAATAAATGTCATGGTGAAGGCACATTTATCGAAAAAGCTTGTCATGTCTGTAAAGGTCGAGGAACTGTACAGAAGAGAAGAGAGATCGATTTGAAGATTCCACCAGGTGTCGATGAAGGATCTCAATTGCGGCTTGCAGGTCAAGGAGAACAAATCGGAAAAGGAAGAAAAAATGGCGACCTCTACATTGTTCTTCATATGAAAAAACATCCAAGATTCAAAAGAAGAGGCGCTGATCTCTACCAAAAAATAGATATCATGTTCCCAAAAGCAGCATTAGGGGGAAAAATTGATATCAATACCGTTCAAGTATCTGAAAAATTAAAGATTTCAGAAGGGACAGAAAGCGGAGAGGTCTTTAAACTATCAGGAAAAGGTATGCCTCGTTTGCATGGACGTGGATATGGAGATATGTATGTAGAGGTTCATGTGAAAACACCGAAGAAATTGAGTAGAAAGGCAAGAAAAATAGTAGAAGAGTTGGAAAAAGAACTAGAAGAACGGAATCTGTAAAGTAAACCCACATCGGTAACATTTCTTAACACATCAACATATTTCTTTTTCCATCTAGCAGATATCTAGATGGAGGATGGGATGTGTGGTGTTACACCTGAAATTAGAGAGCTTATAGTAAAAGCCCGGAGAAATGGTAAACGAGTAACGGACATTGCTGAAATGTTTGATGTCAGCAGAAAAACTGTATGGAAATGGTGTAAAAGATCAATGAAGGTTGGCAGACCTGTTTATAGAGACAGATCAAGAAAACCTCATAGGGTTCATAGAAAGATCACACCAAATGTTGAAGAGGCAATACTGATTTTGAGAGACTCATTTAATTGGGGCACACAACGAATAATGGTGGCGTTGTTATCTCCTCCACCATATATTAGATATCTTTTGGAAACTGTTATTGGTGAAGAATGGAGGAGGATTATACTTAGCCGACAAAGTATAAACAATGTATTGAAGAGACACAAGATGAATGGCTCACCATATAAGAAAAATAAACGTGAATGGAAGTTTTTCAGAGCAGAATGTCCTAATGATATGTGGCAGATAGATATCAAAGGACCATTTCTTATTGATGGAAAACGTATGAATGCTCTTTTGATCTTAGATGATTATTCAAGATTCCTTGTCTCAGTTCAGCTATTCAAATCCATTACAACTGATGTTGTTACACAAGCGTTAGATCAATGCATATCGACGTATAACAGTCCAGGTAAGATACTGGCAGATAATGGCCCTCAATTCAGAGATACATTTGAGAAATGGTGCACTGAACCGAAAAGAGGAATTGATGTTATTCATGCGCCACCATTTTATCCTCAATGTAAAGGAAAAATTGAACGATGTATCCGTAATTTTAACGAGGAGTATATCCGATTGGATAAAGTGTTTGAAGATGCATCGTCTCTTGTTGGTGAATATCAGGAATGGTACAATAATGAACGGTATAATTCAGGCGTTCATGATATTCCTGTTAATTTATATCTTTCAAAAAATGTTACCGATCTTACTTGACATTACAGAATCGAAAGTATTAAATATGAGTTCTTATAAGTAATAAGTCGGAAAAAAGAATAGGAGAAACAAAAAATGGATCCATTTGACGATGATAAAAATCGAAGGAGAAAAAACCCGTTTGATGACTTTGGTATAGATGAAGATTTCTTTAAAGAGCTCTTCGGCAATGACCAGATACGAGATGACATTCAGAAAATGACTGAAGAGATGATGAAAATGTTTTCAAACGTCGAACCTGGAAAGCCATTTGTTCGAGGATTTAAAGTTCAGTTTGGCCCTGATGGAAAACCAAGAATTGAAGATTTCGGCAACAGACCGATAAAATCATCGAAAGGAATACAAACTATTTCTGACGAGCGAGAACCACTCACCGACATTATCGAAGGAGATGGCGATATTGCAATAACAATTGAGATTCCAGGAGTAGAAAAAGAAAATATCGATCTTAATGTCACTGAAGATACTCTTGAAATAAAGGTCGATGCACCACAAAGAAAATATCGTAAAGTAATAAATCTTCCAAATAAGGTAAAACCAAAATCAACAAAAGCCACATATAAAAACGGCATACTTGACATCGTCCTTGATAAGAAGGATAAGAAAAAAGGTGGATCAGGCTTTAAAGTGAGTGTTGAATAATTCAACATATTTTTCTCTTTTTTAATTTGTACAACATAAAAGAATTGCATACTAAACTTTATGTAGCATAAACGGAAATTTACTAAAGTTTATGTAGATATTTTTCGCCTTCATTTCATATCCACCACTGTACTTATTGACCGTTGCGCTATTTAAATGTTGCTAGAAAATTAATACAAAAAGGAAACAATGAGTCACTCAATTTTACCATATTTTTATATCTGTTGAGTATTTCCATTCATTTCACCATTTCTAGACCAGCTTTATATATATTTAAATGTTTCGTTATAATTAATATCTTTCTTGTGGGCGAAATTTAACAATCTTTTTATGGACAAAGTCACTATAGAATTTATAATGAAAATCAGTATAGAAATATGGGCTGCTATCTTATTGGGAATAGTTTTACTTTTGAGTATATGTAATGAATTAGTAGGTGAGATAAAGAATAATAATTTTGAAAACCAGGTAGAACAAGACTTAGATTTATCTAAAGCATATGGTGAAACAAATGCTAGATGGCTTGAAGTTAATGAGTTGCTACAAAGAAATCTCGCAATTGCACTTGAAGGACTTTGGGATAAAACAGTCGAAGAATCTGGAAAGTTCCATGAAGAAGATTTCAGCGAAGAAGAGTGGAATTACTGGAAAGGTAAAACTGTGGGTGAACTCTGGGAACATGATTATGGTTTTGTATCGGATAATTTAAGAAAATCATTAAATGAAACTAACGAAAAAAGAAACAAACAAGAAGATTTTATTATAAAAAACAAACCTTGGAATTTTATTGAAAGTTTATTGAGAATCTTACAGATTTCATTTCTTATAGGGGCTTTGGTTCTATATTTCAAAGTTATAAAAAATTCAAGAATTTAATCATAACTTTATTTGAGTTGAAAAAGCGTTTTTAATCAGCTTGGCATATATATTTATATATTATCAGAGGGTATTAGAAATATGAATCAAAAAAACATCGATAATTCATTATACGACTTTGACTACGATGGCCTCAGAAAATTATTTACAGAAATTGATGGATGGCCAAAACATGGAACATGGAATGATTATTACCGTTGTATCTTATGCAAGTTTATTAAAAGCAATGATAAGATAATTCAAGAAGTAGATAAATTATCAAAAGAATATTTAAAACAAAGTATTAATCTTTGTAGTGATAAACCAACTTTTCTTATAATGATCCTATCCATTATGATGACAAAAGAAACAATATATATGCTCGGTGATAAAAGTAAAAATCATGATAAAGAAAAAAGTCGTATGGTATATAATATAATTTTAAATCATTATAAAGATATTTTAAATGATATTATAGACGAGTCAGACTAGCCCACCTCTATGTATTAAATTTTCTGTTATGTCATTCTGCAATCGTACGAGAGCTAAACAAAGTAAGCTTATGATATACATCCCCAGATGAGCCGTAAACTTCTCTATAATTTTATAAATAAAGAGATGTTATAAAGTCCAGATAAAGAGAGCAGTACATAAAAACGGTTCAAAAAGAAGAATCGCAATAAAAAATGGAAAAAGTAATTCGGTATTAGGTAAGAAAGTATGAATGGTATAGAACTTATATTTGAAAATTTTCCTTTATTCATTTCTGGAATTGCTATTTTTCTGTCTCTTTTATCAATTTACTATATTAATTGGCAAGGTCCTGTGTTTAGAATTCAAGTATTATCTAAAGAAATAACGAGGGCTGTGAATAATGAATAAAAGAGCTCTGGACATGAGCTCTTTTGTAGTTTTGCATATCAAATAATGCTTTTTTAGGCATGCTTTTGGATGGAAATGATGTGAGATATCTTCAAGTCT